>Ga0315277_10005563_pt1 | contig 16585 bp, 9 predicted proteins | sample YL17G05_15_MG_FD_203695 | JGI IMG/M metagenome (GOLD analysis project Ga0315277, IMG submission 203695) | Sediment microbial communities from Yellowstone Lake, YNP, Wyoming, USA - YL17G05_15 | ecosystem: Environmental > Aquatic > Freshwater > Lake > Sediment | place: USA: Wyoming | collected... | reverse complement strand
CTGGGAGAGGGGCAGGGGGTGAGGGCTTGGTGAAGTCAGGCAAACAAGGCAACCCGTTTTCGCAGCCTGTTGCCCTCACCCTAACCCTCTCCCAGAGGGGGAGGGGACCTTGTGGCCCCAATTTGCAAAAGTCCAGTCATAAGTCGTTTATCGGCAACATCTTGCGCCGATTCTGCCCAGTGCGCAGCCGCCGTGGCCGGGCTCTCTGTGTTGACTTGACGAATTTTTTCGTTATTCTCAGGGAACCTTTTGACGAACTAATTCGTCATATAGTCAGCCGGCCCGGCAGTCGCCGCGCCGGGGTCTCCACCGCAGAGGAGCCACGATGCCCAGATATCCATCCTCACAGCCGACCGACGTCGAGCTGCAGATCCTCGCCGTCCTCTGGGAGCAAGGCCCGTCGACCGTCCGCCAAGTGCACGACGCCCTGGCAGCCCAACGCGATACGGGCTACTCGACCACCCTGAAGATGATCCAAGTGATGCGAGAGAAGGGCCTGGTCGTCCGCGACGACTCGGTCCGGCCCCAATTGTACCGGGCGGCGGAAACCAAGACGCAGACGCAACTGCAAATGCTCGACGACCTGGCCCAAAAGGCCTTCGGTGGGTCGGCGACGAAACTCGTCATGCGGATGCTCTCGGCCCACCGCGTCTCCGCGGAAGAGTTGGCCGAGATGCAGCGGCTGATCGAAAAAGCGAAAGGAGAGGACCAATGATCACTGCCCCGGAGATCCTGTGCTGCGATTTGGTGTACCGCCTCGGCTGGGCCCTGCTGCACTCGCTGTGGCAGATCGCGCTGTTGGCGTCCGTCGTGGCGGCGCTACTGGCGGCTCTCCGCCGCCGCTCAGCAAACCTCCGCTACGTGATCGGCTGTGCGGGACTGGCTGTAATCTCCATTCTGCCGGTGGTGACCTACTGTGTGATGCCCGGCCCTCTGCGACCCGAGTCGGCGGCCGGAGCGATCCCGCCCGACAACCCGGCAGCCGCGTCCATCGACCACTCGCCGGCCCTGAGCGGACCGCCGCAAGGCACGCTGGCGAGTGCCCGGCCGCCCGACTCTGGGCCGAGCGGTGCCAATGCAGAACGGGGATCCCTGCCGCTGTCCAGTCGGCCTTCCCCCGAGTTTACACCTGCTGCTGAACCCGCCACACCGCTGGCCGAGCGGGTCTCGCAGGCCCTCTTGCCCTGGATACCGTGGTTCGTGGTGGTCTGGGTAGCCGGGGTGTTCTTGCTGTCGCTGTGGCACTTGGGCGGGTGGACTGCGATGCAGCGGTTGAAGCGCTTAGCCACTACGCCAGCCGGTCCAGATGGGGCGCGGCGGCTGGCCGAGCTAATCGAGCGAATGCGACTCAGCCGGCCGGTGCGGATGCTCCAGTCGGCGATGGTCGACGTCCCGGCGGTCATCGGCTGGCTGCGGCCGGTGCTGCTGGTGCCGGCGGCCATGCTCGGCGAGCTGTCGCCGCAGCAGATCGATGCCGTGTTGGCCCACGAGCTGGCCCACGTCCGCCGCTACGACTACCTGGTCAACCTGTGGCAGACGCTGATCGAGACGCTGCTGTTCTACCATCCGGCGGTGTGGTGGCTTTCGCGGCGGATCCGCATCGAGCGCGAGAATTGCTGCGACGACGCGGCGGTCGCGCTGTGCGGCAGCCGGGTGGATTTCGCGGCAGCCCTGACGGCCCTGGAGCAAGGCCGCCTGGCGCCTCGGCTGGCGGTGGCGGCCAGCGGAGCCGACCGGGCCGGCACGGCCTTAAGCCGCGTCCGCCGGGTGCTCGGTTTGCCCAACCGCGATTTGCACGATTGGCGGGCCTCGTTGGGGGGAGGTTTCGGCGCGCTACTGCTGATTGGCACTCTTGCCGGCTATGTGGCCACAGGGGCAGCCCACGACCAAGGGCCGGGGGAGAAGACCGCCCTCCCTCTCCCCGCGACGCAGACTGCCGCCAGCCTGCTCGACGCCTTTAGGGCCGCAGAAAACTCTTGGACCCAGGCCGAGGTGGGAAAGAAACTGATCGTGTTGGGCGACAAGAGCATCGTGCCGGATATGGCCAAAATACTCAAGTCGGAGGATCGGCGCGAGCGCTGCAACGCCGCTTGGGTTCTTGCCGGCCTTGGCGACCGGCGCGGGCTTAGCGCTCTGCTGGCAGAGTTGAAGGACACCGGCCAGAGGCCGACCAAGCTGATCCGCAGCGACGGAACACCGAACGTCCCGGGACAGATCGCGCAGGACCGCTACTACGCTGTGCACGTCCTGGGAGAGCTTGGCGACCAGAAGGCCGTGCCGGAGCTGATCGAGGTCCTCAAAGACGAGTCGCTCAACTACAAGGCGGCCATCGTGCTGGGTAGCCTCGGCGACCGCCGGGCGATCCCCGCACTGAAAGAGATGCTCAACACCTGCAGGCCCGACCATCGGCTTTGGGCGGGATCCGGTTTGGGCAAGCTCGGCGACCCGCTGGGCGTCCCCACGGTGGCCGAGTTCTTGAAGCATCCCCAATGGACGCAGCGGCGGCACGCGGCGGATGCGCTGGGAGAGTTTCAGGACAAGCGGGCGCTCCCAGCGCTGACCGACGCGCTAAAGGACAAGCAGGCCGAGGTCCGGGTGAGTGCAGCCCGGGCCTTGGGCAGACTCGCAGACCAAGCGGCGATTCCAGCATTGGAAGCCCTGTTGGACGACCACGAGCTGACGACTTCCGGGCCCCCGACGGCCGTCCGGGATGCCGCCGCGGAGGCGATCCGACAGATCCGCGGCGCCCAGGCTCCCCCGCCGGCCCCTCAGCCCGCGCCGCCGAAGCTTCCGGTGGGTAAGGAACTGCTGCCGCCGGGCAACGAGACGCCTCTGAAATCGGCGCTGGTGGGCAACGTCGTGCTGGTCGCGGCCTGCGAGGCGGTGGGAGAGGCCAAGACGTATCTTGGCCGCTCCGGCGTGATGCAAGCGCAGCAGGATTTCAGGCTCGTCGAGGTGTTCTATGGCGACGACCCACCGAATAAAACCATCTCCCTTCCCTATAGCTACTTGGCCGGTGGCGTGGGCTTCGCGACGCACGGCCGCGCCATCCGCCCGGGCGAGCGGGTGATCTGGATCGCCGAAGACCAATTTGGAGAGCGGGTCAGCGGCCGCCAGGCCCTGGCAGACACGCCCGAGAACCGCCAGGCCATCAAGGAGCTTGTTCTTTCGATTCCGTCGTCGGTGAAAGCCAATGTGGCCCAACTCCGGGCAGAGGCCCGGCTGCGAGCGGAACTGGGCAAGGCGCTGCCCTCGGGTTGGTACCAGCCCTCCTACGGCACGCACAAGGTCGCGCCGCTGCACTGGGACGAGGGGCCGGGCCAGGTGAATCTCTTTCAGCGCAAAGACTTCAAGCCGGACGACGCGAAACGAGGCAGAGGTGGGCAGATCTACCTCTGGATCATGGGGCCAGGATACACCCCCAAGGCCGACAAGTTCGCCGGCCAGGAGCCGGGGCCTCAGGAGCCGCCTGCCCGGGAAATCAGCCTCTGGCGGGGCCGCCGGGTGTTCGTCTGGGGTTCCGCGCCCGACTGGCCTGATTGGGAGACGCAGACTCGCAAAGCCCTGGCAGCGACGGAGGGTGACCGCACGGCCCAGACGCCTGCGGACACAGCCTGGGGTGAGGCGGTTGAGGGTGTCGATTGTCGGTTGTGGACGGACTTACGAGTCTGGGAGGCCGACCAGACGCCGGTCCTGAACGCCGAAGTGCGCAACCGCGGCAAGCTGGCACTGAAGATTGTCCCCGATGCAACGCTCCAGGAACTCCAGTTCGACGGTAAGTGGTACACGTCGCCCGAGCGATTTGAGGAAGGGGCGGCGCTTCTAAAACAGCCGTCGCCTTTTCCGCCCGGCAAGGAGTACGGCAATCTTCCAGTGCGATTGCTCCCGGATCGCTGGGGTTGGTTTGGCAGCCCGCAGCCAGGCCCGGCGGTGCCAAAAGGCCCCAAGCCGGGCAAGCACAGCGTCCGCATTGCCTTCACTGCCCAGCCGGCCGATCCGGCGAAAGGGAAGCCGCTCCGCGTAGTGAGCAACCCGGTCGAGATCGAGATTGCGGCCGAGAAGATCCAGTGGGGACGCAATGCCAACGGCCTCCAGGCGGGGCTGGCCTTCGACGTGCAGGAGCGGCCGTATCACGTGGGTGAGCTGGTCAGCTTCCGCATCTACGTCCGCAACCTCAGCGGCAAGACCGTCGCAGTGGTCGACTCCGGTACCACCGGATGGATGCCGACCGTCAGCGACTCGGCGGGCAAACCCGTGATGGTCGCCGGGCAGTTTGACGGCCCGGTGCAACGGCGCCGTCAGATCCTGCCCGACGGCCAGACGCTGCTGGTGGGAACGGTGGCGTTGATGCTCGACCAGAACCCCGAGGCCCGAGCGAGTCAGCCCTTCCACGCCCATCTTGCGCCCGGCACGTATCGCGTCAGCCAGAAGTACCGCTTCGCCGACGAGCCGGAGGCCACCTGGTCCGGTGAGCTGGCCAGCGGCGAGCTGGAGTTGAAAGTTGTGCCTGCGGCGACGCCGGCAGAGGGCGCAGGAACCGACTGGGGCCCGGCGGTCGAGGGTGTGCAGTGCCGATTGGAGGCGGACAAACCGACCTGGAAGGCCGCGGAAATGCCCACGCTGAAGGCCTACGTGCGGCATCAAGCGGAGACCACGTTGTTCCTGTCGAACCATCCCATGTTCGGGGCCCAGTTGGAGGTCGACGGGCATTGGCATCGCTGGAATGCGCCGGTGGCATGGGCCGGTCCTTCGCACAGCAGCAGTAAGTTCCGCACCAAGGACGAGCAGCCTCTGGCGATCACCCTGGACGAGAATTGGCGGCGGGTCGACAACAAGGAGCCCCTGCGGGTCGACCCGGGCCGGCACGTCATCCGATTCGCCTGGGAAGGACACCCGGAGAAAGGGCCCCGCGAGGGACCCGACGAGCAGCGGAGCATCGTGCTGGTGAGCAATCCGCTGGAGATCACCGTGCCGCCGGAGCGGCCCCAGCCGAAGCCCTCCGACCTACATGCCGACGATCGCAACGCGGCGGCCGCCCTGCAGCAACTCGGCGCGATCCTGGCGGCCGACGATCAAGGCAAGATCCGCACCGTCCGGCTCAGCCGCACCGCGGCGACCGACCGCGACCTCGTACACTTAGCGGGACTCTCCGGGCTGAAGGCCCTCTATCTCGACGACACGCGGATTTCCGACGCCGGACTGCAACACCTCGCCGGACTGACCGGCCTGGAGACGCTCTCGGTCAATTACACCCGGATCAGCGACGCGGGGCTGGAACACCTCAAGGGGCTCAAGGGGCTGCGGTCGTTGGCGCTGCTGGACACCGAAGTCACCGCTGCCGCACTCCGCGAACTGAAGAAGACACGACCGGAGCTGCAAACGACGGTCGATCCGCTGAAGCTCTCCGGCCTGGGAGACCTCCGTGGCTGGCGGAATTCAGCCAAACTGAACGACGAGTACGAGCTTGTGAGCGTGGACCTGCTCGACGCCAACATCAGCGACGCCGCGCTTGCGCGGCTCAAGGACCGGCAGAGCCTTCAAGACGTCTGCCTCTTCAAGGCCAACATCACCGACGCCGGGCTGGCCGAACTCCGCAAGCTCACGGACCTCGACACACTGTACCTCTCGGGCACCCGGATCACCGATGCCGGCCTGGAGTGTCTGAAAGACATGAAGAAGCTCAAAACGCTCTTTCTGGCCGACACGCAGATCGGCGACGGCGGGTTGGCACGCCTCAGCGGCCTGACCAATCTGGAATCGCTGTTGATTGACGGAACGCAGGTTACCGATGCCGGGATGGCCCACCTGAGACCGTTCAAGAAGCTTACCCTGCTGAGGCTCAACAATTGCCAGATCAGCGGCACCGGGCTGAGCCATCTGCGCGACTCGACTAGACTCACCGCGCTGGAACTCAGGGGCACGGCCGTTTCCGACACCGGGTTGGTCCACTTGCAGCCCTTGGTGAACCTCGAGCTGCTCTATTTGTCCCACACCTCGGTGACCGATGCCGGGCTGGGATACCTGACCGGGCTAAGGAAACTCCGTGCGCTGGAGATCCAAGATACCGCAATCACCGACGACGGCATCCAGCGGCTCAAGCAGGCACTACCCAACACCAGCATCCATCGCTGAGCCGCCCCAAGAGCAGAAACCCGCTTCGTCAACGTTCAACGCTTGTCGACATTAGCGCGATGGAGTGGAACCACGACGCGTGCAGCGAGACGGTTCCTGTCCAACTCCACGTGGACGCAGCCGGAGATCCTAGGGGGACGGCGTCTCTGGCTGCCGGCGCGGGAGCGTGATCTTGAAGACCGTCCCTTCTCCCGGCCTGCTGGCCACCTCGATCCGGCCGCCGTGATTGGTGACGATCCGCCAGCATTTTGACAGCCCCAGTCCGAGCCCTCGGCCTGCCTGCCGGGCCGAATAGAACGGGTCGAATATGTGGAGCCGCTGTTCCGGCGAGATGCCCGGGCCGTCGTCGGCTATGCGGATTGCCACCTCCCCGGCACCGGCGTGCACCCCGATCTCGATGTGGCCCTGGCGGCCGATCGCCTCGATGGAGTTCTGGCACATCGCCCGCAACGCCACCGTCAGTTGCGTGCTGTCGGCCTCGATTTCTACCGGGCCGGCGTCGCCCGCACGGCTCAGCGCGATTTCCTGCCGGGCTGCCCGGGGTGAAACCTCCTCGATCACCCGATCCACCAGATCAACCATGTCGATCAACGTGGGCTCGGGCTTGGGCGGCCGGGCGAAGAGCATCATGTCGGCGATCATCTCGTGCGCCCGCTTCGCCTGGGCGCTCATGAGGGCCAGGGCCCGGCGCCGTTCGGGGTCCTGTTCTTCCCGCAGTGAGAGCTGTGCCCGGCCGGCGATCACCGTCAGTGGGTTGTTGATCTCGTGTCCCGCCCCGGCGGCAAACTCGGCCATGGCCGCCAGCTTCTCCGCCTCCAGCGTCGCCTGGAATTCCCCTTCCAGGCTTACCAGCCGGGCGAGTCTGGCGGTCAACGGCGGCAGCCAGTCGCCGACGCCTTCGACGGGCGTCAGCCACCGCCGGCGGGCTTCTGCACCCCGGCTGCGGCAGCTCGCCAGGTCGATCTCGACGCAGTCGGGCAGCGAGGCCTCGCCCGCGAGCACCCCGGCGGCCAGTTCGACCAGGGCGGCGGGGGGCGTATCTTGGGCTTCGACCAGCCACGCGGGCAGACGGTTCAACGCGCCCTCTGCCCGCGGATCGCCCACCACTGCCAGCCAATCCTCGGCATCGTGCAGCAGCCCCAGCAGAAACGCCGCTTCGGCTGCCGACGGTTCCTTCGCGCCGGCCAACTGAGCGGCCAACTCGGCCAGCGCGACCGCGTTGCAGACCCGGTCGGCATACGACTCAGACTCCGCTGCCGAGACCGACTCCGCGTCGGCGTCCTCGTCGCCCTGCCACTTGAGTACCTCCAAGGCGTGCTGCGCGAGCCAGCGGGCAACGTCGTCAACACACCGAGGCTGGAGGCCATCCTCCCGGCCGGCCACGCAGACGGTCCACAAGACCAGCGGCGGATCGTCGGCCAGCGCCACCGCCAGCAAAGTGCTTGGCCGCGAGGCCTCGTCGGCCAGCAGCGCCCCCAGCAGCGCAGCAGCCGACCTGTCGGCTATGGGAAGACCCCATCGACCCCCTCCGGCAACCAGCGCGGGTAGAAGGCGCATGAAGACGGACCACCCCGAACGGCACGAGGAAACGCGAATCCAGACGTCCCCGAGGAAGCCCGCTGCGGATACCGCCGCTGGCGTGCAAGCGATCTGGTCCGCCGGCGGCCTCAGCCGCGCGCACGCCGCGCCACCTGCGGCCGTGACGGTCGGTCACCCGGGGCACGTTACGCGTTGGTGATCGCTTCGATGTCCAGATAGTAGCACATCCGCTCGACCAGTGTCTCTACCTCGAACGGCTTGTGCATGAAGTCGTTGGCGCCGGCCGCTTTCAGCTCGCCAACCTTGTCCTCCTCGACCATCCCCGAGATGCAGATGATCCGAACGTCGTTCATCGTCTTGTCGCTGCGGACCCGCTGGCAGACCTCCTTGCCGTTGATGTCCGGCAGCATGACGTCCAGCACGATCAGGTCGGGCCGGTATTCCTTGACCATCATGCCGGCATCGAAGCCGTTGTTGACCGAGCGGACCTCGAACCGGCCGTCGCGTTCCAGGACGTCCGAGATCAGTTCCACCAGCTCCTCATCGTCGTCGACGATGAGGATCTTTCGCTTGCCGCTTTCCAACGCGTCCGTGGGGATGCCGTTGTCCCGCATGAACGTGTAAAGCTGCTCTCGCGGGATACGACGGAACCGGCTGCCCGGCACACGAAATCCCTTCAACTGTCCGGAATCGAAACAACGGATGATTGTCTGCTGGCTGACCTTGCAGATCTTGGCCGCCTCCCCGGTCGTGAACACTGTTTTCATGTTGTGCTGACCATCCCTTTAGCTAACCACCGCATTGGCTAGCATCAGCGAAGCCCTCGGATCAGGCGTCGGCAAAGAACTCCAAAGGCTTCTAGTCCTCCGTGTCAAACTGGCCAAAAAACCGCCTTGAGTTCGCGTTGCCCGCAGACTCCTCAACTCCCGGGGCTGCGTACAGACGGTAGGTTCATCCGGTTCTGCCGACATTGCCGAACTTGCCAATTGGGGTTAATTATAGCTAGATTCCCGTGTTAGTCAATACGGGTATGGATTTCTTAAACCGTTTTAGGGCACTAGCTTACAGAGACTCACGCGCCTGCGCCCCCTGCTCAATAGGCCCCGTTTTCGCGTTTTCCCGCCGAAAAACCCTCACACTGGGACACGCTGGCAGCGAAGAGTAGGGATTTTGGGAGGACGCTGCGGGCAGGCCGGAAGGGCAATCGCCGACCGAACGCGACTAACGCGGCCCCTCCAGGTGGATCATCAGTACGGCCAGGTCGGCCGGCGTGATGCCGCTGATCCGCCCCGCTTGCGCCAAGTCGGCCGGGCGAATCCGAGAGAGCTTTTCTCGTGCCTCTGCTCGCAGGTGCCCTACCGACTGGAAGTCGAAATCGCCCGGAATTCGCCGGGCCGCCAGCCGTTCTTGCCGCTCGATGTCGATCTGCTGCCTGGCGATGTAGCCGCGGTACTTTGCGTCGTGGGTGACCTGCCGGGCAACCTCCCGCGAGACGCAGCCCAGTTCCGGTAGCCATTCGACCAATTCCGCCCAACCGACCTCCGGCCGGCGGAGCAGCCTGGCCAACGTGACCTGGCCGCGGCGGTTCCCCTCCAGGATTGCCAGCACCCGGGCGATCTCGGCTTCCTTTTCCTGCAACCTCTTCCAGCGAACCGCGTCCACCAGCCCCAGGCGGCATCCCACCGGCGTCAACCGGCGGTCGGCGTTGTCGTGGCGCAAGAGCAACCGGTACTCCGCGCGGCTGGTGAACATCCGATAGGGCTCGTCGACGCCGCGGGTGACCAAGTCGTCGATCATCACACCGATGTAGGCTTCGTCGCGCCGAAGCACCAGCGGCTGGCTGCCCCGCAATGCTAGCACTGCATTCGCTCCGGCCACCAATCCCTGCCCCGCCGCCTCCTCGTAGCCGGTCGTGCCGTTGATCTGTCCGGCCAGGTACAACCCGGCAACGTGCTTGGTTTCCAGCGACTGTTTCAGTTGTTCGGGTGGGAGGTAGTCGTATTCGATGGCGTAACCGTAGCGGATGATTTCCGCCCGCTCCAGGCCCGGGATTTGTCGCAGCATCGCGTCCTGCACGTCCCGCGGCAGGCTGGTTGATAGGCCGTTGACGTAGACCTCGTGTGTGCGACGCCCCTCCGGCTCGAGAAACAATTGGTGCCGCTGCTTGTCGGCGAAGCGGACGATCTTGGTCTCGATCGAAGGGCAGTACCTCGGGCCGGCCGACTTGATCTGGCCGGTGTACATCGGCGCCCGGTGCAGGTTCGCCCGGATCAGCTCGTGTACCGCCGGCGTGGTGTGGGTGATCCAGCAGGGAAGCTGCTGGCACTCGATCCTGCCGGTCAGAAACGAAAACGGTTCGGGCTCTTCGTCGCCCGGTTGGAGTTGCGTCTGCCGGTAATCGATCGTGCGGCCGTTGAGTCGGGCGGGGGTGCCGGTCTTGAATCGGGCCAGCTCGAAACCCAATCGCCCCAGCGCCCGGCTGATCCCCGCGCTGGTGCCTTCGCCCATCCGGCCGCCGGGCGACGTGGCCTCGCCGACGTGGAGCAGCCCCTGCATGAACGTGCCGGTGCACAGCACCACTGCGCGGGCCCGATAAACCGCATCGCCCGATGCCCGCACGCCGACGATCCGCGGCCCAGAGGGCGCCCCGCTGCCGGAGCCTTCGACCAGCAGGTCTTCGACCGTCTCCTGCCGCAGGGTCAGGCCCGGCTGCTCCTCGACGATGCGTTTGACCTCCTGCTGATAGGCCCTCTTATCTGCCTGGGCGCGGGGGCCGTGCATGGCGGGTCCCTTGCGGCGGTTGAGCATGCGGAACTGGATGCCGGTGGCGTCGATCGCCCGCCCCATGGCCCCGCCCAGGGCGTCGATCTCGCGGACGATCTGCCCCTTGGCCACGCCGCCGATGGCCGGGTTGCAGCTCATCTGGGCGATGGTATCCAGGTTGCTCGTCAGCAGGGCCGCCGTGGCCCCCATCCGCGCAGCCGCCAATGCCGCCTCGGTCCCGGCGTGGCCGCCGCCGACCACTACGACGTCGAAATCATAGGACGAAGCCATAGACGCTATTCTTGAGCGATCATCACCCCCTGTAAAGCCCCAGCGCAACGGGTGCCATGCTTGCCAACCCAGCGGAGCGAGACGGCAAGCATGCCCGCGACGAGCGTGGGCACGGCACCCCACGACACTGTCCCTTCGGGTAAAGTTAGATCCTACTGCTCGGCTCCAATTGTCCGCTTCTCCACCTGCCGGATTGGTGCAGGCAGCGGGCCGGCGTTGAGCACCTCGACCAGCTCCTGGACCTGTGGCCGGGTGAACGAGCCGGTGATTTGCCCCCGCTTGGCCAGCGGGCCTTCGATGGCCGGGGCCGAGTAGAGTTGGCCGTCGAAGATGATCCCCAGTCGGCGGGAAAAGCCTTGGAGCGAGTCGGGCAGGTTGTCGCTCGTGAGCGCGCTGAGCCGCCGTGCACCCGCCGCATCGAGCACAAAGCCGACACAGGGCCGCCTCCAGACGTCCTGATCGGCCGTCGCGCTCTCCAAGTAAGCGCCCGTGATGTCGAAGCGATCCTTGACCGCCAGGACCTCCGTGACGTCGCGTTGGCCCTGCTTTCGGGTTCGCTGGGCGATTTCCCAAGTGGGTGAGATTCCCGGGTACTCTCGATCCTCCAGCGTCGCACCGTCGCGGACGGGGACCCACCAGGCCTGCACGTCACCCTTGGCATCCTTGAGAACCCGGGCATTTTCGCGCTGCGCTCGCTCGATCAACGGCCCGTGATCGTGCCGGTTGGCCAGGATCCGCAATTCCAGCGTGCCGGCGTGTTCGACCATCCGCTCGATCCGCCGGACCCTCTCGGGATCACTGCCGAAGACACCGATTTCGATCCGCCGGGTACCCTCGGGGTGGTCAAGCCGCCGGACCTGGGCCGTCTTGGCCGGAGCCCGGTTGATGCGGCGGTCCACCGCGGCGACCAGCGCGTCGACGTCGACCGGCCGGTTCGGGTCCTCCTCGGGCTGGTCCACCTGGTAGACCAGCACCACCCCGACCTGGTGTGCAGATCGGCTGCACGAGCCGGTGGTCAACATCACCACGCCTACCGCCACGGCAAAGGCGCCGGCCAGCAAGACGAACAGGGCCAGCAGAACGGGAAGCAGGTGCTTCATGTCCTGCGCCTCCGTGTACGGGCCTTCCCAGCGCAAGGGCCCGCCGCGGGGGCGGCGGTGTCGCCATCCCCCACGGCGCGCGAATCATCGGACCGCCGCACCGGCGGCCAGGAAACTGATCAGCGCCGGGAACCGGCCAAACGTCACACCTGCTCGGGCACGACGAACGGCTCGCGGTAGGGGCGGGTGAGCAGCTTGTTGGCTTCGGCATCGCCGACGAACTGCTCGGCCTGGGCATTGAAATCGAGCTTCGGGCCGAGCGTGTAGGTCTGCTTCGAGAGGTCCATGCCGAGCACCACTTGGAGGTTGTCCTCGATGGCCTTGATACTCTCCCGCACCTGCGGGTTGTCGCCGACGATCTCGTAGCCCTGGCCGAAGGGCGTCGGCTTGCCCAGCCGGTAGGAGATGTTCGCCAGGTGGCACAGCGCGGCAGAGTAATGGGCCTCCAGGATGTCGGCCATCAAGTTCTCCTGCTTGCGGCTGCGGACGCACTCGATGAAGTTGGCGAAGACGTTGCCCGTCGGCCGGGCGACGTCGACCTGGGGCAGCGATTCCCCTTCCTTCTTTCCCTTGGGATAGAACTTGTTGCGGATGATGGCGCCTTCTTCCAGGTAGAACTCGTTATCGACGCGGCCCTTAGACGACTTTCCGGTCGGGCCCTTCTTTTCGTCGACCAGGCCGCGGACCTCGAAGACCAGCAGCGTGCCGCCGAAGTCCATCACCGACAATTGCAGGTTGGGCGTTTGGGCCTGGTCTTTGTAGTCGGGCGTCTCTACCCACCGGCCGCCCATGGAGATCACGCTCTTGGGCAGCGTGGCCCCCGGGATGCCCCAGCGGGCGATGTCCATCTGGTGCACTCCCTGGTTGCCGATCTCGCCGTTGCCGGTGTCCCAAAACCAGTGCCAGTTGTAGTGGACCAGGTTCTCGTGATACGGCTGCATCGGCGCCGGGCCGAGCCAGATGTTGAAATCGAACCCTTCGGGCGGCTGCTTGGCCGGCTTGTAGCCGATGCTCCAGCGGCCCGGACCCGACTTGCTCGCGTAGGCCTTCGAGACCAGCAGCTTGCCGTACTTGCCGCTTTTGATGATCTCGACGATCTGGGCCCACTCCTTGTCGCCGCGGCTCTGGGTGCCGTGCTGGACGATCCGTTGGTGCTTCCGCGCCGCCTCGACGCACTTGCGGCCCTCGAAGGGGTTGTGGCTGCACGGCTTCTCCACGTAGACGTCCTTGCCCGCCAGGCACGACCAGATCGTGACCAGCGAGTGCCAGTGGTTGCAGGTGGCCACCGAGACCGCGTCCAGGTCCTTGTCGTCCAGGGCCTTGCGGATGTCCTGGAAGCACTTGGGCGTGTTCTTGCCGCGCTTCTGGACACTCTTGGTGATGGGCGCGAACAGCCGGCTGTCAGGGTCGATCAGGTGCGTGACCTGGACGCCGTCCATGCCAGTGAACTCGCCGATGTGGCTTTGTCCCCGGCCGTTGATGCCGGCCACGCCCAGGCGGATGGTGTCGTTGGCCCCCAGCACCCTGCCGGAGGCCTTGGTGCCGGCAATGGTCAGGCCGACGCCGATGCCGGCCGTGACGGCGGCAGTCTTCTTCAGAAATGCTCGACGCGTTTGACGGGACATGCTCCTATCCTTTCTCATTGAGGTCACGCAGACAGGGGTCGGTACGTTTTATGATGCCCAGGAAGCCTCGGGTGCCACGGCCAGACTTGTGTGGCCGGGGTACCATGGCCAAACTTGTGGCCATGCCCGATTCTCACGCCACTGCCGCGCATGCCCACGCAAAGCGTGGGCATGGCACCCGGCATGGCACCCGGCTGCCGCAATTACACCACACGGCGGGTGACGTGTCCAGCCGCCCCCCCGTGCGAGTGGCCTGGTGGCGGCAAGTGGCACTGGCGTCTCGCCAGTGGTGACCTGAACACAGGCAAGATGCCCGTGCCACTGCGTCGACCTGAACACGGGCAAGATGCCCGTGCCGCCCGTCCGCAGCGCTACTCGCCGATCACCTTGACCAGCACCCGCTTGGGCCGGCGGCCGTCGAACTCGCCGTAGAAGATCTGCTCCCAGGGACCGAAATCGAGCCGGCCGTCGGTTACGGCCACCACCACTTCCCGGCCCATGATCTGCCGCTTGTGGTGGGCGTCGCCGTTGTCCTCGCCCGTGCGGTTGTGGCGATACGCCTGGGGAGACGGATCGAAGGGGGCGAGCTTCTCCAGCCAGTCCTTGTAGTCCTGGTGCAAGCCGGGCTCATCGTCGTTGATGAACACCGATGCGGTGATGTGCATGGCATTGACTAGGCAGAGCCCCTCGCGGATGCCGCTCTTCCGGACGGCCTCTTCGACCTGCCGCGTGATGTTGACGAAATCCATCCGCTGGGGAACGTTGAAGGTCAGGTGTTCGGTGTGCGATTTCACGGCGCGGGCAGCTCCCTGGCTAGGGGCGAAGATGATCGGTCGATTCCCGGCTTTCGGGCCTGCCAGCGATTATATCCTCCCCACAGAAGGGAACCAGCCGCCTGGAGCGCCGCCCACAATTCGCCGTCGACCCGGCCGCAGCCCATCTGATACAATCCGTCCCGGGCCAGAAAGAGAATGCGACATGCCGTTTAGCCGGGATTATTCATCGCGGTGTGCCACTGCTTGCCGCAAGGCAAGCAGTGCATCCATGTTACGCACGGCACTGCTTCTGACGAAGCAGTGGCACACTGCGGCCGACTTCCCCGGCCCATGAATAATGCGGGTTTAGCGGCCGACGGCACGTCGGCCTGGAGAGATGCCCCCGTCGCCGTGCCGGCGACGGCTAAACGAGGTAGCACTGGTCCCAGAATCCTACAACTCCCCGAATCGTACGACTCTGAAAGGCCATGACACGCTACGAGCAGTTCGATCGCAGCCAACTGGAGCTCCGGCCGGTCGTGGAGCGGGGACACGACCTCAAGGCGGAGGACTGCCTCCCGCTGGAAGCCCCCGACAAGCCGTATGCGGACCCGGAGTTCCCCCAGTTGATCGCGCGGATCGTGGCGGCCCGGCGCGACGGGCGACCCGTGATCCTGATGATGGGGGCCCACCCGATCAAGCTGGGGCTGTCGCGGTTTCTGGTCGACTTGATCGAGCGGCGGGCGATCACGCAGTTGGCGACCAACGGGGCGGGCATCATCCACGACTTCGAGCTGGCCACCCTCGGCGGCACCAGCGAAGACGTCGCCCGCTGGATCCGCGCCGGCCAGTTCGGATTGTGGCAAGAAACCAGCCGGCTGAACGACCTGGCCGCCGAGGCCGCCGCGGCAGGTGAGGGGCTCGGCGAGCGAGTCGGCCGGGTGATCGAAGCGGAGCGGCCGCCCCACTGCGAGTTGAGCCTGGCAGCGGCCGGCTGGCGGGTCGGGGTGCCGGTGACTGCGCACGTGGGCATCGGCAACGACATCGTCCACGCCCATCCCAACTGCGACGGCGCGGCCTGGGGCAAGGCCAGCCAGACCGACTTCCTGATCTTTGCCCGAGGTGTGCAGGAGTTGGAAGGCGGCGTGCTGCTGAACGTCGGCAGTGCCGTGACGGGACCGGAGGTTTACCTGAAGGCCCTCTCCATGGCCCGCAACGTCGCCCGGCAGCGGGGCCGGGAGATCCGCCGGTTCACCACGGCCGCCTTCGACCTGCTGGAGCTGCCCGGCGGCTGGCGCAACGGCCCACCTGCGAAGGAGCATCCCCAGTATTACTACCGGCCGTGGAAGACGATCCTCCACCGCACGGTGGCCGACGGCGGCAGCAGCTTCTACTTCTGCGGCGATCATCGGCAGACGATCCCCACTCTCTGGCACGAGCTGGCGCGGCCCGCAGGAGCCGACGATGACGGCCCGGGCGAACGGGGCAGCCAGTAGTGGTTTGGTTGAGAGTTGAGAGTTGAGAGTTGAGGGCTTACTGCCTACTGCGAACTGCCTACTGCGAACTGCCTACTGCCTACTGCCTACTGCGAACTGCCTACTGCCTACTGCCCACCGTCGAATGTATAATGCTGGAAAACCTTGACGCGAGGAGTGAAGCGATGAGATGGTTCTTGGGACTGGCGATGGTGTTGCCGCTGGCCGCGACCAGCCTTCGGTCGGTGCCCGCCCGGGCCGAACTGACGCCGGACGAGGTGGCCGTGATCGCCATGGCCCAGAGTGACCAGTCGCAACGCCTGGCCAAACACTACGCCGAAGCCCGCGGAATCCCCCCGTACCAGATCTTCCTCCTGAGGGGCAAGCCAGGCGAGACGATGAGCCGGGCGGTCTGGGAAGAGCAGGCCCGGCCAGCGATCCGTGCCTGGCTGGGCGAGGACGGCCGCCAGGAGAGAATTCGTTGTCTGGTCACCTGCTGGGACGTGCCCCTGCGGATCGCCAGTCGCAGCAAGGATGCCCCCGCCGTGGTCGCCCGCCAGGAGTACCTGTCCCGATCCCGGGCGATTCTGATCGTGCGGTTCTCCGAGCTGTTGAAGAGCGTCGATTCGCTTGCGCCCGGCGGTCAAGCCCCCGACCGCGAGGCACTGAAGGGTGACGCCGAGGTGGGCGCCCTGACCGCCCAATTCGACGCGGCGCTGAAGGCCGCCCAAGAACGCATCAATGGCCTGAAGTCGGAAGACGAGAAGAAGCGGGGCGGGGCCGTGTTGGAACGGGCGTTTGTCGTGGGGGGCGGCATCGGCGGGCTGCTGCAACTGGTCACCCGCGGCGGCGCCACGGACCGCCTCGCACCCGAAGCCACCTTGCAACTGGAACGCCTCAAGGGC
>Ga0315277_10005561_pt1 | contig 16590 bp, 13 predicted proteins | sample YL17G05_15_MG_FD_203695 | JGI IMG/M metagenome (GOLD analysis project Ga0315277, IMG submission 203695) | Sediment microbial communities from Yellowstone Lake, YNP, Wyoming, USA - YL17G05_15 | ecosystem: Environmental > Aquatic > Freshwater > Lake > Sediment | place: USA: Wyoming | collected... | reverse complement strand
GGGACCAGGGATCAGGGATCAGGGTCAGACCCCCGACCCCCGACCCCCGAACCCCGTCCCCTTTCAGAGAGGAGCACTGCCAGTGGTTAAGAGCATGACCGGCGTAGGCCGGGCCGAAGCGATTCTGCCACCGTGGAACTCGAAGATTGTCGTGGATATCCGCGCAGTCAACCACAAGTACCTGGAGCTTGTGGCCAAACTGCCGTCCCAGATTGCCGGGTACGAGGGCGAGGTCCGCGACATGGTCCGTCGCCGCGTCCGCCGCGGCTATCTCCAGTTGCAGGTGTCGCTCGACGAGAGCGCCGAAGCCCCGACCCTCGCACTCGACCACCGGATGGTGCGCGACTATCTGCGGCTGTCCCGTGAGCTGAAGGCGAAGTACCGGATTCCGGGCGAGGTGGACCTCGATACGGTGCTCGCCTATCCCGGCATCATCGCGCCGCAGAAGGCCGACGCAGACCGTGGGAAGCTCTGGCGCCGCTGCCGGGCGGTTATCGCTCTCGCCCTGAGTCGGCTGGTGAGGATGCAGCAGGCCGAAGGCGCGGCCCTTATCCGCGACCTCAGGAAGCGCATTACCAAGATCCGCCACGCGGTCCGCGCCATCGAGCAGCGCGTGCCGGAACGTCTGAAAGAGCGCCGGGCGAACCTGCTCGCCCAGCTCAAGGACCTGAACGTCGAGTCTGACTCGAAGCGCATCCTCGAAGAGGTCGCCTTCATCAGCGAGAAGGTGGACATCCACGAGGAATGTGTGCGCCTGAAGAGCCACTGCTCGATGTTCCTCGGCGCGCTCAGCTCATCGTCGGCGTCCGGCAAGAAGCTCGACTTCATCGCCCAGGAGATGCTGCGCGAGACCGACACCCTGGCGGCCAAGGCCCGCGACATGATCATCTCGCGCCGGGCCATCGAAATCAAAGGCGAAATCGAGAAGCTGAAGGAGCAGGTCCGGAATGTCGAGTAGGAGCAGGGACCAGGGGTCAGGGGCTAGGGGTCAGGGATCAGGAATCGGACCCAGAACCCCGACACCCGATCCCCGAACCCTTTCTGCGCGGCATTCGCCGTTCCTAGTGGTGTTGTCGTCGCCTTCCGGCGCCGGCAAGACTACCATCTGCCACGAGGTGGAGCGTCGCGACCGGAACATCGCCTACTCGGTGTCAGCCACGACACGGCCGAAGCGGAAGGGCGAGACCAACGGCCGCAGCTACTTCTTCTACTCGGATAAGCAGTTCCAGCAGTTGATCGACAAGGGCGGCCTGCTCGAGAGTGCCGGCGTCTACGACCACCAGTACGGCACTCCGAAGGCTCCGGTCCTCCGCCACTTTCGCGAAGGACGCGACGTGATTGCCGACCTCGATATTCAAGGGATGCGCTCGTGTCGCAAGGCGCTGCCAAGTACGGTCAGCGTCTTCATTACCGCGCCCGACTTGGGCGAGCTCGACCGCAGGCTCCATGGCCGCGGCACCGATTCGGCCGAGGCCTTGCGCAGGCGCGAGGCCGACCGCGAGAAGGAGCTGGCCGCTATCCCCGAGTTCGATTACCTGGTGGTCAACGACCGGCTAAAGCAGGCGGTCGACGACGTGATGGCGATTGTCCGGGCCGAAAGGCTGCGGACAACGCGAATGAGTCCGACCGCACCCGTCCGAAGCGAGAAAACAAAACCCGGAACTCGTAAATGAACCACAAAGACACCAAGAGCACCAAGCGGACGTGGCAACTCCCAAGCTGCTCTGCTTTGTGTCTTTGTGCCTTTGTGGTGAATGTCCGTCCCGATTCCGGAGTCAAAGGCAGGAGGCCACGGAAATGAAGATAGTTTCACCCGAAGCGTTGAAGAAGGTTTACCCGAACAAGTACCTGGCCGTGAACATCGCCGCGCTTGAAGCCCGGCGCATCATCGAAGGGATGCACAAGGACGAAATCACGCTACCGGTTAGCCCCTACGAATACGCGCTTGACCTGACGCTAAGGGGCCAGGTCAAGTGGGCGAAGATGACCGAGGCGGACATCCAGGCGCTCGCCCGCGAAGGCTTCGAGGAACCGCCCATCAGCCGGATGCCGTTCATTCCGCAGCCGATGCTCTAGTCTCCGGCCCGCGCTCCAACAATGGTCCTGCGAGCAGGCCATGAGGACAAGGTGAAAGTAGAGATGACCAAGGTGAAGGGGAAAGGAGAAAGTGGAAAATCCAAAGTCAGGGCTTTGCCATTTCCACTTTCCACTTTGCCTTCCCCTTTGCCTCTCCGGGTCCTGCTCGGCGTCACCGGCGGCATCGCCGCCTACAAGGCGCTGGAACTCGTCCGGCTCTTCCGCAAGACCGGCTGGGACGTGCAGACGGTAATGACCGAATCGGCCCGCAAGTTCGTCGGCCCCGAATCGTTCCGCGCCCTCACCGGCCACCCGGTTGCGCTCGAACTGTTCCCCAGAACCCGCCCCGACTCGGGTCTGACCGGTCAGACAGGTCGGACGCGTCCGACTGCCCGACAGGGCGTCGAGCATGTTGACCTCGCGACCTCCGCCGACCTCGTGGTCGTCGCCCCGGCAACCGCCAATATCATCGGCAAGCTCGCCTCCGGCATCGCCGACGACCTGCTCTCAACCCTGTTGCTTGCGGTTCCGAAGGAAACGGTGCAGGGCGGAAGGGTCCTGTTCGCGCCGGCGATGAACACGAACATGTGGCAGAACCCGGCGGTTACGACCAATGTCCGGCAGCTCGCAGCAGACGGATACCGGTTCATAGCTCCGGGTGAAGGCGAACTTGCCTGCGGAACGACCGGCCCGGGCCGAATGGCCGAACCCCCCACCATCTTCAAGCACTGCCGCGCCGCGCTCGCAGCCCGCCCCTCCCCAATCGGCAATGCCCCATTGTTCGCCGGCACCCGCGTCGTTGTCACCGCCGGCCGCACCGAGGAACCGCTCGACCCGGTGCGGGTGATAACCAATCGCTCGTCCGGCCGGATGGGAATCGAAATCGCCCGCGCCTTCATTGACGCCGGCGCCGAGGTGCGCCTCGTCGCCGGGGAGCTGTCCGTTCCTCTGCCGCCGGGCGTTACCGTAACGCAGGCGACGACGACTGAGAAAATGCTCCGCGCGGTGCTCGCCGCGCTGCCCCGAACCGACGTGCTGGTGATGTGCGCCGCGGTCGCCGACTATCGCCCGGCCCGCGCAGCGACGGGCAAACACCATGAACAGACAGTCACGGTCCGGCTCGAACGGACGCCGGATATCCTGAAAGAGGTGAGCCGGCGCCGCCATCACGCGGTCGTTGTCGGCTTCTCGCTTGACGACTCTACGAGCCGAGCCCGGGCCAAACTCGACCGGAAGCACCTCGACCTCATTGTCGCCAATCCCTTCGCCACCGCCGGCTCCGGCACAATCAAAGCCCGGCTTGTGTTCAGAAGTCCAAAGTCCCGAGTCCAGAGTCCAAAGTCGAGGTCACTTAGGCCGATGTCCAAGCCCGACTTCGCTCAATTGCTCGTGGCCGAGGTCGCGGGATTGCTCGCCGGGAGGACAAACAGATGAGCCCTGAACCCGCCGCCGAATCCTCACTCCGCAAGCCGCCGCAGGCGCTCGAAGCCGAGGCCGCGGTCCTCGGCGCGATGCTGCTCGACCCCGAGACCGTAACCACGGTCATGCAGTATCTCCGGCCCGGCGACTTCTATCTCCAGGCCCATCGCCGGGTCTACGAAGCCATCCTCACGCTGTTCGACCGCAGTTCGCCTACCGACGTCGTTACCGTGTCCGGCGAGTTGAAGCGGATGAAGGAACTCGACGCGGTCGGCGGACAATCGTTCCTGTCCAACCTGCTGGAGGGCGTCCTGACCACCGCCAACTGCGAGGAGCACGCCAAGCTAGTACTCGAGAAGTCGATTCAGCGCCAGCTCATCACGACCGCGACCGAAATCGTCCAGGCCAGCTACGATGAGTCACGCCGCGCCGACGAACTGGTCGAGGAAGCCGAGCAGAAGATATTCGAGATTCAGCAGGCCGGCTCGCGCAAGGAGTTCGCGGAGCTGAAGAAACTGCTCAACGTCGAGATGGAACGGGTCGAGAAGGCAATCGGCGAGAAGAAGATGATAACCGGCGTCGAAACCGGTTTCACCGAGCTCGACGAGCGGACCAGCGGCCTGCAGCCTGGCGAGCTCATCATCATCGCCGGTCGTCCGGGCATGGGCAAGACCGCGCTGGCCCTGAACATCGCCTCCCGCGCCAACACGCGGCAGCCGGTACCGGTGGCTGTATTCAGTCTGGAAATGTCAGCCGAGGCCATGACCCAGCGCATGATGTGCTCGGAAGCCGGCCTCAACATGCACGCCCTGCGCCGGGGCATGTTGACCCCGCGCCAGCGCACGCGCTTGGCTGCGTCGCTCGGCCATCTCAACGACGCGAAGATCTACGTCGATGACTCGTCCGGCCTGACCGCGCTCGACATGCGCGCGCGCGCCCGCCGGCTCCGGTCCAAGCAGCCGCTGGGAATGGTCATCGTCGACTACCTGCAGCTGATGGAAGCCCACGGCACAAAACGTCGCGAGGCCAACCGGCAGCAGGAAATCTCGGACATCACCCGCGCGCTCAAGGCCATGGCCAAAGAGCTGAACGTCCCGGTCGTGGTGCTCTCGCAGCTCTCGCGCTCGCCGGAACGGCGCGAGGACAAGCGGCCGGTGCTCGCCGACCTGCGCGAGTCCGGCGCAATCGAGCAGGACGCGGACGTGGTCCTCTTCCTGTACCGCGAAGCCGCGTACAAGCGGCGCGAAGAACTCGACCCGAACACCGAGCGCGACGCTGAGCTTATCATCGCCAAGCAGCGCAACGGCCCGACCGACACGCTCAAGCTGATCTTCCTGCCCGACTGCATGCGCTTTGAGAACCGCGCCGGCCACGAGCTTCCTGAGCCGCCGCACCCCTCTGAAGAAGAGGAGCCCGAGGACGTGCTGCCGGAATGACGCTCGCGTTTCGCCTTTCGCCTTTCGCCCTTCGCCGCTCTTGCGTTTTGGCTTTTGGCTTTTGGCTTTTGCCATTTGCCTTTCCTCTTCGATGAAGTCCTCGGCTTTCGTCTGCCAGAACTGCGGGTTCGAGACCCCGCGCTGGCTCGGCCGCTGCCCGGCCTGCGGCCAGTGGAACACGCTGGTTGAGGAACAGCGGGTCACGAAGCGCGGCAAGGTGAACGAACGCGTCCGGGTCTCGACGACCGGCGCCCGCCCGGTCAAGCTCAGCCAGGTCGAATCCAAATCGGCCAAGCGTAGCTCGACCGGTATCAGTGAGCTCGACCGAGTGCTCGGCGGCGGCCTGGTCCCCGGCTCGCTTCTGCTCATCGGCGGCGAGCCCGGCATCGGCAAATCCACGCTCACCCTGCAGGTCTGCAACGAGCTGGCCAAGACCGGCACCAAGGTGCTCTACGTCACCGGTGAAGAGTCGGCCGAGCAGGTGCGCCTGCGCGCCGAGCGGCTGTCCGCTAATGCTGAGAGCATCTACATTCTCTGCGCGATCGACCTCGACGAGATTCTGAGCGCGGCCGAGGAGATATCGCCCGGTCTGCTCGTCGTCGACTCGATCCAAACGATGTTCCGGTCCAGCCTCACAAGCGCCCCGGGCTCTGTCGGCCAGGTCCGCGAGTGCACGGCCGAATTGCTCCGCCTCGCCAAGTCGCGCGCCGTGACCACGTTCATCGTCGGCCACGTCACCAAGTCCGGCGCTGTCGCCGGCCCCCGCACCCTCGAACACATGGTTGACACGGTCCTCTACTTCGAGGGCGAGGGTTTCCAGCAGTACCGTATCGTCCGTGCCGCCAAGAACCGGTACGGCTCGACCAACGAAATCGGCGTCTTCGAAATGACCGAGTCCGGTCTCGCTGAAGTCGCCAATCCTTCCGAGTTCTTTCTCTCCGGCCGCCGCCCGGACGTGTCCGGGTCAGCGGTCGTAGCAACCATCGAAGGCACCCGGCCCCTGCTCGTCGAAATCCAGGCTCTCGCCGCGGCCACTCCCTATGCTCTGCCGCAGCGCGTCGCCACCGGTTTCGACGCGAGGCGCCTGAGCATGCTCCTCTGCGTGCTGGAGCGCCGGGCCGGGATCAGCGCCGCCGGACAGGACATCTTCGTCAATATCGCCGGCGGCCTGAAGATACAGGAGCCCGCCGCTGACCTCGCGGTCATCGCGGCCCTGGCGTCTTCGATTCGCAACCAGCCGTTGCCGACCGACGCGGTGTTCATCGGCGAGGTCGGACTGGGTGGCGAGGTTCGCTCGGTCGCCCGCGCCGAATCGCGCATCGCGGAGGCGGCACGGCTCGGATTCACCAATGTCATCGTGCCCCGGCGCGGCGTCACGAAGAAGACGCGAACTGCCGGGGCAGAACTGAAGCCTGTTGATACGGTCCACGAGGCGCTCGATGCTGTCATCGCATCCTGAGACGCCTGCGCCGGACCGCCGGCGCGTGACGGCAGCGGTGATCGCCGCCCGCCGTCCGCTCGCCGGCCAAACAAGTAATCCCCCGAGAACGAGAACTGAACCGCCAACGGCTGGCCCTGAGCGGAGCAGAGAAGACAACCGCCAAGGCCGCCAAGAACGCCAAGACCGGAGCGGAGTCGGAGGGACGCCAAGCTCTCAAGCTTCTGCGATCCTACTTCTCGCTTCTGCCTTCGACTGCGAGTCCTCGTCTCGTCTCTCGGGTCAATCAATGCCTCCGGGTACCTGCCCGGGGCGGAGGAGTAATGCTTTTCGGCAACAAGAAAACGTATGTCATCGACTACGACACGCTGACCGACCCGCGCATCGCGGAGTTCGTCTCTTTCGGCCTGATGCAAGGCAAGTTGCTGCTCCCTGAGCCCGAACATCCATCGGACAAGGGTGGAAACGACCACGCCAAGCGTCGCGCCTGGGAGACAATCGAACGCCTGAAGACCGTGCCCGGCGTGACCGTCAAGCTCGACAAGACCCTGCTCAAGAAAGACGCCCTGCTCGCCGCTGTGCGCAAGAACAAGGCCACGCTCATCACTGGCGACCCGGAACTGAAAGCGGCAGCCGGGGCCGGAAACGCGGTTACGACGACCGAGATCTACAATCTTTTCCGGCCCACCTACCTGCCCGGCACCGAGCTGAAGGTACGCATTGCCAAGAAGGGCAAGGAAGCTGACGAAGGAATCGGTTACCTCGAGGGCGGAATCAAGGTCGTCGTCACGGGAGCATCCAACGCGGTCGGCACGGAAATCGAGGTCGTCATCCAAGGCGGACTCGACACCGACGTCGGCCGGGTCGTGTTCGCCAAGCCCCGCTTCGCCGAGGTCAAGTAGGCATCTCGACTTCGAGGCCGGACGCCGCCAGGGTGTCCGGCCTCGAGTTTCGAAGTCGTTGACCGAACTCCGTCGACGACCTAGAATGAAGGCGATGAAGCCGACACTCGTCACCTGCCTGATGTTGGCGGTCCTCGCCTGCAAGGACCCGAACTCATTCCAGCCGTTCGACCCGACCAAGCCTGACCCGCCTGCTCCGCCGGAACTGGTCTACCCCAGCAACGGCTGGGTGAGCGACCGTTTCGCGTATCCCCAGGACGTGAACTCCGCTTGGCAACAAGTGCCGGGCGCCCAGTTCTATCAGATTGAGGTCTATCGCGACTCGCTGCTGCGCAGCGAGTATCTGAAATACTCGAACCCACGCGTCGCTCAGCCGCCTCTCACGGCCTCATTACCTTACTACGGTTCGTACTACTGGCGCGTGCGAGCTGTGAGTCGGAACTGGAACAACTACACCGACTGGTCTTCGCCGTTCTGGTTCGCGCTGCCGAATCCAGCGAGATAGCCAGGTCCGGATAAATCAGAAGTCAGAAATCAGAATGCAGAACGCAGAATTGCCGGCGTCCGAACTTCTGATTTCTGGTATCTGAATTCTGATCTCTCACTTGTCCGGTCCTCTAGATCGGGTATTCGTACACCAGCACCTTGCTGATGTGCGGGTGCGGCTTCATGCCCAGGGACTGAAGCGCCTTTGCCATCTCGTCGCTCGCCGCCATGCCGCTGATGTTCTTCGTCCCGCAATCGTGCGCCACACGCGAAAGGAAGGACCGGAAAGCCGCCAATACCTGTCTATCGCCGCCCACGAATGAGATGTCGAGATCGTTCCCGCGATATCGGTGCGGCCTGAGAACTAACAGCCCGGTCAGTTTGCCGGCGGTACTATACCCGAAGACATAGCCACAGCGTACAAGTTCTGCCAAATACCGGCGGTCGAGACTACGGAAGAGCCACGTTGATGCAAGCAGGCCCCGACTTGCCGTCAGTTCGGCGCTCCGCTTGATGAAGTCGAGCGCTTTCGCGACCGTTGGCGCGGCGAGTGCCGGCCCCGGACGTGGCTTTGGTGGCGTGCCGACAAAGAACCGGTACTGCGCGTACAGCTTGAATCCCATCACCGTTTCGATGATGTGAATCGACTCATGGTTCAGGTCAGCGGTGGCGAGTCGCAGCGAGGCCGGACGTCTCTTCAGCGTTCTATACACCACCTGGCGCGACAGCTCCTTGCCGACACCGCGGTTCCGGCAGTTCGGGTCAACCCGCAACCCTTCCAGCCACAATTCGCCGGGTGCTAGCTCGGTCGCCTTGCCGTAGCCGACCAGTCGGCCGCGAAGCTCTCCGGCCCAGAATCCGCCTTCTCTCGCCCAGCGGCCGAAGAACGACGGCACATAGTCGTTTCCTTCCCAGATGCGGGACGATATCCTCATGACCGCAGGCTTGTCCGCCATCGTCACCGGACGCACGCGGAGCGTCGCGAACGCCTTTCGCCTGTCGCCATTCGCCTTCGGGCACGCGCCGTTCCGAGCCTTGGCTTTTGGCTCTTGGCTTTTGACTTCGGTCCTCTCTTCAGCCCTCATTCTGCACTCCAGCTTCTGGCTTCCAGCCTCTGACTTCGGCTGGTCAGGTCTTTGTGCCTTTGTGTCTTTGTGGTAGGTGCCCGACTCCGCGCTTCTGCCTTCTGCACTCTGCCTTCTGACTTCTGCCTTCGGCCGGATGTCACGCTCCCTCCTCTCCCGCGACCTTCCAGGCAACCTCTTTGCGCAGCCACCGGCCTCGGTAGTAGCCGATGGCGAGAATCCCGGCTTCGACCACAATCGAGACGCCGATGCCGAGCCAGATGCCGGTCACACCGAACCCGAGCAGCCGGGCGAAGATGAGCGCGGCCGGAATCTTGACACCCCAGTTGGAGACGAGCGCGGCCACCATCGGACCGCGAGTGGCGCCAGCCCCGCGCTGTGCGCTCTCCCAGGCGGTCGAGAACCCCAGCACCACAAGCATCGGCGCGAGTACGTGCAGATACTGGCTGCCGAACCGGACCACGTCCGCGTTCGCATTGAACACGGCCACCAGCGGCCCGGCAAAGAAGAAGAGCAGCGGCATGACCGCGAGTTGCAGCAGCACGGCGACGGAGATGAGCCGCCGGCCCACGCTCCGCGCGAGCTCGGGCCGGCCCTGTCCCAGGCTCTGCCCGACCAGGGTCTGCCCCGCCGAGGCAAAGCCGCCGAGGTAGATGAAGATGACGCTGAGGATTCTGAGCCCGATGCCGAACGCTGCGGTCGCCTCGGTTCCGAACCCGGTCGCGACGCCGAACATCAGCATGCCGGTCAGCGGACGCGTGACTGCCTGAAGCCCGGCCGGCGCACCGATGTCGAACATGGTACGCACTGCGCTGGAGCGGAGCGGACCGGACAAAGAGAGCAGCCCGCGGCGCCTGAGTATGACCGCCATGACAACGAGCCCGCCGGACTGTGAGATAATCGTGGCCCAGGCCGCGCCGGCCGCGGCCAGCCGGGGAAAGCCGAGCCATCCGAAGATCATGATCGGGTCGAGCACGATGTTGACAACGTTGGTGGCGAGCGAGATGAGCATCGGCGTGCGAGTGTCGCCGATCGCCTGGAAGCCGGTGTACAGGATCATGCCGGCGAAGAAACCGGGCAGGACCGCGAGCAGGATTGCCAGGTACGCATGGCCCGCGACAACCACTTCGGGCGCGGCGCCGAACCAGCGCAGGACCAGGCCGGATAGCGGCGCACCGACGGCGGCGAACACGGCCGAGCCAATCAGGCCGAGGATAATCCCGTGGCGCAGGCTTTCCCTGACCCCGGCCTTGCTGTCCGCCCCGGCTGCGCGCGACGCAGTAGCGAGCACTCCCACGGCAAAGACCTGGCCAAGCGCAAACAGGACGCCCAGCACCGAGCCGGACAGCGCGACCGCGGCGACCGTCGCCGGACCCAGGCGGCCGACCCAGAACATGTCAACGACCGTTAGCATGGTGTAGAGGACCTGGCCGATCATCACCGGCCACGCGATGCGCCAGATGGCGCGGCCCAGGTGACCGGATAGGTCAACCGCGCTCAGGCGTTCATGCTCTGACACGAGGTGAGATGCTACCCGAAAGTGGGGTTGGCGCAAAGGATAAAGGCGGAGGGATGAAGGATGAATGCCCGAACGCAGACCTGTCCTGATTCAGCCTTTCCGGTTTCATCCCTTCCGCTTTGTGTCTTGGTGTCTTTGTGGAAAGACTCCGCCTCCGACCCCTTGGCGTTCTTGGCGTCTTGGCGGTTCAGTGTCGAATTCCGGGTCTGACTAGTGTGTGGAAATCAGCCGGGCAATGGTCACGACGGTCCGAACAGCCTCAGCTCGAGCTCCTGCCGATCGAATCCGAAGTGATGAGCAACACTCGCCAGGATGTACTCAAGTGTGCCCACCCTCAGATGGTCGTGCGCGGGGATGGTGACGTGGTGTTCCCCGCGCTCCTGCGTGGTCAGACGCATGTGGCTTCCCACCTGACGCGTCACCTCGTATCCGAACGACCGGAGCCGGTGCGCGAGGTCCTGCCCCGAGACGTCCCGCGGCAGCTTCACGGCGCGATTGTCTCTTCCCGGACGACCTTCACGAACCGCAGCCTGATTGCATCCGGCCGGGCGCACTCCTCCGCGTGGCATGCCGCGGCCTCCCGCACGTTGGTGTAGAGCTCCTCGAGCGTACCGGCCTGGGTCACGATGCACCCGCACGACGACCGTGCAACGAACCCGCCGTCCCGCTCCTCAACGATGAACTCAACCGTTGCCATTACTCCTGCCTTTCAGATGCTGATAACGCATATGCAATCATACACTGCTGCTGCGCCGCCTGCCACTTTCGCCCGCCTCCCCACGAACCGATAGCGGAATTCACGAGAGAGCCGCCGAGGGCGCCAAGGCCTGTCCTGCTCGTTTCTGCGGTGGCGCAGCCACACGGAGTCGAAGGAACGCAAAGCGCCGAGAGGACTAACCGCAGATTACGCAGATGCCGCAGATGCTCGGGGTCCGGAACCTCTTTGTGCCTGGTGTTTTTGTGGTGAGAATCCGTTTCCGCAATTCTGCATTCTGGTTTCTGATCTCTGAATTCTGAGTTGTCCCCGCCCACGACTCGACCCCTCGAATCCTGGATTCCTTGACCCCTGGCTTGCCGCTTAGTCTATCAGATGATTCGGGGAATCACGGGCACGGTTGCGTGCGGGGTGATGTGCGGGTTTGGCGACCGGATGATTCGGCACATAGCGGAGGGCACAGCCGGGCCCGCTACGGACTGAGTAGCCGGGGTGACTGCGAGGGAAGCTCACCGGGGAACTGCGGTCGAGATGACCTCCCGAACGATGTACCAGACTGCCCCCACAATAATGCACGATACAACGATGTACGCGGCTCCGCGAATCGCCCTCCGAACGATGTACGACACTGCCCGCAGGACGAAGGACCAGACGACGGTCCAGACAACTTCGCAGACGGTTCGGAAGGTAATCCCCCAGGCGGGGGTGTCGATCTCGACAACCAAGGCCTAACGCCTCAAGCCACAAGCAGATAGGCCCGAGAACCCGTTCCCGATGAATGATACGAATTCGTCTCATTGACCGTCCGCAGCCTCGGCCAAGCTGCCGGCCGTGAGCCGTCAGCCGCAGGCCGTCAGCGGCTCACGAGCGGAAGCGAGGGCCCAAGCTTGTTGCTGCGGGTTGGTGGGTGCGGGTTCGGCTTGCGCGCGGCTGCGCTTGGCGCGCTCAGCAAGCTCTTGCGCCTCGGCGGCTCGGCCGGTCTGCTCGCAGACCTTGGCCGGCCCCTCCAGCGTTTTCACGACAGAAGGGTTGTCTGGGCCGAACACCTTCTCGCGAATCGTCAGCGCGCGATGCAGACTGCCGCGCGGACCGGTCAGCCGAACGTCAACTGAAGCCCGCAAAGTACCCGACAAAGTACGTCGGAAAGTACCGGCCAAGGTGTCGCGAACTGTCTAGTGAACTGCGTCGGCCAGTGCGTCGATGACTGTGTAACGAACTGCGTCGCAAGCTGTGTGAGGAACTGCCCGCAACGATGTGCCGCGAACTGTGCGCGAAATTCCTCGAGACATTGTTCGAGAAAACGCTCGCGTCATTGTTCGGCTCGTTTTCCCGGCAAACGTACCGGTGATCGTGCGAGTCAGTGTATCGGACGCTGTATCGACGACTGCGGCCCCCTAGGCGGTCTCCGGGCCGAGGGGTGGGCGGCAGAATTGTGGTCAATGACGGCTGGACCACTACATATAGACAGGCGGTTGCTGGCTGGCTGCGGGGCATGTGTTCTGCTCGACGGAACACAAACTGCAGCGAAAGCGCGGGCGAGGCCGGGTTTAGGCCTTTTGTTGCTGGCTGGCGGGTGCGGCTTGCGCTTGCGCGCGGATGCGCTTGGCGCGGGCGGCAAGCTCCTGCGCCTCGCTGGCCCCGCCGGTCTGCTCGCAGACCTTGGCCAGTCCCTCAAGCGTCTCTGCCGTGAAGGGATAGTCCGGCCCGAAGACCTTCTCGCGAATCGCCAGTGCCCGGCGGTAGAGGGCCTCGGCCTCGGCAGTCCGGCCGGTCTGCTCGTAGACCTTAGCTAGGCCCTCGAGGACCTCTGCCGTGAAGGGATGGTCCGGCCCGAATACCTTCTCGCGAATCGCCAGCGCCCGGCGGTAAAGGGCCTCGGCCTCAGCATACCTGCCGTCACGGCTGCACAGGCCAGCGAGACGGATGACAGTCTCTGCGACGGCCGCGTGGTTTGGACCCAGGACTCGCTCTCGCTTCGCTAGCACATCCCGCGATAGTGATTCCGCTTCGGCGTATCTGCCTCGCCGGTCATCTAGCAACGCCAGCGCGTCCACCGAGGCCAGAGTCCACGGGTGCTCGGGACCGACTGTTCTGGTCCGTATGTCCAGGGCGCGGCGCAGGTAGCCTTCGGCCTCGGCGTAGCGGCCCTGGTTGCTGTACATCATGCCGGCCCAGGAGAGAGCAAACGCAGTCTGCGGATGGTCCGGACCGAGCTTCTTCTCAAAGGTCGCAATTGCCCTCAGGACCATTGACTCGGCTTCGGCATAGTTGCCGCGCCTTATCAGCACACTGATAAGATTGTTGGTTGTCATTGCGGTGTAGGGGTGGTCCGGCCCCTTCTTCTCGTGCACCGCTAGAGCGCGCCGAAGCAGCGGCTCGGCCTCGGCATATCTGCCCTCTTGATTGAAATTGTTGCCAAGGTTCTGCAGAACCACGGCCGTATCGGGGTGATCCGGCCCCAGGGCCTCCTCGATGATCCTCAGCGCCCGCCGAAGGAGCGGCTCAGCTTCAGCGTAACGGCTGAGAAAAAAGAGCTCCCCCGCCAAGTTGTCCAAAAGCACCGAGACTTGAGGATGATTCGCCCCCACGTTCTTCTCAGATATCGCCAGTGCGCGGCGGTACAATGGTTCGGCCTCGGAGTGACGGCATTGATTTCTAAGCGTAAAGGCGACGTTATTCAAGGCAACGGCACACTCCGTAGAATCCGGTCCCAGGTCTTCCTCGGTGATCGCGAGTGCACGACGGTACAGATCCTCGGCCTCGGCATACTGGCCTTTGTGTAACAGGGCCGCGGCCAAACTTGAAAACGCCATCCATCGGTCAGTCCCGAGCTTACCCGGCTCTCTTTCGAGCACCCCGACCACACGCCTGGCCAGGACCTCGGCTTCGTCGTAGCGTGCCCGCTGTTTGAGCAGCACCGCAAGACCAGACAGGCATTTTAACACGAGTGGATGCTCTGGTCCGTGCTCTTTCTCAAGTATCGCCAGCGCGCGGCGATAGAGCGGCTCGGCCTCGTCATATTCGCCCTGGCACACAAGCTCGATGGCAAGTTCATAGAGAGCTGTAGCCACGTCCGGGTGATCTGGTCCGAGTTCGGCCTCAAGCGCCTGAGCTATCTCTCGCAAAAGCGGTATGAGCAGTCGGTACTGGCTGGCTTTTTCGAAGACGTCGAACGCGACCACGAACCAGGACCAGAGTTCTTCTGCGCTCTTCGCCTGCCGGCCGTGGTAGAAGGCCTCAGTCAGAGCCGCCTTGTGCTTCTCGGCGATGTTCTTGACACCAAGTCCCTCTAACTGCTTCGCGTAGAGCTCGTGCAGGAACAGGTGCACGCGCTTGCGCAGCTCCGGCGACTGGCTCTCCTGCAACGCCTCGCGCATCAACTCGTGCATGGTCCGAGTTCCGGGCGCCGCACCCTCGCTGATGAATGAGAACCGGCTGAGGTCGTCGTAGGCCGTCGGCGGATAGCCGGTCTCGTACTCCGACATGAGGTTCTCGAACAGCCCGCAGTACCAGAACCTGGGTGCGGACAGGACCTGCAGGGCTTCCAGCTCCGGCCGGTTCAGGTGCCGCATGAACTGCGTAGCGACCTCGTCCGGAGCATCCGCCTGGAACTTCGTCCTTTGTCCTTCGTCCTTCGTTCTTTCCAGAGTATCTACCGCCAAGTCCAGGTAGTGCGGCACACCCTGGCTGCCCTTGACGATCGCATCCTGAATCGGCTCACTGGCGATCCCGCAGGAAGTAAGGAACTGCCGGGAGGCCCGGTCGGGCAGAGTGCCTAGCTCGTGCTGGATCAGGGAATTGCTCCAGTCTTGTTCCACTTCTTCCCAGCGCAGCTTCTGCCGACCGCAGATGACCCACAACGCCTCGGGCAACTGCTTCACCAGTTCCCGCACCCATGCGTCTGTCCCCTGTCTACTGTCTACTGCCTCCTGTTTTCTGCCTCCCGTCTCCCACAGTTGTTCGTAAGCGTCGATGAACAGCACCGCTCGCCGTATCCCGACTTCTGGACTCTTGACTCTGGACTCTGGACTCTCGCCGGACTCCTTGCTTGTAGCTTGCGGCTTGTGGCTTGTGGCTCGCAGAGCGTCCTTCAGGTCTGCTGCCCACAGCTTGGGCAGACACTCGACAATCGCGGTGGGTTCCATTTGCGGCAGGTCTTCAAGCTCACGCTCGCCGCGCTGACGCCACCAAGTGGCGTAGTAGGTAGTAGGTAGGATGTAGGATGTAGGGGTTTCCTTCACTCGATCCCCTGATCCCTCGATCCCTTGATCCCTCAAGGTTCTCGCTATCTTCGGGATCAGTCCGATCAGCGGCAGCTTGCCCGACTCATCGAGAAGCTGAGAGAGAAGCGAACCCGGCTCCAGCATTCCTCGTTCATCGTTCATCGTCCATCGTTCATCGTTCTGGTCCTGCGCCTCCTCCCTCCTCTCTCCTCCCTCCTCACTCCTTAGCGCCGTGTCCGGATGTGTCTTCTGCCAGTAGACGACGTAAGCGAGGTCGAAGCTGGGGAACCTGACCTTGTACGCTTCGCGGAGAGCGTTGCGCAGGAAGAAGAGGGCGGACTCAGGTTGCCGGTAGCCTGGAATCGCGAAGTCCAGGGTCGCGGTAACGACACTGGGGTCGTCGGCCATTTGACGGACCAGTTCGCGGCGCAGCCGGGACTTGCCGATGCCGGCGCCGCCGTAATAGACGAGAACGAGGGGCTTGGCGCGTTGGGGTTCTTTGAGCGCGGCATGGACCGGGGCAATGTCCTCTTCCCGGCCGACGAACTGGCGGACAGGGGCCGCTGAGGCCAACTGCCGCTCTGCGGCCGGACGGCCGCCTCGCGATGGGCGCTTGGGTTCTTGTGGCACGATAACCTTACCTCTGTCGCGACAAGCGTAACCAAGAACGACCGGCTGTCAAGCACTCTCCGGAATCCGTAGAACCACAGATGAACACGGATGGACACAGATCAAGAACCGGACAAAGCAGAATGCAGATACCAGCACTGTCCGACAGGGGCCGCCGAGCCAAACCGAATGAGACGGAGCCTCGTCCGTCCGCACCCATCAGTTTCGTTTCGTGGCTCTGTCTCGTGAACTGGGTCCTGGCGCTCCCCTACTTTGCCAGGCGCTCACTGCTTACTGCTCGCCCCACGCAGAGTTCTCCCATCAATCCCAACTCCAACCTCAGTCTCCTTCGCCTTTAACTACACTAACACCTCGGCCTCAACACCTGCCTTCACCCTGCTCCTGCCCACATTTGTTCTTACGTATGCCTCCATATCCCGCTCACCCCCGCTACAGCCGATCCAGCCTACAACAGTAAGTAGCATGAATTCAATAGCTTAGCCTGAATACACAATCATTGACAACACTCGCGCCACTGGTATTATTCTTCCCGAAAGGAAGAATAGTCGCCCAGCGGCGAGTAAACCAATGACCGAATCCAGACACCCGACCGGGAAGATGGAACCCAACGGTTGGAGTTCCGAGGTCTTCTCGACCGGCTCGCCCGAGGCGGCAAGAAACA
>Ga0315277_10005560_pt1 | contig 16590 bp, 27 predicted proteins | sample YL17G05_15_MG_FD_203695 | JGI IMG/M metagenome (GOLD analysis project Ga0315277, IMG submission 203695) | Sediment microbial communities from Yellowstone Lake, YNP, Wyoming, USA - YL17G05_15 | ecosystem: Environmental > Aquatic > Freshwater > Lake > Sediment | place: USA: Wyoming | collected... | reverse complement strand
CGGCAGGGTAGTCAGTAGCATTTATACCCGCGCCGAGGCCGAGGCGCTGCTGGCGGGGAAGGAGAAGAACAGTGGATAGGTGCTATATCTGTGGTGGCAAAATCTTGCCGGAAGAGTTCGCTTCTGCCTGCTGTGATTGCCTCCAGCGTTGTGCAGACAAGATCGAGGAATATGAGTACGACGGAGCACAGGCGGTTCTAAGCTGGCTCCTGTCGCTCTCAGACCTTCAAGCCAATTCTGCGGGTGTACGGGTTGTAAGCGCCAGACTCCGGGCCGCCTTGGATGACGGAATGCTGACGCCCAATGATGCTGGCCCCGTCCTCAATCGAGAATCTTACCATGCTAGGCGCATACGCGAACTAGCGGCAGAGATTGCCAGCCTGAAGGAAAGGGCGACAGGATGACGATGACTGAGTGGTTCAAACTTGAGTTGGCTGTTGGATGGCCTTTCGAGCCGAGTAGAGATGATCCCGGTTGGCGCAAGGTACTTGATGTCTATTGCGGCGGTAAGACACCGATTCGTGCTACGGTCGATTCAATAAAGAAATATCCGCCGCATCATAAACAGCTAGGTAGGGAGATAGTAATTGCCTATCGTCTTTGCCCAGCACTCCTTTCAATCCTTCAAGACCTTGAGTACATACGCGACCGCAAGATGGATTACGAATACTGCCCAATGTGCGGGGAACATCCGCCAGGTCATGACTATGACTGTGAACTCGCCTGCCTGCTTGCCAAGGCCGAGGAACTACTGCAAACCCTCGTGGCTGCCGGGAAGGAGAAGAAGACATGAGCTGGGAACTGCTGGGCCAGATTGCCTTGCTGATACTGATTGTAACATGCGTCCTCGATTTCCTTCTTAGCGAGTGGAGAAAGTGAGTACGCCGATGACAATGCTGGATGAGGCCGTGGCAAAGTTCAATCAAGCGCTGCATTACGACAACGTAGGGTGTGACGACGCGCCAATGTACCTTGACTTCGACGCTATCCGCGTCGCTACCCGCGATCTGGTGCTGGCGGCAATAGATGAGTGTGAGCACCTTGACCCTTCGGAACGATGTGCCACCTGCATTACTCAGGACAAAATCCTCCGGCTCTTCCCGCAGGCCACGAACAAGGAACCTGCATGAGCCTCGACCTCGACGATCTCCCCGCCTGCACCGCCTGCTCCCTTGCCTACAACCGGCGCAACGTAGTCCCCGGCACAGGGTCCGGCATCTCGGGCCTTATGTTTGTCGGTCTGGGACCGGGCTTCTCGGAAGACCTCGCAGGCGCACCGTTCGTCGGCCCGGCAGGGAAACTCCTTGACAGAATACTCGGAATGATCCAGCTATGTAGGGAAGATGTCTATACAACCAACCGCGTGAAATGCCTACCAATAGACAACAGGCCCACGCCCGAACAGATAGGAGCCTGCGAACATTGGTTACGTTTAGAAATCCAGCAGGTAAGACCTGCGGTCGGCATCCTCCTCGGGCAGGTGGCAGCGTCATACGCCTTCCCCGGAATGTCGATGCGTGAATGTAACGGTCTTTGGACCAGCAAGGAAGGGATAACATGGACGACAACGTATCACCCGGCGGCAGTGTTGCGAGGACAGCGGGAACTGCTGACAGCGATTGTGACAGTCCTAGCGCAGGCGAACTCTCTGGCGACGTGGTTGAGGAGACAACCTTCCGCGCAGAGCATTTGACGCTGGCCTTGAAGGGCAAGTTCGTATCTATAGAGGGGGAGCCGCCTACACGATTTCAGCAGGTCGAGGAAGACTTGACGAACGAGGAAGATTCCCCGCTCGCCGATATGATCCGTGCCGTGCTCCGCCTTGGATACACGATGGGAGCTGACGATGCGTTTTCTGGATACATCCGGCCTGCTCAAGGGTACGGGGGGAGTGACCGAGGCAAGGGCCGCGGCCCTAGCAAGCAGCGAGGCGTCCCACCCTATTATCTCGCGTCGCCTATCGGCAGTTAGGTCGCTCTCCAAAGCAACCGGCGCCACAGTCATCACTGGCCCGCTCGGCGCCCACTTCTGGCGAGTGCTTCCTGCCACCGTGTCTATCCGCGTCGAGCCGGACGGGTATTATGACGCTGGGCCACGCTACGCAGACAATCCCCTGAAGTGGGCGCTGCTCGGCCTCGGCGTGCCGGGTACTACGGCCAATGCGCTGTGCAAGCGCAAGACGCCCCCGACGCCGAAGCACAAGCACTACCGCCACTGGACGCGGGCATGCAAGGTCGTGGAACGGCTGGAAGCCGCAGTACCCAACATCGACGTCGGGCAAGGGATGGCAACGGTGCCTATCGTGGCCGCACAGGCCGCAAACGAGTATCTGTTTCAGGCCCCTAAATTTTCTTGGGATACGGAGACTGCGAAAGATGGCACCCTAGCGGGGATCTCGCTCGCCGTCGAGGGGAAGCCGCCGGTCTACGTTCCCTATGAGCAGGCGGTCGAGTTCGCGCAGGTGTTCCTACCTAACCGCCTGAAGACGCAGCCCAACGTGGCGCACAATCTGAAGCACGACATCAAGGTCATCGCGCGGACGCTGGATTGTATGCCAAGCGAGGTAGTTAGTTCCGCATCGGTCGATACGATGGTTATGGCGTGGCTCGTGCAGGATCACGTCCGGCAGAGCCACCATTCCCTCGGCCTGAAGGAGCTGACGCAGCATTACACAGGCGACAGGCCGTTGCAATTCAAGGATGTCTGTCCAACCGGCGACTTCCGCGACGTCCCGCTGGAGCTGGCAGCGCAGTACAGCGGTGCCGACGCGGCCAATACCTTAATCCTTTGGCCCATCATGGCGGGCAAGGTGGCACAAGACAAGCTAGAGTGGGTATGGGAGCACCTGGAGCGCCCCCTTATCCCCATTCTGGCTGACATGGAGGTACGCGGCTTTCCAGTAGACCTTGAGTGGTTCGCGCGGAAGAAGGAGCAGTTGGAGGCCGGGCTGAAGGTAGCGGAGGCCCACCTGCCCTTCAACCCAAACTCCCCGGCGCAGGTCGGCAAGTATTTCTACGACCAAGAGGGACTGCCAGTACATCATCTGACGCCCGGGGGCGGGCGCTCCGTTGACGAGCAGGCCCTCCTGTCCTTCAACCATCCGACGGCTGCACTCCTGCGTGCCTACCGCGGGCGAGCCAAATTGCTAGGCACCTACATTCTGCCCGTCCTTGAGAAGGGTGAGTCGGTCGTACACACTACCTTCAACCAGTGTGCCCGAGACGACTTCGGCGGCGACGCGGCGCCCGCTACGGGACGACTGGCGAGCAGTGACCCCAACCTCCAGAACATCCCCCTCGACATGCGGGAAGGGTTCGTCCCGCCGGAGGGGATGACGCTGTACGCTGCTGACTACAGCCAGATAGAGCTACGCCTCATGGCCGTGCTCAGTCAGGACGCAGGGATGCTTGCGGCGTATCGGGAAGGCAGGGACATCCACGCCGAACTCGCGGCAAGAATGTGGAACGTGGAGATAACGGACGAGCTGCGCCGGAAGGCCAAGACCGGGCAGTTCCTTATGCAGTACGGCGGCGGTCCCTCGCTGCTGGCAGAAAAGATGGACCTATCGAAGGATGCAGCCAAGGCGCTGTGGGAAGCCATCAGGAAAGCTCGCCCCGAGGCGGTGGCTTGGACCTTGGAGGCCGTGGCCTTGGCCCGCGAGCACGGCTACGCCAAGACAATCATGGGCCGCAAGCGGTGGGTTCCCGACATCGACAGCGGGTGGCCCGAAGGCCGAGCACGTGCCGAGCGCGAGGCGGTCAATGCCGTCATCCAAGGCAGCGCCGCAGACATCATCAAGCTGGCGATGCGTCGGGTGGACGGGCTGCACAGGAGCATGAGCGGTGCCATGATGAATCAGGTTCACGACGAGATCGTAGGCTGGGTTGACGATAAAGATCGGACGCTGCTGATTGGCCGGGCAATGACTCACCACTACGGCGGCATGGACTTCCCTGCCGACGTGGGAATAGGGAGCACTTGGCTGGAGGCAAAGAAGTGATAATGGGTGTACACACCAGTACAGCAAAAGAATTGTGTATACAATTAGATCAGTGATACCGTACTACAAACTGAGTAGACAATTGGCCCTCTACAGATACAAACTGCGTCGATCACCCCAACGTACCCCTATATATATAGTATAGGTTGATAAGCACAGGCTAATTTGTAGCACGGTATCACACAACAGCCCCCTGCCGCCGCCCCCTCCCGGCGGGGAATAAAGGGGAGAACACATACGAATATGTCATCAACGCGCTTCTGTTTTCTGCCCCTGCTATTTTTCGGAGAAACCCCTTGACACATAACGACCATCGTGCTACATTTGCTGCACGGGAAACTACACAGCAAGGAGACGGTCACTTGGTCAGTCTGCCAAAGTTCAATGTGGAACCGGACGCCCTACCGGAGTTCGCTCTGAACAAGAAGCACGAGGTTCACAAGTCCGTGCGGATCGACGTGGAATTAGAGCATCTAATCGAGGACGCTTTGCATGACCCACGGTTAGGGTTTGGTGGGCACTTCACCGCCTTCGCCCTCTGGGCCTTCGAGCAGGGCATCGCCGCCTGCGGTAAGGCAGGCAGCGACCCCGAGTTCAAGACGCTGGCAGGCTACTACCACGCAGCGCAGAACGACGAGAACATGCAGAAGCATCTGCTCAACATCAACGAACTGTTGAGCAGGGACGCCGCCATCTTGGAACAGTGGATCAAGGCCGACGAAACCGATGGTGCGCTGGCCTTCCTAGAGAGGATGGTGGCCCGGCTGGAAGACGTGCCGGTGGGCAAGTGGTACAAGCTCCTCGCCCACAAGATCATGGACAATGAATCCGTAACTAGGACGCTGGAAGCGGCGAACGCTGAACTCGGAACCACGCGAGCGCAGCGGGCTGCGGCTATTTCAAGGACGCTGGAGGCGGCAACGGGACAATAACTTATTGCTCGCCGCCCGCCCCTGAGAGAGGGCGGGTTCAATCCCCGATGGGGTGGCGCCGAAGTAGTCCTCCGTGCGAGGGCGAACGGCAAAGGGTACACGGCGTATCTCGGGAGCGGGCGGTAGGCAGTAAGTAGCGGGCACACAGAATAGGAAAGTACGCACCCTGGCAGGTTCGTCGTTCCGTATGTCCGTGGACCCGCGTTTGACAGTGTAGCACAGGGAGTCAAGGGGTTTGATCCCTACATCGCCAGAACACCTCAACCTTGGTAAGCCCGACTGGCGCCCGTTCCAACGGGAGGCCCTTCAGGACATCGCCGAGGCGGCAGACAAGAAGTACCACGCACTCTGCGCCCCGACCGGCAGCGGCAAGTCCTTGATTGCGATGGGGCTGGGCCGCTACCTCGACCAACGTACCATCATCCTCACCTCCACCAAGGCCCTGCAAGACCAGTACGTCCGCGACTTCGGGATACCGAAGGCCATCGGGCGGGGCAACTTCAGGTGTGCCGAGGAGCCTAGCATCTCCGCCGAGGATGCGTGGTGTACCTATAGTCAGGGCGGAGACAGGGGGTGCCCGTCACGAGACCACTGCGCGTATCTCCTGCAACGAAACGCAGCTCTCGCCGCCCCCATCTCCGTCCTTAACTACCCCATGTTCCTCGGCTTGTTCAACTACGGCGACCTACCTAACCCCGAGCTGGTTGTCTGCGACGAGGGGCACAACCTTGAGAAGGCCCTGATCGACTTCAGCACCGCAGAATTCACGGACTACGAGCTCCCCGCCGACTGGCGTAGCTGGTCCCGGGCCTCGGACTGCGCTGCGTGGGCAAAGGCACGAGCGCGGAAGCTGGCCGACAAGGGCGAGACGAGCACGCTCGACGCCGATGACCGGCGGCTCCTACGGCGGCTCTCCTCGCTCGCGGGTGTAGACAACAACGGTTGGGTACTCCAGCAGTTCCCGCGTTACGTGCGCGTGCGTCCTCTGTGGGGGAGCAGCGTGTCCGACGCGCTGTTCACGCACGCCTCACGTTTCCTTATTATGTCGGCCACCCTGATGCCTGCCACGCTGGAGGCGGCAGGGCTGGCCCCCGAAGACTGGTCTTGGCACGACGTCCCCTCAACATTCCCTCCGGGAAACCGTCCGGTGTACCTCTGGCCGGTCACGGCGGTAAACGCAAAGACCAGTGCCGAGGAGTACGAGGGACTGGCCTACGCCCTAGACCTGATCATAGCTAGGTCGATGCCTGCCAAAGGCATGATCCACATGGCAAGCGGGAAGCTACAGGAACGGCTGCTCGGCTTGAGCAAGTACGGCAGGATCATCCGTACCCACAGCACAAAGGACCGGCTGGAAGTCCTCGACGCCTTCAAGCAGGCCCGGACCGGCATCCTCTCCTCGCCCTCGATGATGGAAGGCATCGACATGCCGGACGATTTGCTACGCTGGCAGGTCATCCCAAAGACACCCTTCGCAGATCTGGGCGACCCCGTTGTGGCGGCGAGAGCAAAGGACAATCGAGCATGGTACACGCAGGATGCGATTTCTAAGATGGTGCAGGCCGCTGGTCGCGGCGTGCGGCACAAGGAGGACAGATGTAGCACATGGATACTTGACAAACATGCGTGGTGGCTGTACGCTAGACATGCAGCATGGTGGCCGTTAAGCGTAAGGCAAGCGGTCGTGAAAATCAGGAGGTAAACATGACAACCACAGACACCCCCAATGCGCCCGGCGTCGGCATTGATGTCTCGCCGGACAAGCTCCGCGAGCCGGTACGCATCGGCACGTTTCGCGTGAAGTCCAGCCGGTTTGGACTGCCCCGACCCGAGTACCTGGCCAAGGGCGGACCGAACGTACTCCAATGGCACTTGGAACTTGAACCCCTCAGCTTCAAGTATGACGACGGCGGCAACGACACCCGCGCCGTCAACCTGTTCGCCAGCGAGGAGAACTATGCCCGGTATCAGGAGACGCCGGACAGCAACCTGATGGTCGGCAAGCGGTCGCCGCTGTTCATCCTCGGAACGGCCTTCAAGGACGCCGGGTGCCCAGTAACGAGCGACCCGTCCGTCATAGAGGGCCTGATCTTCGAGTTCGAGCTTGTACAGACGGGCGGCAAGGACGGCAAGTGGATGCAGCTTCCGCGGAAGCTGCTTGCCGAGTACACCCCGCCTGCCGACATCCGCACGATCCAGCACTTCGGCAAGCGAGCGGACAGCGAAGGCGCAACGCCGCTTGGCGACAGCGCAGGCGCTGTATCAACGCTGACGGAGGAGCAGGCCATCGACATCGCGGTCGCAGCCCTCGACGGAAAGCCGATGGGCGAGGATCTGACGACGTTGAGCAGCCTGTCCGACCTGATGCAGGAGCCGTGGATGAGCAAGGTCATCGGCGGCGAGATGCTTCAACTGTGCTTTGCAAGTGGGAAGCTCGCGCTGATCGACGGCGTGCTCAGGAAGATAGAGAGGTAGAGAGATGGCAGACGCAGAACGGCAGAACAATCAAGGGGAACCCACGATCCAAGCGGTAGCCTCGGATGTCCGTAAGGGAGCTATCGACCTGCGTGACAGGCTCGACCTCCTGATGGACTGGCTCCGCGGAACGGACAGCCCGGCAGGAAACACGACTCCTCCAGCGCCCGACCGTCCGTTGCCCGTGCTGCTAGACGCGCGCGAAGTGTTGGCCCAATGCCAAAACTGCTTCGACGCGATTTCTAGGCACATCGGACGTTAGCAACTGCGCGCCTGTTAGGCCCAGGCGTGTAGAGGGAGACAAGGTGAGGGGGGAGACGGAGGTTGATCCCGAGTCGTCTCCGATCTCCTCCTTTACCAAAGTAAGAGACAGCAACGAAAGGAACAGGAGGCGAACAATGAATTCGTCAGAACTAACAGTCACGATCAAGGGGATTAGCCCCCTCATGATGCACGCTTTCCCAATGGTGCCCATCGAGGCGTTGGAGAAGCGCCCGCCCGAGGAGCAGGCGGAACTAGCCGCCTACCGCGACCCGGACACGGGCGACCTGTACGTACCCGCAGAGGCCGTCCGGCAAAGTCTGATCGCCGCCGCGACGTACTCAAAGGGCAAGGGGCGCGCATCCTTGCAAAAGGAAGCAGCCGCCTGCCTGCTGGTGGGGCCAGAGCGCATCGGCTTGCGCGTCAAGGACTTCCGTATCGATGCACGGCCTGTAGTCATTCCGGCTACGAAGGGCCGCGTCATGCGGTTCCGTCCTCGGCTGGATGATTGGTCGGTGACGTTCACGCTCGAATACGACCCTGCCCTTGTGACAGAGGCGCAGGTTCGGAAGGTCGTTGACGACGCCGGATCGCGCATCGGTTTGCTAGAGTTCAGGCCGCAGCGGAAGGGGCCATTTGGCCGCTTCATGGTCACGGAATGGAAGAATGGAAAATAGCGGCGAGGTCTGGCACGGTCTGGTGGGGCGAAGTGTGGTTGGGCGCGGTATGGTCTGGTGAAGTGGGGCGCGGCGGGGTTTGGCGTGGTTGAGCCTGGCGAGGCAAGGTTGGGCAAGGCTTGGCGCGATGGTCTGGCTAGGCGTGGCAGGATGTAGCAGGGCGTGGCTGGGTTAGGCAAGGCCTGGCACGGCCCGGTTGGGCAGGGCAAGGATAACTAACTAACAAGGAGGAGCAGCACGGCATGAACTTTGATCCACTCGACACATTTTCGCAGGCGTTCCTCGCCACCTACGCGGAGGCGCACCCGCCGCAGGAGAAAGAGAACGTACCCCGCTGGTCGGGGATAGCGCGCTGCGCGCGGAGCCAGTATTACGGCATGATCGGCACCGAACCGACCGACCCGAGCGACGGGAGGAACATCTGGGTAGCCGAGAAGGGGCGGCTGGTGCAAGAGGAAGTGCTCAAGACGCTGGAGCGCATGGGGCACAACGTCGTGACGTGGGAGGGGCGGGAAGACGACGACTGGAGCGCCGACTGGAAAGAGGGCGACGACGATCACACGGTCATCACCGGCCACATCGACGCTGAGGTAGAGTGGTACGACCGGCCCGACTACGGCATCACCGTCGTTGACTGCAAGGATCGCAACTATCTCGCCTACCTCCGTTGGGCGAACGCCCCCCTCATTGACGCCGACCCCGAGGCGTACTTCCAGATGCAGGGGTATCTGCTGTGTCGGAAGCGCGAGTGGGCTTGCTTCGTCGTCACGGCGCAGGACTCCGCGGCGACCAAGGGAGAGATAACAAAGAAGACGCGGAGCAACAAGGGCAACGGCTCGTACCCGAACCCTGCCATCTTCCGCTTCTTCATTCCAGCCGACCCCGAGGTGCAGACATTCCTGTTGCGGCGGGCGCATGCGTTAATCGTCTGCCGTGACAACGAACGCCTGCCTACGCGTGAGCACACCCCTGGCCGGTCGTGGCGTTGCGATTACTGCGACTTCAGGCAGCGGTGCGAGAGAGACGGCGAGGACGGGATCGCGGTTCCGCATTGGGACGACTTAAACGCCGAAGGGGAGGTAGGAGGTGAGTAGATGCACTGGTATCCCATAATGAATCTAACTGCGGCAATCACGTTCATCGTTTGTTGCGGTATATTCGTAGGCGCGGTAACATTCTTCGAGGAAGAGATCAGAGAATGGTTTTGGCGCAGGTTTCAGTAAACCACTGGGTGGAGGTGGGAGGATGACAGAGACGTCCTGTCCTGTTTGCGGGAGGCACGTTGGCGGAATCTACAGCCCCACCTACCCCGGCGGTACCTGCTCGCGGGAGTGCGCTCGTACCTTCGCCATCGTCGAGGCGGCGCACGAATTGTCCGCACTGATCCGACTGATGGCCTACCCCGTCTACACAACAACGCCGGAAGGTGGCTTGACGCCCGTGGTCGGGCCGCGACATTCCTACCCGGCAGCAGAACCGGCACCGGAACCAAAACCACCTTGGGGAGATGGGCCAAAGCCCGACTGGTGGGGCGGGGTTGACTACTAGAAACAGGAGGCACCATGTCACTCGCTAAGTACGAAGCAACGGGGGAGTTCGCTCCCCGCCAGCTCATGATAGCGATCCACGGCCCGTTCAAGTCGGGCAAGTCGCGCTTTGCCGTGACCGCGCCCGGCCCGTTGTTCATCGCCAACTTCGACCACGAGATTGACTACCTGCTGAACGAACTATGCGTCGGCAAGGAAGTCTACGTGGACAACATCTGGCCGAGTGGCACCGTCGTCTCCATGTCCGAGGTCGAGCAGATGGTGGCCCGCTTGGACATCGTGGTCGCGCAGGCGTTCCGCGTGAAGAAGGGCACGCTCATCATCGATGGCGTGTCGAAGCTGTACAACTACCTTCAGTTGAAGTACCTTGGCGTGTCCTACGCCTCGGGGAAGCCGCAGGAAGGCGGTGTATCGCAGTTCCAGTGGGCGCGCATCTACCAGCACATGACGCAGCTCCTCCAGCCCTTCCAGCAAACGGACTGCAACGTGATCCTGACGCTGGAGAGCAAGAAGGAGTACGACACCGGCACCAAGACGGCGACCGGCGCGTTGATACCGAGAGGCCCGGAGGCCATCGGCTACACCATCCACCTCCAGCTCCAGACGTTCACGAAGACGCAGCGCGAGGCCGTGCAGTCGGGGGGCAAGGGGCCGGGCCTGTGTCCGGTCTGCGGCCAGCCTCAAGGCCGCGGCCAGCACACCGAATACTGGGCACGATTCGACTGGACCGCGTATAGGGATAGCATCCTGCGGAACAGGGAGATATGCAACCCGACCTTTGACAAGGTGAAGGCGCTGGTGTCCTTGCAGGCTGCGGTGTCGGTTCCGGCGGAGAAGGAGCTGGCCGCGGTGACGGAGCCGGTCGTGGACTTGAGTAAGGTGGGCAAAGGGGAGCAGGAATGACCCGCGTTGTCCATTGCCGCCGCCAGCCATTTGACATCTACGTAGGGCGCCCGTCGAAGTGGGGCAATCCCTACGTCATCGGGCGCGACGGCAGCCGTGACGTGGTAATTGCCAAATACCGCGAGTACCTGCTGGCTAGCCCAGAACTTACGGCGGCACTGCCTGAGCTTCGTGGCAAGACCCTCGGTTGCTGGTGTAAGCCCTTGGCCTGCCACGGTGACGTGCTTGCTGAACTGGCTGACAAGAGCGTGGAATGACCGAGGACATCACCTTCCGCCCGCTGAACATCAGCGACCTCGCGCCCCGTCTGCCTACCTACAAGCAGGAGGAGTACGCCGAGGTCTTGGTGAACAAGCTGCGTGAGCGACACCTGCTCGGGGCGGGGGTGTACGCGGACAGGGTGCTGCGGTGCAAGGACCGCGGCGTGATGTCGGGACTGATAGACGAGATGAAGAAGATCATAGAGGACGTAGATGAGGAGGCGATGGCATGAAGACGCTATCCCCGATCCTCATTGACCAGTCCGAGGAGCGGGAGTTGTCCATCCAGAAGAAGCTCTCCGCTCTCGACGTAGATTCCCGTGTCTTGGCGGTGCGTTTGGGCGAGAACAAGGTAAGCGTGGACTACGTGTGGAACGCCAGCGACGGGAATGTGGTCGAGGGTGTGTTGGTTGAGAGGAAGACGGTGAGGGACCTGATCTCGTCGGTGGGGGATGGGAGGCTGGAGCGCCAGCTCAGTGTGATGACCAAGTTTCCTCACCGCTTCCTCCTGTTGCATGTCAAGTCCCTGCGCGACGCTCAAGTGTCCTGCGCTTACGCCAATTGGACGTGGGAACGGGTGCTTGGCGTGCTCAGGGATGTCCAGTACGAGGGTGTGCCGGTGGAGTTTGTTCTCGGGGACGAGGGCGTGGAGAGGTCGTTGGTGGCCCTGTACCGCTGGACGGGAAAGGACGAGCACGTTTCGCTGCATCGCCCTTCGCCGCCCGTGGTAACAGGAATGTACATGGACCCGGACTACCGGGCGCAGGTAGCGATGCTGATCTGCATACCGGGAATAGGAGAGAAAGCTGCTGTCGCTTTGTTGGAGCAGTTCGGCAGCGTGAAGGGAGTTTGCAATGCATCCAGAGGAGCTTTGCTCACAGTGTCGGGAATTGGCAAGCAGCGAGCCGGAACCGTCGGAGACTTCTTGGCAGGAGAAGTTTCTACAGCTTCGCGGAAAGCTGTTCAGAGAGCTGGATGAGACGCTTCTGGAGGTATTCAAGCTTGTGGAGAAGGAGAAGGACTCATAAGCAGGCAGGTACGCCGCGCCCTGCTGCACGTAGGCATGGTGGGCGTGGTGTTAGCGACCTTGCTAGGAGGTACCAATGGACACAGGACTGACAATAGTGGCTTGGGCCGTGATCGTGGTGGGCTACCTGCTACTCGGGGAACTCCTCGGCGTGTACCGGAGGGCTTGGTCTGCGCTCCGGTGGCTAGTTGGCTTGCCGACGCGCCGACACCAACGCCGACAGTACGAGCTACGGCAACGCCTACTCCGACAGATGCCCCCGTTGGACAAGCTACCGGCAGAGTCACCTACTACTGCTGCACCGCTCCCAACTATGGAGGCGCCACTTACTGCCCAGGCGACACGACGGCTTCTGGCCGACGTCTTGAACTTGGAGACAGCGGGCATGTCGGCGCTTGTTCCTTTGCCTACCGGCTGGGAGAAACTGTCGTGCTCCCTGACGGACGACGGATTCTCTGTGTCGATAGAGGGCGGCTTGATGAATACGGGGTCGAAGTCGATGTCTGGGTCTACGAGTGCCCCTGAGAAAGCGAATCACTGATGGGCTACAAGGTAGCAAACCTCTCTACGACCAAGTTGCCCGAACACAAGAACGACTACCTGTGCCGGGATGACGGGGCCAAGCACCTCGTCCTCGCCGAGCTTCGCGTCTCCGAGCGCGAGTTCTGGGAGCATTTGATGCTGGGGCTGGGCCTTCCGTTCCGTATTGAGGAAGAAGAAAAGGAGGCAGGATAATGCTGTATTACAAGGTTGTGAAGACAGGACGGCAGGGGTTCCGCTCGGCAATCGTCCTTCGTAGACCTTGGCGACTTGACTACGCCGTTGGTGAGTGGACCAAGCCGCAGGTACCGGACACAAAACTCTTTGTCTTTGAGTCGCTGAACGCAGCCCGTGACTTTGCTGCACGAGAATCTAACGCTGCGGTATTCTGCTGTGAGGTGGAAGGCGAACCGACGCACCCGTCCAGAATGGCTTGGCTTGGTGATCTCTGCTCCTTCTGGCAAGCATATCTGCAAAAGGTACCTTATGCAGGCGGCACTCCGCCACGGGGCACCGTCTGGGTTGACGCCGTGAAGCTCATCGAGGAAGTGAAGTAACCTTGCCAACCTCCTCCTCCATAGTAGAAGATGAGCTTGGCTACCGTTGGCTCGTGACGGCAGAGATGCCCGACGTCCAGCAGGCAGTCTCAGTATTGCATCGGCAGGGCTTCAGATGGATTGTGCTGCCGCGGTTCAGCCTCCTGTTCCCGCGGCAGACTTCGACTCTTTCCATCGAGGCCCTGCCGCCTATCCCCTCCGACGACCTAGCCCCTGATAGCCTCCGCCGCCTGCTCCGGTTGCGACAGTGTGCCCACGCCCTTAGACGATCGCGCACTCGCACCACCGCTTGACAACGTGCTGCACCTTGCTATATGCTAGTTGCGTCAAGCAGCAGGCTTGCAGCACGGAGGCAGGCGTTGGCCCGAATCTGTACGAACCCCGACTGTGAGAACCCAGTCCCTCCGGGGCGCCTTATCTACTGTAGCCAGCGGTGCGTGAACACGGTAGCGCAGCGTCGCTACACGGCCCGGCACCGCGGCATAGCAGGGCCAAAGTCGCTGGCCTCGCTGGACGTACCAACCCTGCGGAGCGGTGCCATCGACCTGCCGGACGTATCAAACAAGCCCACACCTCACGACCTGTTCGAGGGCTACCAAGCCGTCAAGCCCATCACGATCGCGGAAGACAAGGAAGGTGCGCGGAGCATCTACCTTTCCGACCTCCAGATACCTTTCGTGGACTGGCCCGCCCTGAAGCTGGTGGAGCAGTTCATGGAGGACTGGCAACCGGACTGGATCTTCTATGTGGGTGACGTGGCCGACTTCTACGGTATCTCCAAGTTCGACAAGAACCCTGGACGGCGGTTCCGGTTGCAGCACGAGCGCCAGTGGACGACGGACATGCTCGACCGGCACAAACAGAAGGTGCCTAATGCTCGGCAGGTGTGGCTCGACGGCAACCACGAGGAGCGCATCGTGCGCTACCTCTGGGAACGGGCGCCGGAACTGGCTGACCTGCGCGACGAGGACGGTGAGCTGGTGCTGGGTGTACCGGCCCTGTTCGGCCTTACCAAGCGGGGCATCCAGTACACATCCTACGCCGGTCATTGCGACTACCTCGGCTTCCTTATCACTCATGGCAATCTGCTGTCCAAGCACTCCAGTTACACCGCAAAGCAAATGTCCGAGCGGTTCCGATCCTCCGGCCTGTCTGCCCACTCGCACAGGCTGGGTATGTACAACTGGACGGGCATCGGCGGGCCGCAGGCGTGGTACGAGAACGGGTGCTTGTGCCGGATGGATCCCGACTACACACATAACCCGAACTGGCAGCAAGGGTTTCACATCGGCGTAGTGGTCAACGGCAAGGTACACATTGCTCCGGGCATAATTTTCGACGGGTGCTTGTACCTTGAGGGGAGGGTCTACAGATGAACCCCCGCAGCAACATGGTGGCCCGATTCTGGGCCAAGGTCGAGAAGACCGAAGGCTGTTGGCTGTGGCGTGGTGCTGCTCGCAGAGGCTATGGGGCGTTCTCGCCGCAGCATGGCACGACGCGTCCAGCGCATCGCGTAGCTTGGGAACTAGCGAACTCTGCGCCGATCCCAGACGGGCTATGCGTTCTTCACCGCTGCGACAATCCTCCTTGTGTTAGGCCCGACCACCTGTTCCTTGGAACAAAGAAGGACAACGCCCAAGACGCTATCCGTAAAGGGCGTCGGGGGCCGAAGGAAAGATGCATCCGAGGACATCTACTTACGCCCGGCAACTCGTGCAAGACTTCGGTAGGGAGAACCTGCCTCCTGTGCGTTCGTCTCCGAACGCGAGCTAAAGCAAAAGGACGATCGGTGCTCGCTAACTACATGCGGCAGACTGGCCTTACCAGGAGAGCGGCTTGATGGGTAAACTTCGTGTGGGTTTTGACATCGACGGCGTGCTCGCCAACTTCAGTTACGCCTTCACCAAGCTTGGTAGCGACCTACTGCACCTGCCCATCTTCCCCGGTCCAGCGTACCAAGACGACTACAGCTTCGGGTACGTCCGCGAGGATCATGACGTCCTCTGGCAGCACATCCACGAGCATCCCGAGTTCTGGAAAGACATCCCTCCGCTTGCCACGACGGAGGAGTTCGACCGTATCGAGCAACTCTGCCGCGCCTGCGACGTCTACTTCGTGACCTCCCGACCCGGCGGTGCCGTGGTAGACAACATCAGCGCGAATTGGCTGGAGGAATATCTCGGCAAGGACGCACCGTTCACGCTCATGTCCTGCGGCTCCACGCCCGCCAAGAAGATCGTACTTAATAACCTAAAGCTGCGCTGGCACATCGACGACCATCCTGACTTGGTGGGCTACAACGGCGTGCTGGTCATCGCTTATCCGTACAACTTCAAGGGGCCGGACTTCGACCCTCGTTACGTGCCCGACCTGAACACTTACCTCGGCATGGTGGAGAACTTGATAGCACTCGCGGAGGAGGCGCGATGATGAGCGAGCGTATGGTTCGTGTGGACTGGATTGACGCAACCTCCTACACAGACGACGTGCCCGATCCTTGGGTTAAGCGCGTCGCTGAAGCTGGTGGCGCGCCTACGGTTAGCGTTGGCCTTCTAGCAAAGAATGCCCGACGCTGCATCGTGCTCGTCCAAACCTTGTTCTTCGACGGCTGCTCCCGCCAAGCCCTCTGCATCCCCCGTGGGATGATCAAGAAGATAACCTACTTGGCACCGGAGAAGGAATGATGGAGGAGTTCTACCCCAAGGCAATACACCGTTCCGGCCCCTTCTGGAAACAGGGCTACCTTGGACACTCTGCACGAACCGGCAAGGGTGCGATCTGTCATTCGATGGAGGGAACCTTAGCGGCTGCTTTTGCCCGACTCGACAGGCCGGACATGGTTAGTTGGACAGGCAGCGTCGCCAAGGATGGCACGGTCTACCAGCACTACCTCTTGTCCGCCTGCTGCTGGCACGCTGGAAGTGAGGAAAGGAACACCCTTTGGGCTGGCTGGGAGTTTGAAGGCGTGGTGGGGGAGCCGCTGACGCCTGAGCAGGTAGACGCGGCTATCGCTCTGCTTACATGGCAGGCAGCACAGGAGGGTTGGGAGCAAGTCGCCCTCCACGTCACCCTCGGAGAGCACAACTGGTACTACCCCACGGCCTGCCCTTCAGGGCGGATACCGTGGGATCAGATCATAGGAGGAATCATGGCAGGACTAATCACAGCAGCAGAGTTCGAGGCGTACAAGGGGGCCGTGGGCTTGCAACAGTTCGCACGCGACCTCCGTGACGGCCTCATCGCAGACCTCGTGGCGGGCAAGTACCACGTCGGGATGAAGCCAAACCTGACGCGGGTGCTGGTGCTTCCGAGCGGAGCAGAGGTACCGATAGACTAATGCCTCCGGCCAAGTTTCAAGTAGGAGACTACGCCCGCATCGGCGGCAAGCACCGCCCTTGGCTGCTCTACCCG
>Ga0315277_10005558_pt1 | contig 16593 bp, 23 predicted proteins | sample YL17G05_15_MG_FD_203695 | JGI IMG/M metagenome (GOLD analysis project Ga0315277, IMG submission 203695) | Sediment microbial communities from Yellowstone Lake, YNP, Wyoming, USA - YL17G05_15 | ecosystem: Environmental > Aquatic > Freshwater > Lake > Sediment | place: USA: Wyoming | collected... | reverse complement strand
GGATGGAATCAAGCGGTTCCTGTTCAATCCGTCAAAGGGTCTGGGACTCTCGCCCCCGCCTTCCGAACCGCGCTTCGTCCAAAGACTCTTGTTCGATTCCTGAAAATAAAATGGGGTAAGTCCTGGCTATCTATCGTTGACGAAGCGACATAAACGGTGATATACTCCAAAAAAAGGGAGAAAAGATCCGTTGTTTAGGGAAGGGACCCATGCCGGGTACAACCTTTCAAGAACTATCCGCCCGCATCAGGGGTAAGTTAAGACACACGGCCAGGTTTTATTCCGTAGACCTGCACTGCCATACACCGATGTCGCAAGATTTCGGACGGAAAGATGGAATTCGAGAGGAAGATATTGATGCATCACCCCGTGACATTGCCGCTGCCGCTTGTGAAGCTGGCCAATTTATTCTCGCCATCACCGACCACCATAGATGTGATACCGCAAACGCAATAAGGTTGGCAGCCGAGCAGATAAGACAAGCAGGGGAAAATCGCTTTATAAACAATAACCTCGTTGTCCTCCCCGGGATAGAAATTGCGGTCGAAGAATCCGGGCGGACTGTCCACATCATAGGAGTGTTCCCCGAGGGCCACGATCCTGCTCAAATTGAGAGAGTACTCGATGATTCTGGGGTAGAGCCAAACCCTAGTCTCCGGAGAGAACCTTGCATCGTCACTCGCAAACGTCTCTCTGAAATCATCCAGCAGATCAAGCGATATGGGGGGCTGGCAATTATGGCCCACGTAAACAGCACCCATGGATTCAGACAAGAACTGCGAGAGATTGGCCGATCTCCTGACCAGATACTTGAAGCGATTGTTAGGTATGCTGTCGATGCTGTTGAAGTATCATCGCCAGAAGATGTGCCACACTTTGTGCACAATGGGAAGAAAATCGCATGCGTTTTTAGCTCTGACGCACACTATGTTCAGGAAATTCGTGCGCCCCGCTTTAGCACGCATGCAAAAATGACGGTTCCCGGCTTCAGCGATTTAAAGCGGGCGCTTCAAGACCCAGATACTCGATTGCGGTTAGCGGGACCCCGCCCACAGAGTATCAGGCGGATAGCGGGCCTTGAGTTCAGCGGCGGTTTTCTTGACGGACAGACCGTTGCATTTACCCCCGATCTAAATTGTCTGATAGGTGGGAGGGGGACGGGGAAAAGCACTCTCATTGAAGCGATACGATATGTTCTGCAGTGCCCAATACCTGAAGCGATGCAAAAACGGCTGGAAGAAATGCGACGAGAGGTCTTCGGGGGGAGCACGATTACCCTGCTGTTCAAGGACTCGGCTGGAGACTCTTATGTACTCCGGCGAACGTTTGGAGAGCCAGACACCCACGTTCTGGACATGGACGGTGTTGAACGAGAGGATATTGATCTTTCAGTAACCCAAAACCTAAAAGTCAACGTGTACGGTTGGAGTGAAATCGAAGGCACGGCTAACAGCCCGGCGCAGCAATTAGATTTGATCGACTCTTTTGTCCCCGCCATTCCGGCACTCAAAGTCGAGGAGAACGCTGTCTTGGGAAGCATGCGCTCAAATATGCGTGACATAATAAGTCAGATCGAGGCAATAAATCGCGAACAGGCTTTCATCGGAAATCTTGCTGAACAACGAGCAGAACTCCGCCGTCTGGGGGAGAGCGAAACTGAAGAGGAAAGACGAAAGGCAAAGTCAGACACTGAGAAGCACATGCTAGATACAATTGGGGAACAGGTAGAGACAGCGCTCACCGCCCAGCATGTAGAATCCCCGATTACCCTTATACGAGCTGTCAGGGATCAGCTCCGCCAGGCAACACAAGAAGGTTCTGTTCTGTCTATTGCTGAGATACAGGAGCTCCTAGCGGCCATAGAGACCTTCGTACAGGCAAATTCAATCTTACGAAGAGCACGAGCCAGCACATTGAAGGAGCTTCGTAGGCTTTCCAGGATCATAAGGCGGACCGAAGCCTTGGTCATTCCAAACCAGCGGGCAGCCTCCGAGGCTCATGAGCGGCTTCTCGATCGTCTGGACTTGCCTCGAGACAGGGAGATAACCCGCCGGCGAGAGCAGCTTAGAGGAGATATTCAAAAAAAAGAGCAAGCTGTTGGACGTAGGGCCTTAGCGGAGGAACGATTGACTCAGCTGAGAACCTCCCGGCAAGAGATGATCAGGCAGCTCCGTGAGATCCGTAGACGGCTCTTTGAAAGTCGTAATACCCATGTTGGTGAGATTGTGAGAGCTCTTCCACGTCGTCCAGAGGGTATCAGTATTGATATCCATATCCTTCAACAGGGAAACCGGGACGTATTTACGAACCTACTCGAGGAGAAATTCGTAGGGTTGCCCAGACATTGGAGAGAGCAGGAATACCCTCGGAAAATCGTATCAGCGTTTGGCCCAATCGAATTTGCCGAACTTCTCCGCAACGAAGACGGCTTGGCGCTAAGCCGTGCCGGCTTTGCGCCCGAAGAAGCCCTAGATATCATCAGTCATTTCCAACGTAACGAAGAGCAAATGCTCATATTTGAGATGTGCGATTGCTCAGATCGAGCGGTAATCGAGCTGGACGTTGATGGTTCACCAAGGCCTATTGAGAAGTTATCACCAGGGCAACGTTGCACAGCCCTTTTGCCGATTATCCTCGTAGAAACCGACTCGCCCCTAATAATTGACCAACCTGAAGACAATTTGGATAACCAGTTCGTATTTGACCTTGTTGTAGCCACGCTCCGCAGACTAAAGGAGAAGCGTCAAATCTTGGTCGCCACTCATAATCCCAATATCCCCGTCAGCGGTGACGCCGAGAACATTCTTGTATTTCGGCCAATAGGAGGCCATGGGGTCGTGGATCTCAATGGAAGCATTGATTACCTTCCGGTCATAGACGCTGTAGAAACCCTCATGGAGGGGGGGAAAGAGGCCTTCCGGCTTAGGATGGCAAAGTACGGAATCTCATAAACGAAATGGCCTCAAGGCCTGCGGCGCCCCCTGCTGAGGCCGCCGGCCCCACAGGGGCGACCAGCCGCAACACCGGAGATTGGCTCAGACAATACCGATTATTTTCCTTTTTCTGTGGCCCGATGAATATCCCCTCCTGATTGTATATTCCGGTTGAAAGCGGACAGTGATTCCGTTTCAATCCGGACACCCATTCCGGTTCAAAGCGGCCACCGATTCCGGTTGATTCCGGCCACTTTTTTAAGGGGTCCGGAATCTGAAGCAGCGCTGGATAAATTTCTCAAAATGGGCCAAGATGCTTCCTTTGAAAGGAGGTCCGAATGGCTCGAAAGAGGTTATCCATGCGAAAAATTCGAGAGGCCCTCAGGCTGAAAGCCGGGGAGTTGAGCTATCGGGCAATCGCCCGGATGTAAATGTCAAGTACTTTTCCTACCGCTACGATAAAGATATTTCCCACCCTTGCGGTAAACAGCTTTCCCATCCTCCATTGGAATGACTCAAACCTCTTTTTTTGATTTTTTGATACGGTAAGATTCTCCGTCCAAGGTAAAGACCCTGGCATGATGAAGCAACCGATCCAGAAGGGCCGTGGTCATCGCTTGTCTCGCCCGTCGGGCGGTTCGCCCTGGAAAGGCTGCGCCGGCGCGGGTTCGATGAAGCGGAGCGCTACGAGCCGGAGTTCTGGGACCGGGTGACGCGGCTCGCTGCGGAGTCGGGCGCGCTCTGGAATGACTGCGGCTTCGATACGGTGATCGTCGACGAGGGCCAGGACTTCGGCAAGCATGAATGGGCGATCGAGAAGCATGTGGTCAAGTTCGACCTGGGACGGCCGTACAGGTGCACGCCGGGGATCCAGGCGCTGGCGGATGCTTATGTGGGAGGGAGAACGGGGGAGGGCGGAGGAAGAGCGAGAGGGCTGAAGGAAAAGACTGGAAGAGAGGGCGTGGAAATGGTAAGCTGAATTCCCAGGGTCATGGTAAACAGTTTTCCCATGGTCATGGTAAGCAAAAATCCCATGGTCACGGTAAATGGAATTCCCATTCTCCGAGAACTCCTGTAAGGTTGGGAAAAACCTTACAGGAGGCGGAATGATCAACAAAGCGATGTTCAGACAGGTTCAAGCGTTCAGGCGGCAGGGATATTCCAAGGCTTCGATCGTCAAGGCCCTGGAACTCGACTCCAAGACCGTCGCCAAATACTTTGCCATGGAGGAAGAGGACTACCGGGCCTGCCGCCAGGAGCATCTTTTCCGGGACAAGGCCTTCGATACTTACCGGCGGGAGATCCTCGAGGTCTACGAGGCCAACGGCTTCCGGAGGCTTGAGGTCGCGTCCGTTTACGATTATCTGGAGGAAAAGTGCGGCGCTCTTCCGGCCAACGAACAGAGCCTTCGCAACTACATCGGCTACCTCATCCGGACGGACGGTCTGCGATTGGACGAGGCCGCGAGGCTCTACACGAAGGTTCCGGAACTGCCTTTCGGCAGGCAGATGCAGCTCGATTTTGGGCGGTATCGCTGCCGCAGCGGTCTTCGGCTCTATATTTTCGCCGCTCTTTTGTCGGCCAGCCGCTATAAGTACGTGATATTCCAGGGGCAACCGTTTCGGACGCTGGACGTCATCCGGCTGCTTCTCGACACGTTCGATTATTTTGGCGGCCGGCCGGAGGAGCTGGTGATCGACCAGGACCGGCTGATGGTGGTCAGCGAGAACGCCGGGGACATCATCTATACAAAGGACTTTGAGCACTTTATCGATGAACAGGAGTTCGGGCTCTGGGTCTGCCGGGGGGCTGACCCCGAGACGAAGGGCAAGATCGAGAACCTGGTGAAGTTCACCAAGGGGAGCTTCCTCTCCACTCGGGACTTTGAGGCCGTGGAGGAAGCGAACGCGGGGGTTCTCCGATGGCTGCCGAGACGGGCGAACGGAAAGATCTCGCAAGCGACCAGGCAAATCCCGGCCGTTCTCATCGAGCAGGAAAGGGCGCATCTGCGGCCTCTGCGAAACTCCATTTTCCGGAAGGACTCGCTTCTCGGTCGGGAGAAGAGGACGGCCAACGAGAAGGCTGTGGTCTCGGTCAAGGCCTGCGGCTACCAGCTGCCCTCAAAGTACAAGAATAAGACGGTCGAGATCTACACGACCGAGGAGGAGCTCTTCGTTTACGATATCTTCACGGGGAAGGAGATCGTCGCCTACCGGCTCTCCCTCATCCCGGGACAGCTCGTCTCCAGGCGGACCTGCCGGAGGGAAGGCGAGAAGACGGTCGAGGAGCTCAAGGCCGCCGTCGGCGGACTCTTCGAGCTCGAGTCGTGGAAGCGTTTCACCGAGAGGAACTTCAAGACCTTCCCGAGATACGCGAGAGATCAGTGCCTGGAAGCCAAGAGGTTCTTTGCCGAGAAGGAGGTCGCGACCGGGGTCCTGGAGAGGGCGCTCGATTACTGCCTCGAGAACGACACGCCGAGCTTTAGCAATCTCAAGGACACCTACGTCCATTTCGAGCGGGAAAGCCGGCGGCCGGAGCCGGTCTCGGTCATCGATGTTAAGGGCTACGGTCCCCACAAGCCCCTGCCCGTCAGTCAACGACAATTATCCGAATACGAGACGGCCGTCCGGGAAAGGGCGGTCTCATGAAGGCCTATGAGCAGACGCTCGGCTACCTCAAAACGCTCAATCTCCAAGGCGTTCTCCAGGGCTTCGATGAGATGATCAACGACGCGGAGTCGAGGAAAGTCTCCTACCTGGCGTTCCTGAACGCCGTCTTTTCGGCGGAGATCGACTTCCGCATCAAGCGCCGGGTCGAGAGGAACATGACCGGCGCCCACTTCCCGGTCGAGAAGGGGCTGGAGAATTTTGAATTTGGACGGGTCAAGGGGATCGGCAAATCGGAGACGGTCAACCTTCTCGATTGCCGCTGGGTCGACACCAAGCAATATCTGCTCTTCTTCGGGCCTCCGGGCATCGGGAAAACGCACCTGGCCATCGCTTTTGGTCGGGCAGCCGTGGAAAAAGGCTACAAGGTCTGCTTCGAGCGGGTCACGAACCTGATCAAGCTTCTCAAGACCGCGGAGGTGCAGAAGACGTCGGAATACAGGATCCGGAGGATCATGAAGTCGGACCTGGTCATCATCGACGAGATCGGTTACACGCCCATCGAGAAACGGGAGGCCAACCTGTTCTTCAACATGATCAGCGAGCTCTATGAGAAGGTCTCCTTGATCGTCACGTCCAACAAGAGCTTCGAAATCTGGGCCGAGATGATGGGCGACAGCGTGATGACCACGGCCCTTCTGGATCGGTTGCTTCATCATGCCAGGGTCTTTACCTTGGACGGAGAATCTTACCGCATCAAAAAATCAAGAAAGGAGGTTTGAGTCATTCCGATGGAGGATGGGAAATCTGTTTACCGCAAGGGTGGGAAATGTCCTTACCGCGCTTATGGGAAATGTCCTTACCGCGAGGGTAGGAAAAGTCCTTGTCATTTACAGGGCGTTGGGGATACGGCAGGAATGGGAGCAGGAGCGGGCGGGAATAGCGGTTTCGAGGCGGTGGATGGATGGGATTTGGCGCGCTGAGGGTGGTCGTGCCGAGGGGAGAGTTGGAAAAGGATGGGATTCTTCAGGAAGTCGTTGACAAGGGAAAAAACACCGAGAAGGGGGGCGGAAAATGATAGATGAGAAGGAATTATATGAGTTCCTGATGCGAACCCGTGAAGGAAGGCGACTTTGTTGCACAGAATGCGGGACATCATATTGTTTTGATAACCTCTACATGTGTAAGAGATGTGGCTCTGTTTATTGCCACAAGTGCTATTGGGAGGCCCCGGGTGTTAAAAGACGATGCCCCTGTGGCGGGGAACTTGTTTAGGATTGAACGGATTGCTTACTGGAGCGTCCTAACATAAGAGAATTTCCCCCGGCCTCTTACGTCCTTATGGGATAGAGGCAAAAAGAGCTTGCAAACTGTATCTGAATTGGGTACAATCGTACTCATAATGAGTACAAACACACAACCCCAGGGGCTTTTGGAAGCATTGTTCGGGAAAACAAGGCGCAGCATCTTGGCTCTCCTCTTCAGCCATACGGAAGAGTCGTTCCATCTGAGGAAGATCCTCCGCTTGGCTGGGATCTCGCCGGGGGCTGGACAAAGGGAGCTTAAACGGCTCTCGGATACAGGAGTTATCCTGCGCGCGGTCAAGGAAAACCAGGTTTTGTTCCAAGCGAATCCGCAATGCCCCATTTTCGATGAGCTAAAAAGTCTTATAACCAAGACGGCCGGCGTTGTGGATGTGCTCCGGGCAGCGCTGGAACCGATGGCCGGACGCATTTCCATGGCTCTCTTGTATGGCTCAGTCGCTCGCGGCGGGGCCGGCGCGGATAGCGATATTGACCTGCTCGTTGTCGGAGAAGTGAGCTTCGAAGAGGTCGTTGAAAGTGTCGCCCGAGCTCAGGACAGCCTGCGACGCGAGATCAACCCCCTGGTCATGGCGCTCGAGGAATATCGAGGCCGGCTGTCCAAGGGCGACCATTTACTTGATGCGATATTGAAATCCCCTTACATGCCGGTGATTGGAGAACCTGATGAGCCTTGCCGCGTGGCTTAGAAACGGTTGGCTCATTGACCACAAAACGAGCCGCCAGGAGATTTGGCATCTCTTTCGGCTTGCCGATCGCGATCTGGCAGATTGTCGGAATTCAACCCTAAGTGCCGACTGGCAATTCAATATCGCCTATAACGCGGCCCTCCAATGCGCCAAGGCAGCGTTGGCCGCCGCCGGATTCAGGGCGGCCAAAGACGCACACCATTTCCGGGTCATTCAGTCGCTAAAGTTTACTCTTGGAACTGAGGATAGAATTATTCAGAAGCTCGACGCGTTTAGAAAGAAACGGAATATCAGCGAGTACAATCATGCCGGGGCCATTACGGCCATTGAGCTGAACGAAATGATCGTCCTGGCCGGGAATCTCCGAAGATCGGCCGAAGCTTGGATTGTGGCTGAATTTCCCAGCCTTGCAGAAGATGGAACATAGACAAGCTCTCGGGGCCCGCTTGCCGCTAAAACGAGAACCGTTAATCAACGACAATTAAGGTTACTGTTCTCAGGGTATATCGCTGTTAGCCGGGCATTTGGTGCGCTGAGGGTGGTAGTACCGGGACGGGAGGTGGAGAAGGACGGGGTTTTGGGCAGGTTGGTGGCTATGAAGTGAGATATGATATAATTCGGCCGGTTCAAGCGTCCTTATTTAATGGAGATCGAATATGTCACTAGGCATTGCTTTCAAGGGCCCGGAAGGAATCGTTCTGGCGGCAGATAGCCGCGTCACTCTGAACAGGGAATTGATGCAGGGAACAGAAAAAATCATCATCCCTTCCACCTTTGACAACGCTACGAAACTCCTGAAGTTTCAGAACCATGATTATGTCGGCGCCGTGACATATGGCGCCGGCGCGATCGGCGCAAGGGAACCCCGGACCGCCCATAGCTTTCTGCCTGAGTTTGATCGTGAATTGGCAAATGAAGGTGCACGACGGCTATCCGTTGAAGGTTTTGCTAAGAAACTCAGCGATTTCTTCCTTGCGCGATGGTCGGAGCGAGTGTCTGAAGCGCCGCAGAATATTGATATGATCTTTATGGTCGGGGGCTTTGATGAAGACGCTCCCTATGGGCGTGTCTATCAATTCGCTATCCCGGGTCGGCCGGCACCCTTTGAACAGCAGACGGACGTTTTCGGGCTGACGTGGGGAGGTCAGCTTGGCCATACTTCGCGCTTGATCAAAGGATGGGACCCGCAACTGCCCGACCTGATCCAAAAGCATCTAAGCCTTACGGACGAACAGAAGAATGATTTGACATCAATACTGGATTCCAATCTTTCGCTCCGGATTCCTTATCAGTTCCTCCCGCTCCAGGATTGCGTCGATCTTGCTATTTTTCTCATTCGAACGAGCATCGAGATTCAGAGATGGCTCGTTGATATCCGAGGCGTCGGCGGCGCGATTGACGTGGCGACGATCACCCGGATGGAAGGGTTTAAATACATTCAACAGAAAGCGATTATTGGACAGAGAAATGGAAAGTAAGGAGCGGCTTATGTCCTTTGGAACATCTCAGGCCGCATCGAGAGATTGGCTGGCGGGATCCGGCAACATACGCTTTTCAGCCAGCAACTTCGTCGAATCTATGACCATAAGCCTTGCCGAGAGCCAATTGGGCGAATTATCCTTGGAGTTCAGACTCTGGGACGATCTGAGTGATGAGGCTATCCGGAAGTTTGAAGAAATTCTTTAGAGGTGTTCATGGCTCGCGGCGAAATCTGGGCAATCGATATTCCGGCTCCGAAGGGGAAGCCCGGTCGCGAGCAGCTCGGAATGCGCCCGGGGATCGTCGTTCATGCGGATACGGCTGATCCCCGGCTGCCGACGACAATTGTCATACCCGCCACATCCAAAAAAGAGGCGCAGAGGTTCCCTTATACGATCATGGTTGAGCCATCTGCACAAAACGGACTTGATAAGCCTACTGTGCTCCTGGCCTTTCAAATCCGGGCCATAGATAAGAACCGGCTCATCCGGAAGCTGGGGCGACTTGAGGACGATCACTTGAAAAACCTGGAAATGAAAATCCGTAGCCTTCTGGTAATCTGACCAAGAGATTCCTCCCAGGATCGTGCTCAAGAAGGCGCGGAGTTTCGTCGAAAACTATTCCCGTACGCCTTATTTTGCTTGACGTCAACGAAATTCGGACAGGGGTCTTCTTTTTTGCGGCCGACATCCGGTAGCTTCCAATGTTGAGTTCTAGGATGACGCTGTGATGAACCAGCCGATCGATGGCGACCGCGGCAACCATGGGATTCTTGAAGATCGCTTCCCATTTTGAAAACGGCAGATTCGATGTGATCATCGACGACGTTAAAACCGAGGCCGAGAGATACGCGGTTCGGATGAACATCGCCGTCAGCCGGGCGTTTGGGGCGCTGCGGGTGGTTGTGCCGAGGGGGGAGCTGGAGAAGGATGCGATTTTGATGAGAATTATCGCGCTTACTGGAGCGTCCTAACATAAGAGCCCCTTTGGGAGGGAGCCACTCGAGTTGCATAGTACGGTGACGCTGAAGGAAGAATCAGGGTGGAAAAAGGTTGATTTTCTCATATGCTTGAGTAATTATACTCAGTATCTTGAGTAAAATCTGTTTTCTTGGGGGAAAGTGATGTATAAAAGGCCTCAATTCGCAGCCCTTTTCGACCGGCTCCAGTAAGGGGAAGGTGGTCGAGCCCGAAACTCCAAGTGTTGAATACGGCCCTCATGAGCGCGATGTCCACGGCGGATTTCAAGGCGGTCCGCGCGGACCCGGCGGCTTGGGGTAGGATGGTGGAGTCCGCGGTCGGCGCTCATTTGCTGGCGTCGACCGTCGGGCAGGAGATCCGCGTGAGCTATTGGCTCGAGAGCCGGAAGGAAGTGGATTTTATCTTGGAGAAGGGGGGCCGGTTGGCCGCGATCGAAGTAAAAAGCGGACGGGCTAGGGATGGGATCCCGGGCGTTGGTCTCTTTCTCAAAAGACACCCGGGCGCGCGGGCCCATCTCGTGGGGTCGGGCGGCATGCGGCTCGAGGAGTTCTTTGTGACTCCGGCCGTGGACTTGATTTGATCAGGAGCAGACCCATGGGCAGGGAATGATTTCATGAGCCTCCAAACAAACCATCGATGGACCTTCGGGCCGCGTTTTCGGAAGGGCGCTTTCGGATGGCGCTCCCAGCCGGCGATCCTGCGCATCCGGGAAGCGCTTTCCGAGATCAAGAAGACGGCCCGGAAAAACCCGATCCTTGGGGCCGAGGGGTCGATTTTGTTCCTCGAGAAAATTTCAGCCGCCATCGCCAATGTGGACGGATCGTCGGGGGCGATCGGCGCGGAGGTCAATGCCGCGGTCGACGTTTTGGTCCCGATCATCGCCGGGGCTCCGGCCGATGAAGCGTTACGGGGAAAATGGCTGGATCGACTTTGGCAGGCGGTGGAGAGCGATGATTATTCCTATATCGACCAACTTCCAGATCGATGGGGGGAACTGTGCGCTTCTCCGGAAACGGCGTCGATCTGGGCCGACTCGTTCATCGACACGGTCCGGATGAGCTGGAGCGGGGATCAAAACAGGGGAGGATTCTTCAACGGGAGCGCGGCTTGTTTGAGTGCTTTGTATACAGCCGGACGATTCAAGGAGATCCTCGATTTGGTCGGTTTGGCCCCCTATAAGTCCTGGGAATACCGGAAATGGGGGGTAAAGGCCCTCGCAACGATGGGGGAGAAGACCGAAGCGCTCCAATTTGCCGAGGATTCCCTTGGCCTGAACGTGAATCCGTTCTTCATCGCCGAAGCGTGTGAGGAGATTCTCCTCTCGCTGGGTCAAACCGAGGAAGCTTACCGCAAGTATTCCTTTACGGCCAATCGAAAATCGACCTACCTGGCCACTTTTCGCGCCGTCGCCTCCAAATATCCGGATCGCGCTCCGAGCGACATCCTGCGGGACCTTGTCGCCTCCACACCGGGGGAGGAGGGCAAATGGTTTGCTGCGGCAAAATCGGCGGGTCTTTACGAAGAGGCCATCGAGCTGGCCAACCGCACGCCCTGCGACCCCAAGACCTTGACCCGGGCGGCGCGTGATCTGACGGAGACGGAACCGCGATTCGCCTTGGAAGCAGGGCTGGCGGCGCTCCGGTGGATCGCAGAGGGCTACGGATATGAAATAACCGGACTGGACGTCCGGGAAGCTCATGACCGGACGATGCGCGCCGCGGAAATCATCGGGTGCCGCGAAAACGCCCTAAGCCGCATTCGTAAGCTGGCCGAGAAAAATTCGGACGGCGGCCGAATCCTGGCCGCGATCCTCCGGCAAGATCCGGGAGGGATGCGGTGAGATTCTCCGTGGGATTTGCGGAGAGCGACATCGGCGGCGGCCGGGCTTTAGAGGCGCTGAGCGTGGTCGTGCCCAGGCGGGAGGTGGAGAAGGATGGGATTTTGATGAGAACTATCGCACTTACTGGAGCGTCCTAACACAGAGAGCCCCTTTGGGAGCGACTCGCGTTACATAGTATTGTATTGAAAATCCCTTGCCAGGGGATTATGTCTGCTCTGCAATTTTATCTTCGATCCTTTAGGAAATTCTTGATCGAATCGTGATCGCCGGCGAGCACAAACTCAATAAGATATTGCCTCCAATTGAATTCATATCTCACAGGGATTTTAAGTGCCGGCGGGCTCCCGTGGCGGTTTTATAGCTCTTGCCGCGTTCGGCGACCAGGCGCTCAATCTTCCCCCATTCCTCTTGGCTGTAGGCATCTTTCTCTTTGATTTCGCAGGGCATGAAAAAGATGCCCTTGGCCGTGACCTTGAAGATCACGGAGGATTCGGTATTCCCCTATCCTGAGGCGATAAAGGTCTTTGATCGACACGCCGTGCATCTTTTTGACGTCGCCATTCTCGGGGAGCTGATCGATCGCCGAGACGATATTCACCCGCTTCTTTTTTTCAAGTTTTAATAAGTACTTAAGGCTGCTCTTGCTGTAAGAGATATTCATAGGCCGATGGTTTTCTTGGCGCTTTCGGCCGGGATGAACTCGTTGGATTCGAGGATCTTCAGCAGGCGTTTTTCATCTTTTTCGGCGATTAAGAGCTCTGTTCCGGCATCGACGTTCCTGGTCAGCCATTCGCTGAGAGCGCCGCGGACGATGGACGAAAGGCTCTTTCGCTTCTCGAAGGCCACGATGTCCTGTTGAAGCTCAGCGAAGAAAAATGGAGAGAAGCTGAAAAGAAGCCTTGATATTTGAGTTAAGGGGGGAGTATATTCCTATTTAGTTAAACTATTCGGGAGGATATTCTTTTGATGGCCACTGTTCCCAGACTCTTGAATGTCAAGCTTCCGCCGGGGCAATCCGCTTTCCTCTGGGGTCCCAGGAAGACGGGAAAAACTACGTATCTCAAAGAAGCCTTTCCGGCGAGCTTGTTTTTCGATTTCTTGAGGACGGACATTGCCCTTGATTTCACCAGACGCCCTTCCCTTTTGAGGGAGCAAATTCTGGCTAAGGAACCGGAAACGCTCCTCTGCCCGATCATTCTGGACGAGGTTCAAAAGGTTCCCGCGGTTTTGGACGAAGTCCACGGGCTGATCGAGAGCCACGGGCTTCGATTCATCCTTTGCGGCTCGAGTGCCAGGAAACTCAAGAGGGGAAAAGCGAATCTCCTCGGTGGCAGAGCTTGGCGCTATGAGTTGTTTCCTCTGGTTTCCAGGGAACTTAAGGACTTTGATTTGCTCAGGGTCCTGAACCGAGGGCTGATCCCCAGCCATTATTTCCAGGAGAACTATCAAAAATCTCTGGTCGGCTACATCCAGGATTACCTGAAAGAAGAGGTCTTCGCCGAAGGATTGGCCAGGAACATCCCCGGTTTTGCCCGGTTCTTTGACGCCATGGGCTATTCCCATGGGGAATTGCTCAATTTCTCGAACATCGGCCGTGATGTCGGCATCGACGCTAAAACAGTCAGGGAATACTTCCAGATCCTCGTGGATACGCTCTTGGGCCGCTTGGTTGAGCCCTTCAAGAAAAGGACGTCGCGCCAGATTCTGACCAAGGCGGCGAAATTTTATCTTTTCGATGTCGGTGTCGCTGGTGCCGTCACCAAGCGCCATATCACGGAGGAACGAGGGGAAGCCTTCGGCCGTGCGTTCGAGCATTTCATCCTCATGGAGCTCGCGGCCCATGCGTCCTACCGGGAACTCCATTATGGCATCCGATATTGGCGGACGAAAACCGGTCAAGAGATTGATTTCATCCTGGGCGACGGAGAAATAGCCCTCGAGGTCAAGGGGACCAGCCGCGTCGATCAGAGGGAACTCAGGTCGCTCGCCTTGTTTATGGAGGAATATTCCCCGAAAGCCGCGATCGTCGTTTCCAACGAAACGCAGGAGCGCCGGGTGGGCAAAATCCGGGTCGTGCCCTGGCGCTCATTCCTGTCCGAACTCTGGGAAGGCGGCATCATCCGCTAGAACGAAGAGGCCGCATCTTACCATTTCCGCGAGCGGCTCAAAGCTTATGTCAGCACCGAAAAGCGCTATGAGGTGACGCTGAAGGAAGAATTAGGGTGAAAAAAGCTTGATTTTCTCATACGCTTGAGTAATTATACTCAGTATCTTGAGTAAAACCTGTTTTCTTGGGGGAAAGTGATGTATAAAAGGCCTCAATTCGCAGCCCTTTTCGACCGGATCCGGGAACCGCGCCGGTTTATTCAAGTTCTATCCGGACCCAGGCAATGCGGGAAGACCACCCTTATTAGCCAGGTTTTGAGAGAGCTCCCCATCCCCTCCAAGTACGCTTCGGCGGACGCGCCGGAGGCGCACGTCCCGGCCTGGCTGGATCAGCAGTGGGATAATAACCCCCTTCTCATGGATTCTCTTCAATCTCAGACTCATCCGGGATCCTGGGGTTGAAGAACTAGAGAAACGGGCAGGGGGGATATCAAGAATTGGATAATTCCGATTCAACAAAGGCCATAAAGCGCTCGCAATCCTTCAAGACCTTTTCCGCTTCGGAACGAAAAACCAGGCGCTCTTCGTATTCGGCCATACTCTTGATGCCGAGGACTCGACTCAACCGGAGCGCGTTCTTCTTGTAGCGTTCATCGTCGAGACGGATGGTAAACAGAGGCTTTTTTCATGAAGTTTGGAGAAAAGGGCCTGTCGACGTCCTGAGTCTTGATCTTAGGGGCCATCGCCGGCATTTCGCTGGTGGAGGACGATCCCGGAATCGATCTCCGAGAGCAATTTCAGCCCCTCCTTTTCTCGGAGGCCCTTCCGGGTGAGGACGTAGGGAGATAGCGTGTTACCGAACCTCTCGAGGCAGATCAGGCTCAAAGCTTCCACCGAGGCATGGATCTCGGCCATATCGGACTCATCCTTCACAAGAATGAAGATGTCGATATCGCTGTCTGACCGCTCGTCCTGTTTTGCGACGGAACCGAACAGGACAAGCTTTTCGATGGCGGGCAGAGGCAGGTTCGCCAGGATTGTGACTTTGAGGTCTTCCATCGGGGAGTTGATGTCCGCAAGGGATTCGATGACCCGGGAATAGACCTGGTACGCGTAGCTCCTGCGATTGACTCTCCATACGTGCGCCCTTCCCACCCTGCCGGGATGGACGAAATTGATCTCCTCGAGCTCTTGCATCGTCCTGTTGACGCTCATATGAGAGACGTTGAGAAGTCGGGAAATTTCTCGCTCGCTCATCAGGACGTCTTTCTTGATCAAGAAAGCTATGATTTTGAGCTTCAGCGGGGAATTCAATAATGAAATGACCGAGTTTCGAAACAGCATGGCCTTCTCGATGTAACAGAGATGGGCCAAGTGTAACATAGGTGGGCCAAAAGTCAAGCTTACCCAATAATCTTCCTTATGGAATTTCTTCAAGCTCGGGCTCATCCGGGAGCCTGATGTCGAAGAATCCTAAAGATGAGCAGGGGGGCAAATATTCGATGACCCTTGACAGAGTGCTCGAGAGCGTCATCGGGAACGACCTCGTCCACGACGGGGCGAGCACGGGCAAGACACTCCTCGCCAGGGAGCTGGCCAGGAGGGAAGCCGAGGCGGGGCGGAAGGTCCTCGTGCTCACTTATACGGAGGCGCTGGGCCTCGAGCTCGCCGCGAACGTCAATGGGCCCAGAAATGCAGAGGTTTTCTAATAGCTCTTCTGCCGCGTATCGGCGGCGATCATGAAGACAATCTTGCGGCTGTCGTCGATTTCGTAAAAGAACCGGAACCCGCCAATCCGATATCGCCATGTTTCCGGCTTATACCCTTTGAGCTTTTTGATGTTTCGACCGAAAAACGGCTGTGCACGGAGCTGGGGATAGGATCCAAGGTTCGTTCGAAGGTCGGACTGGAATTGCTCTGTCTCGAATATCCGGTAGTCACTCAACGAAACGCCCCCGGCCCTTCTTGGCCTGGAGATGCCCGGTTTTGAGACGTCCGAGGAGGTCCTGGTCGGCGAGGATTCCGTCCATCTCGTGCTGGTCGACGAACAGTTCCTCTTCGAGGCGTCTCATGGCCAATGTCTCCACGGCGTTGGAAAGTTTCCGGTTATCCGATTTCGCGTACGCTTTGAGGAGGCTGTAGTTGTCTTCCGAGATGCGGAGAGTAACCGTTTTGCTCATGATGCGAATTCCTTTATAAAGCTTCACATGTATTCTAATCGCACCGCATTGACATGTCAAGGGCTTCGATTCAATAAGGCTGCTCTTGCTGTAAGAGATATTCATAGGCCGATGGTTTTCTTGGCGCTTTCGGCCGGGATGAACTCGTTGGATTCGAGAATCTTCAGCAGGCGTTTTTCATCTTTTTCGGCGATTAAAAGCTCTGTCCCTATTTTTCCTTGTAAAGCGCGTAGACGAACGGGTCGGTTGTCGTCTGCCAGCCGGAGCTCGCCCGCCGGCCGTCGCCGAGGAGCCAGGTGACCTCGTACTGGAAACTCATATCGTTTTCCTCGTGGAGGTACTCGTACTTGGTTAGGAGCGTCTCCGAGGGCAGGATCTTGGTCTCGCCCGTCTTTTCCCGGTCGAAGATCTTGTTCTTGAAGGCGACCGTGATGAGCTTGATGTTGAAGGCCTTGACG
>Ga0315277_10005556_pt1 | contig 16594 bp, 11 predicted proteins | sample YL17G05_15_MG_FD_203695 | JGI IMG/M metagenome (GOLD analysis project Ga0315277, IMG submission 203695) | Sediment microbial communities from Yellowstone Lake, YNP, Wyoming, USA - YL17G05_15 | ecosystem: Environmental > Aquatic > Freshwater > Lake > Sediment | place: USA: Wyoming | collected... | reverse complement strand
TTAATAACCTGGTAGTTCAGTTCAGTATCGCCCAGAACGAGCCGGTACATCCGCTGGCAACGCCTGAAAAGCGGAAGCGACTTTTTGGAGACGGGTAGCACCTATGCCACCCGCTAAACAGTACATGAGAATACTGTACAATGGGTACTGCCTTCTAGAAAGGGCGACCCTTCTTGGCACTGTAAGACGAGCTTCTCAGGGCTGGTCAACGACTAGGGTTAGGTTTCAGGCAGGGTCCAACGGGCTTGACGGATACAATGCTTGGAGTGCTGAAGGTGGTCAATCCGGCGCTCCACAGTAGTCAACTGTTGCTAGCGCCTGCTGCTTAATCTCTATGTAGTATTCGGGAGGCTATTGTGTCCGGTGGCGCATTGTTATCACAACCGTTTATCTATGGTCGTCCGGTACATTCCGGCGAATTCCTGAATCGGGAGTCTGAACTGCGCACAATCTTTAACCGGCTACGTAACGCAGAATCTACTGCAATAGTCGGTGAGCCGCATATCGGCAAGACTTCACTGCTCCTCAGACTGATTGATGAAACAACGCAACGAGCCTATTTGGGCAACGATGCGGGGTCTATGGTGGTCCTTCTGCTAGACTTGCATCCTATTGCGGACGACTATACTCCGGCAGCTTTCTGGGAAGAGGTATTGGAACCGCTGAGAAAGCGCCCTGGCCATGCGGCGACAAGCCGGTGGCTAGAGCAGGCTGCGCGGGCTGGATATGCCCGCAATTCTCTAGAGCATCTTTTCAATCAACTGGGCCAGAGAAGACGATGTCTGGTGTTGCTGCTGGACGAATTTGAGCGACTGCTCACTCACCCCAATTTTCAGGATCCGGCTTTCTTTGCCCTCTTGCGCTCTTTGGCTACTCGTACTGGTGGACTGGCTCTAGTCACTGCTAGCCGCCTATCGGTAGCGGAGATGAATGAGCGGGGCCGAGGTCTGCTGGATATTGGGTCTCCATTCTTTAACAACTTCATTGAAGTGCGAATGTGCCCTTTCGATGATAGGACTGTGAATGCACTTCTGGACTGGGCTGATCCTGCCTTCTCTTCCAAAGACAAGGCCTTCATTCGCTGCGTTGCTGGTCGTCATCCCTTTTTGCTTCAGGCGATGGCGTCAGCATTAGTAGAGACGGCAGGCGATGATCGTTATGTTCGCGCTGCCGAGGTTTTTTATGGGCGGGTCTCTCCTCACTTCGATGATTCGTGGAATGGATTGGATGATCATGCTCGTACCTCGGCCGCAATTCTCGGCCTGATAGCACTCAGCGGCCGTGCGTTGCGTCCAGGCTTCCACTATGATGAGATTCAGCATGTGGATGCCTTTGGTCCGGAGTTGCGGAAACTCGCTGAGCGAGGCCTGGCCGAGCAAGTGGGCAAGGAATGGCAGTTTGCCCGTGAGCCTCTGTTTATCTGGCGAGGAGAGCAGTGGACGGTAGGGGGCCAGGCATTTGCCTGGTGGGTGCGTGAAGTAGCCGTTGCGGAGGCGCGTCGGGTACCTTCCTACGATGAGTGGCTAATGGACAGACGATACCATCTGTTGGTCACCCAGGAGCAATGGGATCGACTGGTAAGCGCAGTGCGCAGTGCCTGCCAAAGCATAGGATGGGGCGTAGGACCGCTGGCTAGGGCACTCTCTGAACAGTTGTGATATGGTGAGCACATGCGGTTCTATGGCTGCATTAGGCTACCAGACAGTGGACAAATTATAGAGCTTGAAAGGAGACAATGATGGCCACCAAACTCATTCAATTGGAGGATGGCATTCTGGTGGAGGTAGAAGTGCCAGAAGATCAGATTCAACCGATCTCTGGTCACCTTGCAGATAAGGTCAGTGCTACTCTCGATAAGGTCCGACCTATTCTGCTCAAGGTCTGTCGCTCAATCGCAGCTGCCTGGAAAGAGATCAACCAAGAGATGCACATTAAACAGGCTGAGATTGAACTAGGTTTAAGTTTCGAGGGGGAAGGGAACATCTACGTGACAAAGTCCAAAGCGGGTGCCAACTTTACCGTGAAACTTGTGCTTGAACCCAAGAATGAGTGAATATGCCTGCTGCCAGTATACTGTAGCTGCACCCCGACATTCTCATAGAGCGATCAATTAGACCTCGTACAACTCTGGAGGCCCCATGGAGGGGCTAAAGTTGTATGACCTCTATTTGGTTTCTCTATCATCTCTGGGTTGGGTTTTGAGGAAAGCCCTTTCTCCCACTATCCTATGAAGGGCTCCATTCCCTTTGCGCACTATCCAGGAGATATCCATTTCAGTGAGGATGCGTTATGTGATTGGCTGGCTAGGGCTGTCCCAGGTAGAGCAGCCTTGTGCTCTCAGCACTGGCGGTGGAGTATTCAGCGGAGGGTGGCTGTATGAGTCAGGATTGTAGGGCCTCCGTCGTCCTAATTACTAGTGGTGCTACAGATAACTATGATTGTGGTACTGGATTTGTCATTTTTCGGGACGAGAACGCTGGCTTCGTGCTCACTTGCGCGCATGTAGTCAAGGATGTCGGTGGGCCAGGTCAAGTACGAGTTGACAGTTGTCAGGCGATAGTGGTTGCAACTGGCTCAGAGGGCGGCGCCGACGACCTAGCGGTTCTACGAGTCGAGGGTCTGTTGGATAGACCGCTGTTGAACCTGGCTGTGTGCGGGGAAGAAGGTTGGGCCTTTGCCACAGTGGGCTTCCTACGAATTGTTGGAAGTCGTTTCCTCCTCAGGTCGATCTCCGGCAAACTGGATAGTCAAGTGTGGGTACAGGGCAAGGGGCAGAAAGAGAGCATAAGGGCTTGGGAGCTAGCAATTGATGCCCCTGATCGTCTGCAAAAAGGTTATAGTGGCGCTCCTGTGGTTGATGAAGCAACTGGCGCTGTCCTGGGTGTAGTCAGTGATGAAAAGGGCGAGGGCAAGAAAGGATTAGCTATCTGCATAGAGGTTCTTGAGAAGATATGGCCAGAAATGCCGTCGGGCTTACTTGGGAAGAAGCGACCTGACAGGCGCGGATCCTCTTTGAATTTCATTGCGGCTGACATGAAATCTACTGACTCTGTCAAGCAGCCTTTCGTTCATGGGCGCCCGTTGAGGCCGAGCGAATTCCTGGACCGAGAACATGAACTGCGCGTAATATTCCAACATCTACGCAATGGCATATCTACTGCAGTGATTGGGGGGCCGAATATCGGGAAGAGTTCTCTGCTTATCAAGATAGCCGATGCGGCCACTCAGAAGCTCTACTTGCGCCAAGAAGCCCAACAGTTCTGTGTCTCCCTCCTTGATCTGACTGCTGTTGACAATGACTACGATACAAAAGTGTTCTGGCAGGAGGCACTTGAACCTTTGCGGGAGCGCTCGAGCAAAAAACTTACGGGTCACCATAAGACTACGTATGACCTGCTAGAGCAAGCTGCTCAGTCTGGCTATGCTCGTCCTCACTTGACTAAGCTTTTCAATCACCTCAGCAAGGTGAGAGGGCGTTTAGTACTCTTGTTAGACGGGATAGAGCGACTGCTGTTCCATCAGAATTTTAAGCATACGACCTTCTTTGCTCTCCTCCGTTCATTGTCGACTATGAGCGGCGGGGTGGTGCTGGTTATTGCCAGTCACCTGTCCTACTCAGAACTGAATGAGTTGGGGCGAGGGCAGGCATTGGTGGAGGATAGTTGCTCTCCCGTTTTCAATTATCTAGTACCACTTCTGTTACTCCCATTTGACAGGACGGATGTCGAGAGACTCTTGAACAGGCCTGGCAACGTCTTCTCCTATGACGAGCTACGTTTTATCCGCCGCATGGCTGGTAGCCACCCATATCTGCTTCAGGCAATAGCAGCGGCTGTGGTGGAAAATGCTGACGGCGAGCGCTGCGTCGCTGCTGCTCGACACTTCTACGAACGGGCCTCTGTACATTTTGATGACCTGTGGCGCACAATGAGCGACCGAACCCGTACTGCGGCTGTTATTCTCGGCCTTGTCGAGCTTGGCCATCGTGCTCTTGGGCAGGATTTCGCCCGCCGTGAGCTTGAACGCATGGAAGCTCTTGGCTATGAGTTGTGGCATCTGGCTGACCTAGGTTTGGCTGAACACGTGGACGAAGGGGGGAAGTCAGACCAGCGACACTTGCAGGGACCAGGGGGAGAATGGTGGAGAGTTGGATCTCCAGCTTTGGCTTGGTGGGTGCGCGATGTAATGATTGCTGGGGTCCAGACCACTCCGTCGTTCGAGGAATGGCTAGCGAACCAGCGCTATTGTTGTCTGTTGTCTCAAGAACAGTGGGATTGGCTGACACATATGGTGCGCACTGCCCCCGAGTGGGTGACTCTGAGTGTTGAGTCATTGGCCCGTACACTCTTTGAGGAGTCACGAGGAGATAGTGAGGATGGGGTACCCGATTAACCCCTACGTGGCTGGTGCTCCCCTGCGCGGGGAAAGGGGCTTCTTCGGCCGGCAAGACACATTGGACTGGGTGGCGCGTGAATTGCGTAATCCAATGACCAACGTCCTGGTCCTGTACGGTCAACGACGCATTGGGAAGACGACCTTGCTTCTGCAACTCCGTCGCACCTTGCCTGCCGCTAACTTTCTGCCCATCTATTTTGATCTGCAAGATATGGCTACCGCTGCTTTATATGAGGTATTGGCCAACTTGGCCGAAACAGCTGCCGATCTTGTCAATCTGGAGCCTCCCAGGCCGGAGGATTTCGCTACTCAGGGTCATTTCTTCCGCCGGGATTTTCTGCCACGCCTCTACCAGGCTTTGGGGGATAAACGCCGTCCTGTCTTCCTTCTGGACGAGTTCGACGTGATGGACCCGGCGACCGCGACTGAGCTATCACAGGCAGCGGCCGCTAACGCTCTTTTTCCCTTCCTGCGGCAGGTGATGAACGAGGAGCCTCGACTGGCTTTCGTCTTTGTTGTCGGCCGACGGGCGGAGGATTTCTCTCTGGACTTTGGTGCCACCTTCAAGGCCTCGCTGGTGCACGAGATCTGGGTGCTGGACCGGTCGAGTGCCAAGGCGTTGGTACGTCAGGCAGAAGCCAACGGGACGCTGTGCTTCACAGACGAGGCGGTGGCACGCATTCTGAGTCTGACCAGCTGTCATCCTTATCTGACCCAGTTGCTTTGTCAGCGGATCTGGGAGCGGGCCTACGCTGACAATCCCACTGCAACACCCAGGGTAGATGTATCAGAAGTGGAATCCGCTGTTCCTGATGCACTGGAAGCGGGCGACCAAGCCCTGGCCTGGCTCTGGAGCGGGCTGAGCCCGGCCGAGAAGATCTACGCCGCCGCATTGGCTGAGACTGCAGGTGAAGGAGAGGCCATTCCTGAGGATCGTGTCATCCAGGTGCTCACGGCGCATGCGGCCCGCTTGCGCAGCCGGGAAGTGGAACTGGCTCCCCAGGACCTGGTGAAACGGCGCGTTCTGGAACAGGTTGGCAGTCAGGAGTACTACTTTGCCGTCGAACTCTTCCGCTGTTGGGTTCGTAAGAACAGGCGACTGGGGGAAGTAAAGAGTGAACTGGACCGCATGGAGCCATTTGCAGATCGTCTCTACGAAATAGGAAAGGAGTACTTCAATCGGCGCCAGTGGGAAGATACTATCCGTCTCTTCCGGGATGCACTGGAAAAAAACTCTCGCCACTTCCGTGCCCGACTTTGCCTGGGTGAGGCACTGCTCGAGCTGGGCCGGACTGATGAGGCAGTGGATGAATTAGAGCAGGCTTACGAGTTGGACCGAGATGAGGCTCACTATGCTCTGGTCCGTGCCTTAGTGGCCCAGGCGCAAGTACGAGAAGAAGTGGGAGATGATGAGGGAGCACTGGATATCTATAAGCAGGTACAGCAAATCTCTCCCAACGAACGGATAGCCCACGATAGGCGGGCTGCCATCTGGAAGCGTCGGGGCGATGCGGCACTGAAACGGAATGACTTTGCAGCAGCACTAGCGGCCTACCGGGAAACAGGAGACGCCAAGAAAGTCATCCAGCAGGTGCTGGATGCTTTGGATACGGAGGCCCAGACCCACGAGCGAGCAGAGCAATGGGTAGAAGCGATCGCGGTACTGGAAAGGATTGTCCAGATTGATGAGACCTATAGGAATGCCTACGCCAGACTCGACCAGGCTCGAGCCAACTACAGGCAGCAGCAGGAACTTGCTGAGCTGAAGCCTGCCGAATTGTATAACCGAGGCGTCGAACTTCTCCACCGTCAGTCTTGGAAAGAGTCTGCTGATGCTTTCGCAGAGTTGATTCGGGTTGATCCCGGGTATAAAGATGCCTGGCAGAAGCTGGGGGAAGCGACATCAGAGGCCAGGAAGTTCGAAGATTTTGGGAGATTATATCATGCAGGTAGGGCTCTTCTCGAAAAGAAACAGTGGGGAACTGCTGTTAGCTATCTGAAGCCTATAGTTGAATCAGGTGAACAGTACAAGGACGCATCTGCTCTGTTGGGTGAGGCCCGCGAGCAATTGAGACGGCAAACCATGTATGAGATAGCTGAGGTGCAACTAGAGGAGAACAAATGGGCTGAGGCAGTCAAGACACTCGAAGAGATCGTGCTGATTGATCCGACTGATAAGGAGGCCAAGGCTAAACTCGACCAGGCCAGAGAACAACACAGACTCCAGAGTCTTTACGAGGAAGCGCTGGGTCATTTGCGCAAAGAAAGATGGACTCAGGCCATCAGGGTTTTAGAGACGATTCCTAACTATCGAGATGCTGCCGACAGACTGAAGGAAGCGCAAGAGCAGCAGAGACTCGCGACCCTATATATAGATGCTGTGGGAGCTCAGGAAACTGGCCGTTGGGGAGAGGCGATTGACAGATTTCGAGATATCATCCGTGTGGCTGGAGTCTATAGGGACGTTGTGCACAGATTAGGCCAAGTTCAGGGACAACGGGATCAGGAACTGATCGTACGATTCAACCGCGGTGAGAAGTACCTGCGTCAAAGAAAGTGGAAAAAGGCTGCGGTGGAATTCGAGCGCGTGTATGCGCTAGATCCTGACTACCGAAGTGTCAGGGCGAGACTGCAGGAAGTCAGCGTTCATCTTCACCCGGAAGAACTCCGCAAGCGAGGGGAAGCCAGCTTCCGTGTTGGAAACTGGCGAGCGGCAGTTGAGATCTTCGATGAGTTGCGTAAGCTTGATCCGGCAGATGATAGTACAATTATGAAGCTTGACGAGGCGAAACGACAACTTGAACTTGACAGGCTGTATAGGGAAGGGGTCGAATATGCCCGGAAAGGGCGGTGGAGAAAGGCAGGAGTTGCTTTTGCAGGAGCCGTAAGCCTGGATCGAGACTATCGAGATGCGGCGGCCAAGTTGGAGATTGTCCGAGAACGTTCGCGCCAAAGCAACCCAGTTACTGAAGCTCTGCGCGACCCGATATGGCAGGGTATTGGCCTCCTAGTTGCCATCGTAGCGCTGATTGTCACATCGTCCCCGTTCGTTAGGGATGCTCTTGTCAATCCTGCCACACCGACACCGAAGCCGCTGACACTCTGCAACGGCACCTTTGATAACGGATTTGAGTGTTGGCAGCGCGGGGGCGAACTTAGGCAATCCGTCCAGTGTGAGGCAGGCCAGTGTTATGCCGTTCTTGGTAGCCCTGACTACAAATGCGGAGGTGGTGTACCAGTGGGGGAAGCCTGGATCAAGCAATCTTTCCAGGTACCACAGACCATCAGCCCCGCGCTTTCACTGAGGTACCGGATTTTCAGCTATGACTTGGTCAGCGTGGACTTTCTCGAGGTGATCATCAACGCCAAGTCCGTTGGTCAATTCGGGAACACAGAGTGGTATCAATCCAGTTGCGATGGTGTAGCCTGGGACTCCGGCTGGCAAGACAGAGAGTTTGACTTGAGCTCATACAGAGGAGAGATGATAGAAGTATACCTCCGTAACGTCAATGGAAAGCCTGATAAGTGGTGGAATACGTGGACGTACGTTGATGACGTGGAAGTTCGTTGAGCTTCTGCGCAGAATTATCAGAGATAGAGAAATGTGCCTTAGTGGTAATGGCAGCAAACTCCGCAGGCTCATCGCTGGGCATTTGGGCACTACCTCAACCACTGTGCCAGTTGTCTTTGTTGGCCTAACATGTCTAGCAACCCTGACTATGTTCTTAGACTTTGCCTGTAGCTCACCAATGCCGATTGCACCTCCAGCACATACGCGGCCCGCTCCAACATCCACTTATTCCCCAACCCCGACCAGCACTCTGACCCCGATGCCTACACTACTTCCACCAGTGAGGCTCGAAAAACCAGAAGACGACGCATGCATAGAGTATGGAGCTGAATTGACACTGTGTTGGAATAGCATCCATGAACTGCTCGCCAATGAGTACTACCGATTGAGAGTATGGGCAAATGAACAGGAACCTTCTATTTTCTATCATAAAGAGAAGTGTTTCACTCTCCAAAATCCTTCACCAGGAGAATACAAGTGGACCGTCAGCATCGTGCGTTCCATAAACGCAGATATGTATGAGCCGATGAGCAAGGAGTCCGAATGGCATCACTTCCATGTTCTTCCACCACTCCTAGCTGTATCTGGCATATCGCCGACAAGTATGGTCGAAGGTAGAGGCGGGCAGGTGGTAGTCAGTGGAGAGAACTTTACGACTCCTATAACTCTCACAATTGATGTCCCTTTACAGATTATAGACGTGGCCCCCAAGGCGATCACGGCTACCGTCCCGGCAACCTTGACGGTTAACGAGTACCCCGTGATTGTACAGGATGCGAATGGCAGAGTCGTTTCGTCCACAGTTTCCTTCACAGTGAAGGAGGCAGTAATTCCGCCACCTGTGACTCTACCCTGGAACTGCCAAGCACCTGTACCTCCAGCCCCGCCAGGTTACGATCCGAGTGAGGCATGTGTTGTCACACCCTGCGCATCGGCACCCCAACTGGTCGGACCAGATGAGGGTGCGGAACTGAAAGTCGGCAGTACGGTTGAATTCAGGTGGACGTGGGACTGCTGCCTGCCCCCTGGTTGGAAATTTGCTATCCGGCTCTCGGACTATAGCCCACCGCATAGCTACCAGTACATAGATGCCCCGGAGTCGGTGTCTTGCCAACCAGATGGGACATCGGTCGTCCGCTACCCAATAAAGCTAGATCCCAGCACAGTTGACCGATTCACCACAATCCCCGGTACGTACTACTGGAACATAGCAGTCTCTCGAAGCGTCGTAGAGGGATGGGAACGGCTTTCTGCGGTGAGTGAGACTCGTAGTTTCACAGTGAAACGACCTGCGGGGAACGGATAGCCGGATAGACCTGATTAGTACCTGACCATTCGCTGAGATTGAAAACACTTTCGTTAATTCCCAGATAGCCATATATGGCGGTAAGTCTTTAATCAGCCCCCAAATGTGGCGTACTACACAATCTTGGTGTTGGACCAGAAATCCGGCTTTGGAAATGGCAGCCACATTTGGCGTTACGATACCCTCAAATCGCTGTATTTAGCCACAATTCGAGAAAGTCATTTGCATTTCAGCGAATGGACAGTAGTACCTTACCAATCAACTTCTTGTACAAAGAGCAAGGATTTCAGGCTTGAGCAGCAAGCCTGGCAAGTTCTGGGATGATCACCATCTCCCGCAGTTTCAGGGCCATTGCAACAACTTGGCGGCCCAACTCGGTGAGATAGTACTTGTAGCGTCTGCCCACCTTCTTGATGAGGCCGTGCACCCGCAGGCGTTTGAGTAAGCGCGTGATCTGCCCCGAGGTCTTGCTCGTGCATCGGCGCAGGTCTTGGTTGGTGAAACCGCTGATGGTGAACTCACCACGCGACAAGGTGCGAAACAAAAAGGTATCCTATTCCGTGAAGAGATTGAAGCCCTTGTAGCGGTGATGTTGATCCTCGGCGGTTTCAGCCAAGCGGTGGAGTCTCATCACGCCGACTTCGGGAGTGGCTATCTCCGAGATGAACTTGAGGTAGCGCCGGTTGGCTGCCAGGAGCGCTTCCTGCAAAGCGGGTAGGCTGAAGATGGTTTTCTTCATCTTGGCCCATTGTATCTGGCTTTCACCGTTGCGGTGACGCACTTCACGGTATTGCTTGAAGAACGTGACGTCGTTCACCGTGACCTCGATGCGCAAGATCAGGCCGAACTTGTCGTACATTTTGATGGACGCCGACCCCATCTGGTGTTTGATGCGCGTACCGAGCAGACGGATATTGAAGCGATTGCCCACTTCCCCTTGGTAGTTGCCGTGCAGTTTGCGACCGAGAAAGGTGGCAACATCCGCCGGTTTGACGGCGAGGATGAGGGTTTCCAGGAGATGCGGGTAGAACGCTTGTAAATCTGTCTGGCGCTTGAACACCAGATCGGTGGCGTACTCGACTTGCATGATGCTCCAGTGATACGACAGGTTCAACGTCTGGACGACAGGACAATAGCGCTGGACGAAGCCATCCAACTTGGCTTGTAGTTTCTCGATATTGAGCTGAGCCGACAACTGGTTCGCCAGGTCATAATCGGCAATGTGGGTGAAGGCGTTTTCGAGCATCTCAAACGTGACGCCGTGTGTCTTCAGTTGTCCAGCCAGCCAGTTGTGCCCGTTGAAGTAGAACTGCAACCGGAACGGACACCAGGTCGGTACACGCAGATAGCACAGACCCAGTTCCTCGTCGATGAAGTAGAAGTAATAGTGCAAGCACTTGCCGCTGTCCCGCTTGACATACGTCTTGCCCGTGGTCTTGTCGTGCCACGGTTTGTATGAAACGCACCATTCCATCGCCGAGAAGATGTGCACCAGGCCCGGATGATGACCGCGCTTTTCCAGAATCTTCTGGATGCGGTCTTCCTTGCGGAAGCCCTTCTTGTGGATGAACTCGATCTCAAGGCCACTGGCCTGTGCGATCTCTTCGGCATTGATGCGAATCTGCTCGGTCAATGGTTTGGCAAACTGAGCGTAGTCGAAAATGCGAATGCCGTTAATGTACAGGTACTTGGTCATGCCTTGAGGATAGCACAATGGAGACAGATTCCCGGTCACAACGATACGATCATAGCAATTCAGCACCCCATCCAGGGCATCGCTATACTTTTCGGACAGGAGTTGGGTTTCCATTGCTCAACCTCATAACAGTGTCGGGTTGAGCCAAATGTACCCATCTCTCACAGAAACGTCAAATCAAACCTGTTTGGTTCCGGCTTGTCCGGGTTAGGGTCTATTTACCCATTATTCTCAAGGCCTCGAGTTAAGCCACCATTTTGCCTTCAGCTGCGGGTTAGAACGGACAGTGTAGGCGATTGCCTGGACCAGTGGTGACAGTGTTTGCATTGCAGGCACATACCCGATGAACGTTTTCATCTAGTGGGGAAGATCCCACCCATTGCTATGCATCTCGGCCACCCGCCTCTTCGGTCAGTGCTACCTTCAGCGATTGATAATCCTGCCATGCTTCCTCTGGCGTGAGCAGGAGTTCTTGAGAAACGATGGGCGTGTTTCGTTCCATAGGTACCTCGCATGGAAATCATACCACAACGCGCGGAAACGGCGCCTGCTTTCGTATCTTTCGCGAGATTTCGCGCCTTTCGTGGTCCAAATGCCCTCCCCACGACAAAGTTGACAATCCTCTCCCCCTGTGATAAAATCCCTCCCTGCACACCGGTGCACATCCTGAGAAAACGTGCACACCAGGCCCTAGCCCATGCCCGACCAACCCGAACTGTTGGCCCAGGTCGCCAGCCTGTACTACGAAGACTGCCTGACCCAGGACGAGATCGCCCGCCGCGTCGGCACCTCTCGCTCCACCATCTCCCGCATGCTCGACCAGGCCCGCGAGGTGGGCCTCGTCGAAATCATCGTCCACTACCCCTGGAAAACGGTGTCCGAACTGGAGGACGCCCTGCGCACCCGCTTCGGCCTGGTGCATGCCCGCGTCCTCTCCGGGCGCGGCCAGCCAAACGACGAAACCCTGCGCGGCCTTGGCGCACTGGCCGCCCGCTACATCGAAAGCATCCTCGGCGATGGGATGGTGTTAGGGATCTCGTGGGGCGTGGCGGTCTATTCTACCGTGCGCGCGCTCAGGCCCGAGCGGCACCTCCCCATCACCGTCGTCCAGATGGTCGGCGCGGTGGGGGCAGGGGACCCGCTGATGGATGGCACTGACCTGGCCCGCCTGCTGGCTAACGCCTACGGGGGGGAATACCGCTACTTGCACGCTCCGCTGATCGTCGAGGACGCCCGCGCGCGGGAGGCGCTGCTGCAAGAGCCGCGCATCCGCGACACGCTGCGCCTGGCCGGCCAGGCCAACGTCGCGCTGGTGGGCATCGGCGCGCCCACCCCCGAGGTCTATAGCCTCTTGCGCGCCGGGTACGTGGACCCGCAGGCGCTGGCCCGCCTGCGCGCCCAGGGGGTCGTGGGCGACATCTGCGCCCGGCACTACGACGCGCAAGGCCGTGTCATGGATATCGAACTCAACCACCGCATCGTCGGCCTCGAACTGGAGGCGTTGCACGGGATTGGGCAGGTCATCGGCGTGGCCGGGGGAGAGGCGAAGGCCGAGGCGATCCTGGGGGCACTGCGCGGCGGCCACGTCAACGTCCTGGTGACGGACGACGCAGCAGCCCGCAAGGTGCTGGCACTGGGATAGGGCAGGTCTTTATTAACGCAAAGACGCAAAGACGCAAAGACGCAAGGGAAAATACAATCTTTGCGACCTTGCGACCTTGCGACCTTGCGTTAAGGATTCACGGGGACGGCGCAAAGACGCCAGGAAGAATATGACCTTTGCGTCTTTGCGTCCTGGCGCCCTTGCGTTAAAAATCCTGACAGAAAGGAGCAACACCATGAAACGTTCCGAGATCAATGCCATTATGCGCGAGGCCGATGCCTTCATCCGCGGCCGGGGCTTCTACCTCCCCCCCTTCGCCTACTGGACGCCCCAGGAATGGGCGGCCAAAGGGGAAGAGGTGCGCGAGATCGTCGAAAACGGCCTGGGGTGGGACATCACCGACTTCGGCAGCGGCAAATTCGACCAGTGCGGGCTGTTCCTCTTTACCATCCGCAACGGCCACCCGCACAACTGGCAGACCATGCAGGGCAAACTATACGCCGAAAAGATCATGCTGGTGGGCGTGGACCAGGTCACCCCCATGCACTTTCACTGGTCCAAGTCCGAGGACATCATCAACCGCGGCGGCGGCAAACTCGTCATCCAGTTGTACAACTCCACCGCCGACGAAAAACTGGCCGGTACCGGCGTGACCGTGAGCACCGACGGGGTGAGCCGCGTCGTCAAGGCCGGCGATACGGTGGTGTTGAGCCCGGGCGAAAGCATCACCCTGCCCTCGCGCCTCTACCACGCCTTCTGGGGCGCTGAAAGCCGCGTCATGGTCGGCGAAGTGTCCATGGTCAACGACGACAAGACCGACAACCGCTTCTACGAGCCGGTCGGCCGCTTCCCGCAGATCGAGGAGGACGAGCCACCCCTCCACCTGTTGGTCACCGACTATGCGCGATATTACAAGCCGTGACGCCAGGCACGCCACAGCCTACGAAATCAACGTCCAGGCAGACGAGATCAACGTCCGGGACGCTGAAATGGGGCCGCACCTGGTCACCTCGCGTGACGCCGTCGTCGCCGGCCACATCTGCCTGGACGTCATCCCCGATCTCTCGGTGCTGTCCCGGGAGGGGATTGAGATGCTCTTCCGGCCGGGGCGCTTGACCGAGGTGGGGTCGCTCACGATTTCCACCGGCGGGGCGGTCTCCAACACGGGCCTCGCGCTCCACAAGTTGGGTATCCCCACCCGCCTCATGGGCAAGATCGGGAACGATTTGCTCGGGCAGGTCGTCCGCCAGGTCATCGAGTCGCACGGGCCGGGCCTGGCGAACGGCATGGTGGTGGACCCGGCCGTGCATACTTCCTACACGGTCATCATCAACCCTCCCGGCGTGGACCGCATCTTCCTGCATTGCCCGGCCGCCAACGAGACCTTCTCGGCCCGGGACGTGCGCTACGACGTGGTCGGCCGGGCGCGGCTGTTCCATTTCGGCTATCCACCCATCCTGAAATTGATGTACGAGGACGGCGGCGCGCAACTGGTGGACATGTTCCGGCGCGCCAGGGAGACCGGGGTGACGACCTCGCTCGACCTCTCGCTGCCCGACGCGGCGTCGGCGGCCGGGCGGGTGGATTGGGCCGCCATCCTGCGCGCAGTGCTCCCCTACGTGGACGTCTTCCTGCCCAGCATCGAGGAGACCCTCTACATGCTGCGGCGGGAGACGTATGGAGAATTGATGCAGGCCGCGGGCGGGGCCGATTTCCTGCGGCTGGTCACCCCGGCTCTCCTGTCGGACCTCAGCCGCCAGATATTGGAGATGGGGAGCAAGGTCGTCGGGCTCAAGTTGGGCGAGCGGGGGCTGTACGTGCGTACCGCCGGTCGGGCGGCCCTCGCAGCGCTGGGCGCGGCCCGGCCGGCGCAGCCGGCGGCCTGGGCCGGCAAGGAACTGTGGGCACCCTGCTTCAAGGTACAGGTGGTCGGCACGACCGGCGCGGGCGATGCGACGATCGCCGGCTTCCTGAGCGGGCTGCTGCGCGGCCTGTCGCTCGAGGACACGCTGACGGCAGCGGTGGCGGTGGGGGCCTGCAACGTCGAGGCGGCCGACGCCCTGGGCGGCATCCGCTCGTGGGAGGAGACCTGGCGCCGTGTGCGAGCCGGCTGGGCGCGCCACGACCTCACGCTCGACGCCCCCGGCTGGCGCTTCGACGAGCAGCACCACATGTGGGTAGGCCCGGCTGTGTAGATTTGCATTTGCACCACGGAGCCACGGAGGACACGGAGAAGGCTCTTAAACCCTCTGTGGTCTCCGTGTCTCCGTGGTGAAACTCAGTGTTTGAGGATCACAAGAAGGTACGATGGTTGTACAAGAGCGTCCAACGGCAGTGATTTTCGGCGCCGGGAGCGTCGGCCGGGGCTTTCTGGGCCAACTCTTTAGCGAGTCCGGCTACGAGGTCGTGTTTGTGGACCTGGACGAGCCGCTGGTCGCGGCGCTGGCCTGCCGGGGGAGTTATACCCTGCGCCTCTCCGGCCTCGAGACGGTGGAGGAACGGACGGTCGGCCCGGTGCGCGCCGTCAACGGTCTGGACGTCGAGCAGGTGGCGGCCGAGGTAGCGCGCGCCAGCCTCCTGGCCACCGCCGTCGGCGCACGGGCGCTGGGGGCCGTCGCGCGCTCCATCGCAGCCGGGTTGGCCCGGCGCTGGACTGCCGGTGGGGCAGGCGCGGACGCCGCCACGCCCGTGAACGTCATCCTGTGCGAAAACCTGCACGACGCCCCCCAGGTCCTGCGCCAGGCGGTGGGCCAGGCACTGCCGGAGCCGCTGCGGCCCTACCTGGCGGAGCGCGTGGGCTTCGTCCCGGCCGTCATCGCCCGCATGTCGCCGGTGCCCACCCCCGAGCAGCGGGCCGCCGACCCGACCTTGATCGTGGCCGAGCCGTACAAGGTGCTGCCGGTGGACCGCCAGGCCTTCGCAGGGGAGATCCCGCGCGTCGTCGGCCTCGAGCCGGTCTCCCCCTTCCGTGCCTACGTCGAGCGCAAGTTGTACATCCACAACGCCGCCCACGCCATGCTGGGTTACCTGGGCTACCGCCGGGGCCACGAGTATGGCTATCAGGCGTTGGACGACCCGTGGGTGCGGCGGCGGGTGGACCAGGCGCTGGACGAGGCAGGGCGGGCGCTCGTCGCCGAGCACGGCCTCGACCCGCAGGCGCTGCGGGAGCACACGCTCGACCTGCTGGCGCGCTTCTCCAACCGGGCGCTAGGCGACCCGGTCAGCCGGCTGGCCCGCGACCCGCTGCGCAAACTGGCCCCCGACGACCGCCTGGTCGGCGCGGCCCGCCTGGCCGAAAAACACAGTATCCAGCCGGAGGGGCTGGCCTGGGGCATCGCCGCCGCGCTGGCCTACGACGCCCCCGACGACCCCGACGCCGTCGAGTTGCAGGCCCGGCTCGCGCGCGACGGACTGGCGGGGACCTTGCGCGAAGTGTGTGGCATCCAGGAGAACGAACCGCTGGGGACCCTGGCAACGGAAATCTATCGAACGCGGATGAACACGGATGCAACGGATTAACACGGATCATAAAGATTGTCCGGATCACTATTCCCTGATCACTATTCACGATGCAACAGATCATCACGTATCATAAAGATTATCCGTGTGAATCCGTGCCATCCGTGTTCATCCGTGTACAAACATTGAGAGGGATAAGATGAGTACCAAGTTGGATTTGAAAGAACATAGCCTTACGAAGGACCGCGCGCTGGATCTCCTGCGCCAGATGTGGGAGATACGCCTGTTCGAGGACACGGTCTACGACCTGTTGGGGCGCAACCTGATCAAGGGGGCCTCCCACCTCTACGCCGGGGAAGAGGCGGTGGCCGTGGGGGCCATCTCCACCCTGCGCGACGACGACCTGATCACCAGCACCCACCGCGGCCACGGCCATTGCCACGCCCGGGGCGCTTCGCTGGCCCAGGGGGACGCCGCGCGGCAGGAGCATTACAACAAGATGATGGCCGAACTGTGCGGCCGCGCCACCGGCTACTGCCTGGGCCGCGGCGGCTCCATGCACAT
>Ga0315277_10005554_pt1 | contig 16598 bp, 5 predicted proteins | sample YL17G05_15_MG_FD_203695 | JGI IMG/M metagenome (GOLD analysis project Ga0315277, IMG submission 203695) | Sediment microbial communities from Yellowstone Lake, YNP, Wyoming, USA - YL17G05_15 | ecosystem: Environmental > Aquatic > Freshwater > Lake > Sediment | place: USA: Wyoming | collected... | reverse complement strand
CTTTATTCCCTGGCCAACATAATCGAGAATAAAGACTTTGCCATTATTGATGGTGAAACTTTTGGGACCGAGGGTTTCAATTTCGGGTTGTTTGAGCAGGCCGATTTTATCTGCGTCGGAACCCCATGGAATTTCAGATTGAATAATTGGATTGGAACCCAATGCAATTGAAAAACTTATCAGCAGAAAAAATAGGATCATTAAGAAGTGTTTAATTCTGTTCATAAGGATTCTCCTCCTCTCTATTTTTGGTTTTGCAATATTCTCCCTTTTGGGATTTTATCCAACCTGACCTTATCACCTCCTTTTTACAAAATTATTAAAACATAAAATGTTGAAAAATCACTATCGAAAAAACCAAAATATAAATTTAATGTCAATACATATTTGGTCATTTTTAGATCCTTTATCCATAGTTCAAATGGTTCAAGAGGTTGCAAAGGTCCCGGAAGGTCAAGGGATTGAATCCCTCCGTTGAGTGGATTTGATTTTTCTTATCAGGGGCGGAATCGCTATCGGAATCGGGATCGTATCTCATCCGGCCATAGACGAAATATTGATTTCATAATGTCCGGTGTTAAGAACTATATACCACCAAAAAATAATTTTTTTGTACTACTATCATTTCAAATCATCACAATTTTCGAAGATTTCAATACTGGCGTTAACGTAAGACTATTGTTTTGAATGTTAGACGTATCATAATTCCCAAACCAATATTTTTCATTCTACATTTTCTTCCCCGTGACTCCCCGTGTTCCCCGTGGTTGATATATTTCTCTCTCTAAATAGAAAGAGAGTTTTGCCACAATAACCCACAATAAGACACAATAAAATGAAATTTCTTCCATTTTTCATTCTCAATTTGGTTGCGGCTCCGCCGCGCCGGGTATTTTTGTGTTTTTTCGTGGCTATAAAAATCATGTTTCCTTTTCGCATTCAGGCAAGGTTGGGGGCAGACTACCGAAAATCTTGAAACTTTTCCTTTGGGGCGTTTCTTCATTATCGATTCAAAATAGTGCGAGAGATAAAAGGATACAAGGTAACCGGGAGATTAATGAGTTTAGGTTGTGGTATCTTTTTTTTCATTCAATGAATATAGCATTTGTTACATCAAATATTTCAAGGTTTTCGATAGTCTGATCCAATACACTTATGGGAAAATGGGTAAATCCGGGGATTTTATAAAACATTCAACATCTGCGATATCGATCACGCCATCATTATTTCTATCCGCTTTATCTAACAAATTTGAAGGAAGGGTGCTTCTTCCCAGAATATGGTCAATGATGTCCAGATAATGAAGGATTATCCAGCCGCAATTATATGGTCCGCCAAACGCGCCCATGTCGTTGGTTTTGGTTTTTCTCCCCGGGGGAAGGCAAGCGTCATTATATTTTCCAAGGGGATCCCCTGCATCAATGCAAGGGGAATCATATCGAAGATAGAAGTCATGTTTATCTTCATCAGCAAACAAGGGATTTTCGGAAATATTTCCCACGCCTCCACCAGTCCAATCCTGAATGCAACAGTAACCAGGAACACTCGATTGGTAAATCTGCGCTCCCAGGGAGGCTGAATTATTCCATACTATGGAGTTGCGGATACTCCCGGTGCACAGAGACAATCCCCCTCCTTCAGAAAAGGCTTTATTATGACAGATTATGTTATTGATGATATCGCCCTTAAAATATTCAATCCCCCCACCATGAGAGGCGTTGTTTTCATATATGATATTATTATAACAGTCTGCATCGCCCCCTGAAATACCGCCTCCATTACCTCCTCCAAGACCAGCAGTATTATGATGGATGATGTTATTCATCACAATGCCATTTATATTAGCCAATCCCCCGCCGTTCCCGGCTAGATTGTGGGAAATAATGTTGTATCTTATTGTTCCATCAGCCCAGTAGATGCCTCCTCCAGACGTAGTGGTTTGATTTCCATTAATGAGATTATGCTCGATCAATCCATTGCAGAGATATAATCCTCCCCCATAACTTGCGGTGTTTGTGGTAATATGATTATACTGGATGGTTACCATGGAGGAATAATTACCCTTTATTCCGCCGCCCAAGTTATTGTATCCATTTGTGATTGTTAATCCCGCAATAACACAGGAGGCATCCTCATTGCCCTTGAACATGATTGTAGAGAATGCCCCGTTTCCATCAAGGATTACATTTTGGACCGTACTTGAGTCAAAAGGATTTGAACCTTTGATTACGAGATTTTTCCCGAGGAGATGGAGATTTTCCCCGTAAATCCCAGGGTATATTGTTATTTCCTCATGGGGATATGCCAGAAATATGGCTTTTTGAATGGAATCATAATCATCCGGAATGATCATACCCGGTGGAGATCCCCCTGTCGTTGGTTCCGTTCCTCTCAGGACTTCCACGCCATCCATCAAGCCATCTCCATCCGTATCAGGATTATCCGGATTACAGGAGATGATATTCTCTTCCTGATCTGACAAGATATCTCCATCGCTATCTTTATCCGCGCCGTATTCAAAGGCTCCCATATCCACGGACAATCCTGCAATTCTTTTATTTCCGAAAAAGTCTGCAATATAATCATCAAAAAGGTAATACATATATCCTGCATCAATGCAGGGGGAGTCAGATTTTAATGTAAAATAATACTCCGGGACACCGGTGAATCCGGGATTTTGAGAAATATTCCCTTCTCCTCCACCTGCCCAATCCTGTATACAGGAATAGCGAGGTAAATGCCAAAGATAAACCTGTGAACCCCCTTCAGTGCAGGTATTATTCCATACAATGCAATTCACAACAAGGCCGTATGAGCCTAATATGCCGGCATATTGTTTTGCCATGTTTTGGCAAATGGTGTTATTTATAATCATTCCATCACAGGAATAAATGCCTGCTCCGGAAGAATAGCAGGAGTTGCTGACAATGATATTATTGATTATGGTTCCATCGGAAAAACAAATTCCGCCCCCTGATCCTGATACATTGGGGACTTTGTTATGAGATATTTTATTATTCCTGATCATGCCGGGACAACCGCAGATTCCCCCGCCTTCTCCATCGTAACCCTCAACACTATTATTGAATATAATATTCCCCTGGATAACGGCGTAACCCCCATGAATTCCTCCCCCCTGGCCATTTTCGCCTTTTACCTTGTTGCGGGATATATCATTGTCTTGAATCATTCCATCACAATAAGAGATTCCGCCCCCTGTTCCCTGCTTTTCCGTTGTGATGTTATCCGTTATGGTGTTTTCCCTGATTGTTCCATCGCAGTAAGCAATGCCGCCTCCGGACAATACAGCCGTGTTGTGATGAATATTATTATGGGAAATCTCACCGGGTGAAAAGACGATTCCCCCACCTATATATTCGGCAACATTCTCTGAAATGATATTATAATTAATTGCCCCATCACACGAAGAAATTCCCCCGCCATATCCGTTGGGCCAGGTTCCAATCGCACGATTATTCCTTATGTGGTTGTATTGAATGGTTGCTTTGCATCCGTTCCCCAAAATTCCCCCTCCTAGAGGCGCCTTGCCGTTCATTATGCTGAAGCCCGACAAAACGCATTCACTTGTCTCTGTTCCGGAGAACGCAACGACTGTACCCAAATTCTGTCCGTCTATAACCGTCTCTGATACGACAGTATCGCTCGATGGATCAATGGAGCGAAGGAGCAGATTTTTTCCATGGAAATGAATATTTTCCTTATAAACTCCTGGGGCGACAACAATAGTGCAATCCGCAACCGCAGAATTGATAGCCCCCTGGATAGTGGTAAAATCATCTGGAACATTAATCAGGCATTCAACTGATGTTTCGGCGATTATGAGGTCAGGCATGAAAGAAAATACAAGGCAGAGGAAGAAAATAAAACAAACGATGAAGAATTCTTTATTATTCATCTCGAGATCACCTGATTTCTTTTCCAAAGCATTATTTTCTTTCTAAAAAATTTTCTTCCCTTTCTTGAATGAAATCAATGAAGGATTAAGGTCTTTTCATTTAATTAATTAAAAAAGTATAATTGGGGGAGTTCTTGTCAAGAAAAACAGTGATTTCATATAATATATTCATATGATTATTCTAATTCCCCTAAGGAATTTTCTCTTCATTTGATTTTCTGTTTGGGCGGGATGAGGGAGGAGAGGAGAGGAGATCGGTTCTCCATTCTTTTTTGTCTTTGTTATAAATACCGAATCCGGCGCAGAATTCCCACCAGGACCAGGAGATGCCTCTTTTCTCTGCTTCGGATCTCACGAATGATGCCCACCTGACACGGGACTGCATATCCGCCTTTTCATAAGCTCCGAATTCTCCCATGAAAAGGGGGCGGCTGTTTTCCTTTGACCACCGGCTTGCCTTGTCAAGATCTGAGGTTATGTCCTGTTTCTCTTTTTCGGTTCCAAGCCATGTTGTTCCGAGCCAGGATTTACTCTGTTCCCCAGCCCAGGAAGCGCCCTGGTGGGTGAAATGAAACGGTGAATAATAATGAAATGTCACAATGATATTTTTATCTTCAGGGGGCAATTTCAGGGATTTAAGTTCTGAAATGGCGTTCCAGTTTACAGGTCCCACAACAATCATGCGCGAAGGATTGGTTTTTCTGATTTCTTTGATTGCCAGGTCAAGATACTCATTCCAAAGATCGCTTGTCATCTTCTTGCAGGGTTCGTTCAGGATTTCAAAATACAGGGTGTCTGGATGGTTTTTGTAATGTTCTGAGATCTGTTTCCAGAGGGCAAGAAACCTTTCTTTATGTTCGGCAGGAGATTCGACAAGCTCATTATAATGATGGATATTGATGATCGCAGTGAGATTCCGAGAGAGTGCCTGATTCACAGCCCAATCCACGCGATCAAAGAAGGATTTCTCAATTGTATAGGGAGGTTCAACCAGGGCATGGGCTGACCATCTCACAGGGATTCTCACGGATGAAAAGCCCGCCTTTTGGATAATGATAGGGATCCTGTCAACAAATTTATCTTGAATATTATTCGACTCCCGATACCTTTTTAAAATAAAATTTCAGACTGGGAAAGGAAGATTATGAAAATGAGAAAAAACGCAGCGGGTGGGAAAAATGTTGTTGGGGAAAATTGTGAAGTCAAAAAGGGCGGACGTTTTTTTTATCCGTCGCTCCTGATATTACTTTTCCTTATCTTGCCCATGGCGGCATTTCCCCAGCGCATAATAGTCACCTTGTTTGTGGACAACAATCCGAATGTTCCGGGACCGCGCAATGGTTTATCCTGGGATCGGGCATACGCAAAAATCCAGGACGCCATCAATCATCCCAGCTCCCTCTATGCGCCCATATGGGTGGCTGACGGCGAGTATCGCGAAAACCTGGATATCTATACGCCTGATAAAGCAGCTTCTCCATCGGGGATCAATATCAATGTTATAACACAAGGTTACCGGCTTTACGGAGGGTTTGAGGGTTATGGAGGAGCTGAAGAAACAAATCTCACTCAGCGCAACATAGCTTTGAATCCCACAATCATCAATGGAATCGGGCCCCAGGCAGTTGTGACCGTGAATCAACAACAGAATTCCCGTATTGATGGGTTCACCATCATGGGAGCGTTCAAGTCTTTCTCGGGCGAAGCCGATGAAGGCGGAGGAATTGCATATTGGTCATGCAATAATACCAATATCATTTCCCACTGCATCATCCGTGATAATTTTGCCCCTTCAGGAGGGGGAATCTATTGTGGAGACTCTTCCCCTGTTATTGAGAATTGCGTGCTGACGGCAAACGAGGCTGAGGACGGATCTGCCATATATTGTTTCAAAAGCTCTCCCTCGATCCTGTTTTGCACGATCAGCCAGAACTATACGGACGGGGAGGCTGCTTTGGCTTACAGGAACGACTCCCATCCGATCATTAGGAACAGCATCTTCTCTCACAATGAGTATTATGCCCTTAAGGACCTCTTCCAAATCAATCCCAACACGATTACGCTCGATAATTGCATTTTTTGGGGAAATGATGCGGCATATAATGGTCCTGGCGGAGTGCTCGCAGACTCAGAAATCAACGAACTTCCAGGCGCGGTCAACAACCTGAATGAAGACCCGGCATTTGCGAGTTTGGTGACAGGCGATTTTCACCTGACATATTGCTCCGCAGCCCTGGATGAGGCAACCACCCCAGGCGCGCCAAATACAGACTGCGATGAAAATACCAGGCCTGTCGATATCCCGGATGTCGGCAAGGATGGAACCAACAACGGTTATGATATCGGCGCTTATGAATTCCAACAGGGAACGAATCTCTCGGTGAATCCGGTGAGGATTGATTTTGGACCTTTTCCTGTCAACCAGGGCGAGTCAGATCCTATCCTCATCAGCCTTTCAAACATCGGAATGGAGACCATCGAATTTACAGATATTGCCCTTTCGGATGCGGAGCATTTTTACTTTTCAGAAACCCCAGATCTCTCGCCCCTGGAGCCTTGTCAATCCCGGGTTTTGTATCTGTTCTTCAATCCTTCAGCCCCAGAATCGTATGAAACGACAATGACTGTTCAAAGCAATGACTCCTCAAAACCGGATTGGGATCTGCCTGTTAATGGGCTGGGAGTGAACCAGGCGCCGATTGCAGGGCGATATCCCCAGGGAAGCGCGATTGATTTTGACAACTGGGGGGCACACCTTGACTGCGGCGACAGCAACACCCTCATGCCCGGCTCTGCCATCACGCTGGAGGCATGGGTCAATCCCTATTCCATGGGAGGCATCTTCATGGCTGGGGGTCCTGTTATAGTAAAGGATAGAAACAATAATAACCCAGCAGGATATTTTCTATACGCTGATGACACAGGACGTGTCCTTTTCAGGATCCTCAACTCGAATAGTCAATGGCGATGGGTTTTCAGCCCCGCTCTTTTAAAGGCGGAAGAGTGGCGCCATATCGCCGGAGTATATGACGGAGTTAATATCAAAGTCTTTATTGACGGAGTGGAACAGAACTCCAATGCTGTCCAGGCAGCATCAGGCATCGCTCCCGCGAATTCAAATTTCCTGATTGGAGGAACTCCGGATTTCGGAAGTTTTCCCGGGATGATTGACGAAGTACGGTGCTGGAATTATGCACGGTCTCAAACCGAGATTCAGGAAACCATGTATATAGAACTCAAAGGGGACGAGACAGGACTCCTGGGATACTGGCACATGGATGAAGGAATGGGATCCCTCTCGCTGGACGCTACTGCCAATGCCAATCACGGCACACTGAAGGAAGGCCCTTCCTGGGAAACACCCGGGTATGAGCCAGTCCTGGAACAAGAAACTTTTATTGATGTGGATATTGATGATTTTGAAATACTCTTATCTCTCTCAGGTTATGATCCGGAATTTGATCCCATTACCTCCACAATCAAAATACTTCCCGACAAGGGAACATTATATCAATATGAGAATGGCGATGAAGGCGATTTGATTGATACGGTTCCAACCGAGGTTTCGGATTCAGAGGAGCGCCGTGTGATTTATGTTCTTCCCGATGATCCGATCCAGGATGACATTGTTACAGTGAAATATATTGTGTCCGATCCCCAGCTGGATTCCACCACAGCCACGATTCATATCCGGTTTGTGGATCGCCACATCTCTGTTTCAGCGGAATCGATCGATTTTGGCAGCGTCAGGATTGACCCGAGCTCCATTCCCGGGCGGATCATTACGATTCAAAACACAGGCAACACCGCCCTCTCCTTTGTCGGATCCCAGATTGAACTGATCCAGGGACCAATCCCCCAGTTTTTCATCAATAGCGATACTGGGGAAAATCCTCTCAATCCATTGGGATCACGCACTATCGAAATCACTTTTATACCGGATAGCATAGGCAATAAAACCGCTCAATTGGGGATCTTTTCCAATGACTTGAATGAGCCGGAATTTTATGTGGATATTTACGGTTACGGCAACATGCCGCCTGTGGCAGGAGTTCATCCCACAGGAAGCAACTTGAAATTCAATGGAACTGACCAGTATGTGGCAATACCCAATAACACCGAGTATAATCTGGGCTCCTCCTTCACACTGGAGGCATGGGTGAAACCCGACTCTGTGGATAATAGTTATCAGTGCATCTTGTCCAGCCATTATCCAAGCGATGACGGCGGGATTGCCTTCGGTCGCCATGGAGAACGGTTGTTTCTCACTTTATATAACGACGCCCAGTATTATGCAAAGATGAATTATCTCAACGGCGGAAAATGGAGCCATGTTGCCGTGGTTTTTGACAACTCGGAGGATGTTCATTTTTACTGGAATGGCTCCTTGATGGAAACCATTGAAGCCAATGCTGCAATACCAAATCTGAGCCTTGGCAATCTCCGGATCGGCGCTGCGGCTTCAGGACCCTTCAACGGATGGAACGGAGAAATTGACGAGGTTCGGATCTGGAACATCGCCAGAACCGAGGAAGAAATCCGCAGCAACATGTGCCTTGTCATCAAAACAAACATAGCTGGACTCGTCGGGAATTGGAGCATGGATGACAATCTTGGGGCAATTGCCCACGACTCTTCGGAAAACCATAATCACGGCACGCTCTTCGGTTCGCCCGAATGGATAGTTCCCTCCGGAGCGGGCGTGGCGGATGGCGATGCCGTCACGGGCGCCAGCCGGATTGCGGATTCAATAATCATGCTGGATGGCTTTGACATGGATGGCGATGCGATCACTGCAACGATTGATATGATTCCCCCAGAGGGGGAGTTATATCAATACAATGCCGGAACCCGCGGGGATCTCATTGGCACAATCCCAACCCTTGTGCAGGATGAAAGTCTCCGGGTGATCTTTGCCCCGCCTCCGGACCCTGTTCTTTACACCTCAACAGAACTCCATTTTTCAGTGAATGACGGGCTTGGCGATTCTTTCAATTCCGCCATCCTGCATCTTGAATATGTGGATCGGAAGATCACGGCAACTCCTGACTCCCTTGACTTCGGAATCGAGACCATCGGAGCCCCTTCCGGCATTCCACAAGCTGTCACCATCTCCAATGACGGCGTAACGACCTTGACATTCACAAGCGTTGAAAAGGAGATCTCCGGCGGGGATGCGATTGATTTCAAGATCTTCGATGATTCCGGAGAGGCTTATCTTCTGAAAGGACAATCCCGAACCATTCAGATCATCTTCGATCCCCAAACCAGGGGTGAAAAGCTTGCCGCGCTCCTGATCTATTCCGATGATCCGACAACGCCTGTTGCAAAGGCAACTCTCTCCGGGTATGCGAATACGCGGCCCCAAGCTGGGCAATATATTGATGAAAATGCCCTGCAATTCAACGGCATTGATCAGTTTGTCCTGATTCCTTACAGTTCCACCCTGGATCTCACTAATAACTTCACGCTCGAGGCGTGGGTCAAAACCAGCTCCAGCAATTGGGATGGAATCGCGAGGATCTTATCCAGTCGCGATAATTATTTTGGCGGCGGCATCGGATTTGGGAGATACGGATCAGGATTGATTTTTACCACCTATGGCGTTAACGACTATTATTCAGCCGGAGACCTTCTGAAACCCGAAGAGTGGGCTCATATCGCGGTGTCCCTGGACGCCTCCAATGACGCTTCCTTCTATGTGAATGGGCAACCCGCTGGTTTTGTCTCCGCCTTTGCTCCGGGACAATCAACCACGCGTCCCCTGCATATCGGCGTGTGTCCGGTTGATCCCTCCGAGAATTGGAACGGCGTGATAGACGAGCTCCGGATCTGGAACAAGGTCCGCTCGAAAACCGAGATTCAAAATGACATGAGCAGCAGATTGACAGGTTCCGAACCGAACCTTGTGGCGTACTGGAATTTTGATGAAGGCAAGGGAACCGTGCTTGGCGATTCCACCCAGAATCATCTTGATGGAGTGATCTACAATTCTCCCCTCTGGGTTATATCAAAACAAACCCCGGGTTATTTCTTTGATGTATTGGGAATCTTTGCACGGGATGATCAGGACACCACAGTCACCTTATACGGATATGATGCGGATGGAGATCCTTTGAAGGCTTATATCACACAACTACCAGAGCCTGGTTTTGGAGAAGTGTATCAATTTGCCGGGTCAGGTCCTGTGCGCGGGGCAAAGATTACTGCGCCGGATACCCAGATCACGGATCCCCAGATGCGGCTTGTATTCGCCCCGGAAAATCTCACCGAGGATTATCAAACCATCCTTCGCTGGAAGGTCTTTGACGATGTAGTCTATTCCAACAATCCCACAACCTACACATTGACCATCTGGGATTTCATACCTCTCTCAGAGAAGGTTTTTCTCGATCATTTCCTTGGAAAGCATGCGATTCCGGAGTACAGATTCGACGAGGCGGATTTGAACGGGGATGGAAAGATTGACGTAGCGGATCTGGTGATGTTCATCCGTCGAAAAAAATAAGATACGGAGAGGTGCAATTAAATATCATACCCAAAAGTCGCAAAATATAGAATATATATGAAATACTCATTTTTTTCTCACTGCGATCTCTGCGGCTCTGCGTGAAATATCTTGCTCCCTGTTGTTTGTCTTTCTTTTTTCCCTTTGTCCTTGACCTGAGAATTGGATATAAGGCAAAGAAGACCTTTTTATATTGGGGAATTATCATTGTCAGGAAATAATCAAACAAAAAGGAGAAAAATCTTAATGCATGTCAAAGGGATTAAATTATACAAAGGTTTACTCGCGAATATTCTCTGGATTCTCCCTATTATTATATTGTCCGCGCCGCTCAGCGCTGTGGAATGGTCTTTCGGGTACAGCAATATTATTGAGTATGATTATGAGAAGGCAGGATCCATTTATGCAGCGGATTTCAATAACGACGGCATCATGGATATGCTCGGAGCATCCTATGGAGCAGACTTGGATCCTGATATCATCGCGGTGTGGCTGGGAGACGGGGCCGGCGGCTGGTTCAAGTATATTGTGGACAACACCTATTACAATCCCAGATGCGTTTATGCGGGAGACATGGATCAGGATTCTGATATAGACGTGCTGGCGTGCTCGGAATTCAACGACTCGATTGAATGGTGGGAAAACAACGGTGATGGAACATCATGGATCAAGCACACGGCAACCACAGGCATTGTCACTCCTGTCTGGATTTCCACAGGAGATATTGATAAGGATGGTGATCTGGATATCGTGGGCGCTGGGACTGCAAGCGGGATCCATTGGTTTGAAAATAAAAAAGGGGAAGCGGGAAATTGGAAGGATAGCTTCCCTGCTCATGCAGTCTCATCAACCATAGACCCCGCATGCGTGGTTTTGGCATATATCAACCACGACAGTGATCCGGACATTGTGGTGTCGTATTATAACACAGGGGGCGTGTACTGGTGGGAGAATGACGGCACCCCCAGGGACGGCGGATGGACGGTTCATACAGTAGAAACCGGCATCACTGTTCCCAGCATTGATACCGGGGATATTGACGGTTATGATCACACAGACATCCTGGGGGCGGACAATACGAACGGGAAGATCGTTCTATGGAAAAATATCTCCGGCAACGGGCTCTCCTGGCCTCCCCAAAATGTTGCGACCGGTTTCACAGGCGCCTGGGCTGTCAAGAGTGCGGATATGGACCTGGACGGGCATCTGGATGTGATTGGAACGTCAACAACCGACAAGAAGATTGTATGTTGGGAAAACACCTTTGGAGATGCCACAGGTTTTAAGGCTTATATTGTGGAGGACAATTTTGACCAGCCGAACTTCCTCTTTATCGCGAATATGGACGGAGATCTGGATCTGGATATTTGCGCCTCATCATATAATGATTACCAGATTGCCTGGTGGGAGAACAAAACATTTTCCCCTTTTGACCGCATTCCCTTCAGCGGGCCTGTGCGGGAGAATAAAGATGCAGGAGATGATTTTTTTGTCATAGATGGCAATATTGACAGCAACCCGGATGTCCTGGTTGCGGAAAGGACCTCGCCCAATAATCCCATCAGCTGGAGGTATAACTTTAATCCGGATGAAAAATGGTCCCTGTTTACAATAACAAATGATTTCGACGGCGGCAATAGTGTCTGGGCTGTTGACCTTGACAAGGATGGGGACATTGACGTGTTGGCAACAGCCGCGGATGCAGATGATGTTGCCTGGTGGGAAAACCGCAACAAGGAGGGAGAGGGATTTGTTCAACATACCATAGATGCAAACTTCAATTTCCCTTCGGATATTTGCGCTGCGGATATCAACAAGGACGGCAATCTGGATATCCTGGCTTCCGCTTCATCAGGAAATAAAATCACCTGGTGGGAAAACAACGGCTCCGCAGGAGGATGGAGCGTTCACAACATTGACACAACGTGCGTGAACCCCCAGCAAATCTGTACAGCTGATATTGACAGGGATGGAGACCAGGATGTGATTGCTGCGGTGTTGGACGATGATAAGATCTACTGGTATAAGAACGATCCGCCAGGCACCATGACCCGGTATGCCATCAATGCCACCAACTTTAATAATGTCGAATCAGTGGCTGCGGCAGATATGGACGGAGACGGGGATCCGGATATCATCGGAGGAAGCAATGAGACCATCACCTGGTATAAGAACACAGGAACCAATCAATCCTGGACCCCGGTCAGTATTGCCAACACCCAGGATATGGGGTATGATCTTATGCCTGTTGATATGGACCAGGATGGCGACATGGACATTTTATGCTATAGCTGGAATGGGGGTAAAATTCATTGGCTCGAAAACACGAACGGACTAGCCACAGCATGGACCCTTCGGATGATTGACAATGATTATCGCATGCCCAGGGCCATCATCGCTGCAGACATGGATGAGGACGGCGATTGGGATGTCATCTCAAGCTGCACCTATCCGGAGGCTGATATCAGTTTGTGGAGGAATAAAACCATCCACAGGAGCGCCTTTTTCCCCTCCGGATCAGCTCTTTCCACAACCATTGACAATCCCCAATGGGTGAGAACGATTGATATAGATCGGAACGGCGACCTGGATGTTGTGACAGCCTCGTATGATGATCATCGGATCGGGTGGTATAAAAACAGCGGCGCCACTCCCCCTGAGTTCGTATTCTATGCGATCAACAATTCAGTCACCGGCGCGCGAACAGTTGACGTGGGCGATATAGACCTGGACGGGAAACAGGATGTGGTTTACACTGCGGAAACAGGCTCCAAGGTGCAATGGAGCAAGAACAACAATCCCTCCGCCTGGGGGCATTATGATGTCGTCTCCTCCACGCACATGCCGAGCGATGCGATCCTTGTGGATGTGGACAAGGACGGACTTTTGGATGTTGTGGTCGGACGCCAGATCTCCTCCCTGGATACCAGGTACGTACTAGACTGGTATGAAAACGATGGAAGCCCGGTGGATGGCGGCTGGGTGTATCATATCCTGAGTACAAATGCAGCGGATGGACCGGTTACGCTAGCAAAGGCGGATCTGGATCGGGACGGGGATATGGACATTCTTGCCGTGTTTGAGGAAGACGACCTGGTGAGGGTTTATCTGAATAATGGAGCAGCCACGCCGGCTTATGCGCTCAGGGAGGTTGCCACGATTGACAATCCCAGCGGGATCACATCATCGGATATCAACAGGGACGGATACCCGGATATTGTCATCTGCACTAGGGGGATCACAGGAGTATCTCCTGTTCCGGGAAAAGTCGTGTGGTATGAGAATGACCAGACGCCGGACAACGGGGGCTGGATTTCCCATGTCATTGACACGGATGCTGAGGTTTCCGCCTCGATCTGGGCGGGAGACTTGGATCAGGACGGGGATCCAGACATCATGGCGCCCTATAAAAAATCCGGCGTAATCGCAAGCAGCGGGATTTCCTGGTACATCAATGACGGCGCGGAAAGCCCGGGTTTTACAGAAGCCAAACTCATTGCAGGAGATATAAGCGCGCCTTTCTTCAAATCCATTTATGCGGATGATCTGGATCGCGATGGCGACCTTGATGTTATAGCCTGCACCAATGACGACAAGCTCACATGGTATGAAAACAAGGGAGGCCAGTTTGCCTTTTCCACATCAAACACCGCTCCCTCCACAATAGACAACGGGGAACTAGATGATATTTTCAAGATCGAAGCGAAACACAAGGGCCGCGCGGGAGATACGGAAGTCCAGCTCACCTCGTTTCATTTCAAGGTTCAGGACAATCTTGGCAATCCGCTCTCCCAGTCTGCCCTGGACAACCTGGTAGATTATTTTCGCATATATGGCGACAACGGGAACGGAACCTTCGCGAAGTGGGAGGAGCCCTTTTATAAGGCCTTCTCGGTTTTTTCCATTCTCCCGGATGGGAGCGTGATTCTGACGCTTCCTGAAAATGACGAGGATTTCCGGATTGCAGGGGCAGAGTCCAGGATTTACTTTCTCACGGTTTCATTGACCGGCTGGGCTTCAGGACAGGCTAAAAACCAGTTCAAGATTGTTCATGTGACTGAGGCAAGCAGCACTGCAGAAGACTATTGGCATGGGATTCCCCTGAAAATGGAATATGCGGCAAACAAGACTTCATCTGTTGTTACAGCCACAGGGCCTGTTGTCACACCGACACCGACTCCGACAACAACACCCACACCCACTGCAACCCCAACAGGAACGCCAACAACAACGGCAACAGCAACGGGAACCGCGACGCCAACCCCGACGGTGACTGCCACACCCACATCCAGCGTGGACCAGCTGATTGACTACCTCCTCAATAGAGGTGGAATTGGGATGGACGCCAATGCAGACCTGATCATTAATGTGGCGGATGTGATATTCCTCATAAACGGGGGAAAATGAATTCTATCATATCCAAGAGGTAGAAGAAGAAATAATTTGCCCGCGAATTTACGCGAATCCACGCGAATCCTTCGGCAAACTCAGGACGGGTAATTCAATGAAGAGAGATCTTTTTCTTTTCTAAAACGATTCTCTCATATTCCAGCTTGGGATAATGCCCGAAATTGACAAGAAGACCCAGTTTCATTCCTGTTGCATTCAGATAATTCAACACCTGTGCCCGGTGTTCATTTGTCAAAGTCGAGACTGTCTTCAATTCGACAATAATCTTTCCAAAACAGATAAAATCCGCTTTATATGTCTTTCGCAACTTCCTTTTTTTGTAGGATATTTTTAATTCCTTCTGTTCCTCATGAGGAATTTCCTGATCCTCCATCTCAATTTTTAAACATTCCTGATATACAGGTTCCAGGAATCCGCAACCCATGGAATTGTACACCTCGAAACATGCACCAACAATACGGAAGCATTCCTCACTGTAAATTATTTCTTTCATTTTCTATTCTCCTATTCGCGTGAATTCGCGTGATTAGCGGGCAAATAAAATCTCCCCCGCTAAATATATAAACCATACAAGTTGTTTTAGAGAGAAAACAAGATAAGAATATGCTTTCTCTTGCAAAATTTAATTTGTGGGAAGGAATGTAAAATGGCGATCTTCGGGATGATAGAATTGATACATGCATCCCTTCTATATTTCACATTAATAATAATCTTGACATTAAAATCACTTAAAGAAACTTTCTATAGCTGTGATTTCGAATCCACAAGGGGGGTAATTCATTTTCGGGACAGGCGATACCAAACCGATGACACATCCATGACCGAATCCGGACACAAACAATCCCTCGTGTAAGGATTTAATAATATCAGAGAAGGAATACAAACCATGCGAATAGTGACTCTTATGCTGGTGGTAATTCTGGCGGGGCTTTTGGCTTCAAACGCCCAGGCGCAACCCAGCGACACACCGCGCGAGGATACTTGGATCACAGATGGAACAGTCAGAGCCATTGTCTGCACTACTGATACAGTCTATATAGGAGGCCGTTTCACTTATGTGGGTCCCTGTACAGGACATGGCGTTCCGATTGACACGGCAACTGGCTCCAAACTTGCATCTTTTCCCAAGGTGAATGGATATGTCTGGGCCTGCGTCCCGGACGGATCGGGCGGGTGGTATATCGGTGGGGACTTCACACAGGTTGGCTCGCTTACACGCAACAACATTGCACATATCCTGTATGATTACACGGTGGATGTATCTTGGGACCCAAACGCAAAGGGAGAGGTATATGCCCTTACGGTGTCTGGGTCCACAGTTTACGTCGGTGGCGATTTCACGAACATCGGCGGGCAGGCGCGTAACAATGTCGCCGCGTTGGACGACACAACAACAGGCAATGCCACCGCATGGAACCCGAATGCAACCGGGGTGGTATATACCCTTGAAGTGTCTGGGTCCACAGTTTACGTCGGTGGCGAGTTCTCGAGCATCGGCGGGCAGGAACGCAACAATATCGCCGCTCTGTACGACACAACAGGCAATGCCATCGACTGGAACCCGAACGCAAATGGCTCGATCAATGCCCTTAAGGTGTCGGATTCCACCATTTACGCAGGGGGCACTTTCACATCCATCGGCGGGCAGGAACGCAACAATATCGCCGCACTGGACAACACAACAGGCAATGCCACAGACTGGAACCCAAACGCAACCTGGAGTTATTATCCAGGTGTCTTTGCCCTTGCGGTGTCCGGTTCAAC
>Ga0315277_10005553_pt1 | contig 16599 bp, 15 predicted proteins | sample YL17G05_15_MG_FD_203695 | JGI IMG/M metagenome (GOLD analysis project Ga0315277, IMG submission 203695) | Sediment microbial communities from Yellowstone Lake, YNP, Wyoming, USA - YL17G05_15 | ecosystem: Environmental > Aquatic > Freshwater > Lake > Sediment | place: USA: Wyoming | collected... | reverse complement strand
TCACCCTGCGGTTTGCGGCCAGTCCTGAGTCATGCCCGACACGACCTGGGCTTGACGATGGGCTGGAACGGAGTTACACTCGCGTTAGCCAAGAGGCACTAGGGTGAGACTCAGACCCAGCTTGCCGGTGACTGTTGCTGCTCTCTGCGTCACGGCGCGTGAGCGATAACCAATGAGGCGTGTGTCCTTGCTGGCGACCGTCACACGAACGCAGCGACCAGTGGGATTCGGATGGAGCCCATGGATCGTGGGCATCGCACTGCTGTGCGCCGCAGCGCCGGCGGTCATTGTCGAGGATGACTATGAAACCGGGTCAGGCCCGTACACTTTCCAGATTGCCGTGATAACTGACCCGGGCAACAAGTACGATAATCTGCGGGCAGCGCGGGATACAATTAACAAGCTGGTGGATGAATACGGGGAGATACAGATGGTCATGGTCCTTGGCGACGTGACCAGCACGGCCGATACGACCGCCGAGTTGCCCGTCGCGAAGCAGATTCTGGACAGCCTTCACGCGCAGTATGTGCCGCTCATCGGCAATCACGATATGGTGCCCTACTGGCTGGACCCGCCGGTGCCGCCAAGAGATGCGGATAGCCTCTTCACCACGAGGTACTTCGACCGGACGTTCGGCCCGCTGTACGACTCGCTGGCAGCCGGAAAGTACCCGCAGGTCAGTGACTTCCGGCGCTACGCGGAGCATCCGTGGAACTTCGAGATAGAGTGGCCTCATGGTTCCCATGATACCTTCGCCTACGACATCTGGCAGAACTTCGCTTTCCGGGCCGGTCCGGACTCGAGTCCCTTTCGTTTCGTCTGCCTCGACTTTAACAGCAGACATAAGTGGCCGGGCCTGAACTACGGGGTGTTGCCCTCGGCCGACCTGCACGAACTGCCGTTCGACAACAAGACTTCGTCAATCCGGGTAAGCGGTGGTGCTGAATCCACCAAGTGCGTCGTGTTCCTGGACGATTCCTTGAGGGGAGACTCTCTTGTCATCAGTGCCGACACATCCGACCTCGGCGCTTTCGACAATAGCATCAGTTCGGTACGGGTTTCCGAAGGGGTCACGGTAGAGCTTTACGACGCCGCCAACTTCGAGGGGGATACCTGGCTGCGGTTGACGGCGACCGATTACGACCTCGGCATAAACGGCTCGGCTCAGTGGTGGCGCGACTACGTTACGGCGTACTGCGGCTCGGTCGCAAGCGATACAATCAGGGAAAACGTGATCTTCTTCGCGCATCACCCGCTGAAGGCTATTGACCCCATCGGAATCGCCAATTTCCGGCAGGACGAGGTTGACGCAATCGCGTCATTCCTTGCGCCGCATGCCGGCGACATCGGTGGCTGGTATGCCGGTCACCTCAACGATTCAGCCCCGTTGATACACGTGCCCGGCCACGGCCGCGTACGCAATCCCGGCGACGGCGCGAAGATATTCTACTGGTACATGCCGCCCGCGTCCGAGTTCTATGGCGGTTGGGTGAAGATACTCACGCTTCACTACGGCCGGGCGCCGCTGGTCGATGTGGACTATAGCGGCACGATTGGCGATACCGTCGACGTCATATATGAGGACACGATTCCAGTCATAGTCACCACTCTGCGGTCAGGCTTGCTGACCGCGCGCATCCAGAAAGGAAGTCGTTCCATCTGCGCTCTGGTGGAGTCCCTGCCGAGGGGCCCGGGCCGGGAAACCGACACTCTCGCGTGGGACGGCAGGGACAGCATCGGTGCGCCGGTGCTCCCGGGCGATGACTACACTGTCCGGTACTACGACGAAGACGGCTTCTTCACCGGGCTGTCGCCCTTCACGGTCAAAGACACGAGCCTGACGGCTTGCGCGGAAGCTCGCGGCACGTGGGACAAGTCCCACAATCCGCGGGGCGTCTGCATCAGGCCGAATCCGTTCAGGCGGAATGCGGCAGTCGTCTGGAATTCGTCCGCAAAAGGCGATCGTGCCGCGCGAGTGTATGCGCAGGATGGAAGGTTGGTCAGGCAGGCTCGGATTCCGGCCGGGCAGAACCGCTGGGTCTGGGACGGCCGGGACGATTCCGGCGCTCCGCTCCCGCCCGGCGTCTACATGCTCGAAGCCGGTACCGGCCTCCACGCCAAGGTTGTGAAGCTCAAGTGATTGCTTGCTCAAACTGAAGGGGACAATGTGAAGCACAGATACCGTCTTCTGGCTACGGTCGTGGCCCTGTGTGCGTCGACGGCGATTGCGCAGTACGTCGAGGACTCGATAGATGTTGGCGGCGGATGGGTTGGAAGCCTGGCCTACAACTCCCGCGAGGACGTTCTTTATGGCGCCAGTGAGAGCGGGGTGTTCTTTGCCATCTCCTGCGATAGCAGCAAGGTGGTCGAGAGTTTCCCGTTCCAGCACGCATTCGCGGTTACGTATGACTCGACCGACAACAAGGCGTATTGCACCTCCTGTAGTGGTGAGAGCGACTCGCTGCTGGTTGTGGACGGCGCCACCCACACTCGTATCAAGTGCCTGCCGATGGAGGGAGCAACCACGCCGGTCTGGGACCCGATCTTCAACCGCGTGTACGTAAGTTGCCAGACGACGAACAGAGTCGCCGTCGTGGACTGCGCGATCGATTCTCTGCTGACGTACATTGCCGTTGGGGCTTGTCCGATAAGGATGTACCTGAACACGCTGCGGCGGAAGCTGTACGTCCTGAACTACGATGCCGGCACCGTCTCGATTGTTGACATGGCGACGAATCAGGTCATCAAGACTGTTGTCACTGAGTCGGGCAATGCTGGCTACTATTGCAGTTGTGCTGACAAGTTCTATTGCGACGGGCCGCGGGACCAGTGTGTGGTCATCGGCGGGCAATCCGACACGATCGTCGCGCGAATCCCCTTATCCGGCCTCGGGTCCGTGCTGAGCGCAACCGGGAACGAAGGCGCTGGGCTTGTGTATCTGGGAACCTACACGGGAAGCGCTGACCACGTCGCGACCGTGTCTGTTCAGAGCGATTCGGTGCTGGCCACCGCCGTCATCGGACGAGAACCGTGGGGTATCGCATGTTACGAGCAGAGTGGACTCGTGTACTGCGCGTCGGCGATAACTGATGAAGTGTGTGTGCTCGCCGGCGATGGCGCGCACGTACTGACGACGCTGCAGGTAGGGGATGCCCCATACGTGTTCGCCATTGTCCCACGCCACAACAGCCTGTATCTCGGTCATTTGAACACAAGGTACGTATATGTCCTGCGGGATACGTCGGCAGGCGTAGCCGAGCAAGAACCGCGGCCTAAGTTCAGCGGCGCGCTACGCGCCTCGCCGAATCCGTTCGCGAGGAGTGTTACTCTGGCATGGAACTCGCCTGCGGTGGTTGGTGGTGTTCTGCGAGTGTATGCGCAGGACGGAAGGTTGGTCAGGCAGGCTCAGATTCCGGCGGGCCAAGCCCGCTGGGTCTGGGACGGCCGGGACGACTCCGGCGCGATGCTCCCGCCAGGCGTCTATGTTGTGCAAACGGAGCCGGGCGTCCGTGCCAAAGTCGTCAAACTGAAGTGACCTATTTCATGTCCAGGGCGCACTAGTATGAAACTCAGACTTGGCTTGGTGGCGGTTTTCGCCGTCCTCAGCTTCGCAGCAGTGGCAGGTCGGGCGCAGGGGATGGACTGGGCGAGAGCGACCGACTCGGCACCATGGCCAGGCAGGACAGACTTTGCTTCCGTTTCATTCGTTGGCAAGATGTGGCTTCTCGGAGGCTATGCGTCCGGGCGCAGGAATGATGTCTGGTATTCGTCAGATGGGGCCTCTTGGATGGAAGCCACGGATTCAGCGGGATGGAGCAAACGCGCTGGACTTGCCGCGCTTGTCTACGACAACAAGATTTGGGTGGTTGGTGGGACCGAAGGGTTCGGGGTGGAGCACGACGTCTGGTGGTCGTCGGACGGCGTGAGCTGGACTTGCGCTGCCACTACCCCAAGCTGGTCGAACAGATGCTATCATTCAGTTCTGGTCTTCGACGGAAAGATGTGGCTTCTCGGAGGAGGAGATACCATTTCCGTCCGGAACGATGTCTGGTCATCGACAAATGGCGTGGATTGGACCAAGGAAACTGACTCTGCCGATTGGCACGGAAGAGTGTGGGCCGCGGCAGTCGTGCTTGGCGGACGAATGTTTGTCATGGGAGGAAGCGACGGCCAGGGGCATTACTTCGGAGACGTCTGGAGTTCGTTTGATGGAAGGACTTGGTCGCTTGTGACCGACTCAGCCGGCTGGGGCCCGCGTGGGGCGTTTGCCGCAGTCGTGCACGACAGCATGATCTGGGTGATGGGAGGCTGGAACTCGCATAACCTGAACGATGTCTGGTGTTCCGCGAACGGGCGGGATTGGACCAAGGTAGCAGAATCTACTCCGTGGGCAAAGCGAACCGGCCTGGAAGGCCTGGTCCTGAACGGGAAGATATGGATACTAGGGGGCATTGCCGATACTTCGTATCCCAACGACGTCTGGTACTCAATAGGACTGGGCGTGAGCGATGACCCGAACCTCGGCGTCGGACCAACACGCATAATCCGCGTCACACCGAATCCGTTCAGGCGGAATGCGGCAGTCGTCTGGAATTCGCCCGCAAGAGGCGGTGAAGTCGCGCGAGTGTTTGCGCAGGATGGAAGGTTGGTCAGACAGGCTCGGATTCCGGCGGGGCAGAACCGCTGGGTCTGGGACGGCCGGGACGACTCGGGCGCACCGCTCCCGCCCGGCGTCTATGTTCTGGAAACCGGACCCGGCGTCCGTGTCAAGGTCGTCAAACTGAAGTGATCTGTTTTATGTCCAAGAGGTGCTAAGATGAAACACAGACATGGCTTGATGGTGACCGTTGCTGCCCTCTGTTTCACGGCAGGGGCAATCGAGGCGCAATATGTCGAGGACTCGATAGATGTTGGTCACGCGTGGGTCGGTAGCCTGGCCTACAACTCCCGCGAGGACGTTCTCTACGGCCGATGTCAGCAGGCGAGCACCTTCTTCGCGATATCATGCGACAGCAACAAGGTTATCAACTCGTTTTCACTCAGTCGTCCGCGCCAGATGACCTACGACTCCATCGACAACAAGGCCTACTGTCCATGCAATGGAACTGACGTGGAGTCGCTGGCGGTCATCGACGGCCGGACACACTCGCTCGTCAAGAAGCTCGGGATGCCTGGCGCGACAACCGCAGTGTGGGACCCCATTTCGGATAGGGTCTATGTATCCTGTCAGTCGACGAACAAGGTCGCTGTTGTGGACTGCTTGACTGACTCGGTGCTGAAGTACATCAACGTCGGCGCCTGTCCACTGAAATTGTACTTGAATACCGCCGGCCGCAAGTTGTACGTCCAAAACTACGACGCAGGCACCGTCTCCATCGTAGACCTGACTAATGATCACGTCACCAGGACTCTCAACGTCGGCGGGAATCCCAACGCCGGCTACTACTGCGCGGGCGCGGGCAAGTTCTATAGCGCAGGTGACATCCGTGAATGCGTTGTCATCAGTGGTCAGTCAGATACGATCATCGCCCGCCTGCCGTTGCCGGGAAGCGCAGAGGTCATCAGCGCGGAAGGCAACGAGACTGGCGGGCTGGTGTACCTCGGCACATCTGACGGTGGGATCGACGACTACGTCGTGACCGTGTCCACAGCGAATGACTCCGTGCGGGCCAGCGTAGTAGTGGACGGCGACCCCGACCCGCTCGCCTGCTACTTGGGCAGCGGTCTGGTTTACTGCGCGACAATGAGGATTGGGCGGTTGTTCGTGCTGAGCAGCGATGGTTCGCAGGTCCTGGACTCTCTGCAAGTCGGCTCGGCCCCGTCAGTATTCGCCCAAGTCCCGCTTCACGAGAGGCTGTATTTGGGTCACTCGAATACACGGTACGTCTACGTCCTAAGAGACACGTCGGCAGGCGTAACCGAGCAGCAATCGCGGCCCAAGTTCAGCGGTGCGCTTCGCGTCTCGCCGAACCCGTTTGCGAGGAGTGTTACTCTGACGTGGAACTCGCCAGCAAAGGCAGGCGATGCCGTGCGAGTGTATGCGCAGGACGGGAGGCTCGTCAGGCAAACTCAGATTCCGGCGGGCGATAACCGCTGGGTCTGGGACGGCCGGGACGACTCCGGCGCTCCGCTTCCGCCCGGCGTCTATGTTCTGGAAACAGGTCCCGCCGTCCGTGTCAAGGTCGTCAAGCTGGAATGATGGAATCCGGTCCGATTCGGGCCGGGTAACTCAGCGTTGCGCGTCGTAGACGACGTGGCCCTCGCGGGCGAAAGCAGCGGCAGGGGAGGAGCGGGATTCGTATTCACCCGGTGCGAGCAGGATAAGGTCCAGCGGAACAACGAACCGGCGAATGGTCTCTCGATCCGCCCGAGCCGTCATCTCGACCCGTTCGAAGATGTCCTTGCCGGCAAAGTCCGGCGAAACCAGAGCCACGTCGAGGTCGCTATCCTCCCGCGCAGTCCCTCTGGCCTGTGAGCCGAAGATGACCAGCTTCTCGACCCGCAAGCCGTGCGACTGCAGAGCTGAACGGAGGAAATCGAGGATTACCGCGATTGTGACTTCAGCCATTCCAGTGCCTTTCTGCTCTGTTCGATGACGGCGTCCGTCCTTGTCCTGTCATATTCCTTGGTCATTCGACGCAGTTCGTCGGGGTAACGGGTCGGGATGCTCAGCCCATTGAGGCGTGTAAGGAACGCGTCCAGTTCAGACGGGAGTTCGAGCTGCAGTTCGTCGATAAAGTACATCAGGTTGTGAACCCTCGGGGGTTCCTTCTTCGTGCGTGCCAGATACAGCCCTTTGAGCGCCTTCTCGATGGACAGGTGGCACATGAAGACGGCGTAGAAGTACCGGCTCTCTCGGAACATGGAGCCGGCCGTGTCCATGTCGTAGTCGGCCTGAAGGAACCACTCTTCGGGCGGCTTCCGGCTGGGAGTATCCACCGAGCGAGAGTAGCAGCGGGGCAGAGGTAAGTCAAGCACTGCGCGAGAGTGTGGGCTCCCGAGATGCCCCCGACTTTGGCGGAGGTTCTGGCGGAGAGTGTAACGGTTTGACGGATACTTCGCGGCTGACCGGGCAGGACCAGAAGCTCTCCGAGTAACTCTCCCCGCAATCGGGGAGATAGCCCCCTGAATTGCTCCCCGGATTATCCTCCGGATTGCTCTCCGGATTATTCCCTGAGCAATCGTCCGGGCAATTCCGGGAGCAATCCTCGGGATAGTTCTCCCGGTAGCTTCCCCGGTAGCTCTCCGAATAGCGGGGAGGATAGCCTTCCGGGTAGTCCTCCGAATAGCTGTCCGGATAGCTCTCCGAATTGCTCCCCGAATAACCTTCCGGGTAATCCCCGGAATTGCCCTCCGGATAGCCCGGGGAATAGCTCTCCGAATAGCCGGGGGAGTGGGGTAGGGGAGATACGGAAAGAGTGAATAGTGAATTGAGGATAGAGAAGTTAGCGGATTTCAGGGCTTGATTTGCAGGTAACATATACTAAACTGGACGCATGCGACCCGCCTCAAAAGAGCTGTCAGATTCTACCCTGCTTCCGAAGGAAGTAGGGAGGCGGCTGCGGCTGTTGCGGGAGCGAGCCGGACTCTCGCAGGAGGCGGTTGCCACGCTCATCGGGCTGGAAGGGCCGGGTGGCAGGTCGTACGTCTGCCAGGTGGAACGCGGATACCTGAAGTCCGGGCCAGGGTTCGTGCGGCTGCTGGATTATCTGCGGGCATGCGGGTGCGGGATTGAGGCGCTGCTGGATATCATCGACCGGCATACGTCAAGGGAGACTGTATCCGAGGAGCAGGCATCCAGGCAGTTGCTTACAACGATTGCCACCTTGCCGCCGTTGCTTGGACGTCGGGCCTTCTACTACCACGTTGGGTTGACGTACAAGGCAAAGCAGCGCGTGCGGAGTGCGGTAGCTGCGGCAGAGCGGGTCAGGCAGGCCACTGCGCGGGGACGGGCTGAGATGTGGGAGTTATGGCTTCACCGTGAGTTCAACAATGTGCTGAACGAATTGCACATTGGCTGGAAGCACACGTATTCGGCTCATCTGCAGGCGTATGGCAGGATGGTATTCGCAACCCTGCGACGGTTGCGCAAGGCCAGACCGGGATCGCGCGAGAAGGCGCTGGCCCGGCTGGATGAGTGGCCGGTGAAGAAAGGGGCGGACCCGGCGCCGTTTCGGCGGATGAAAGAAGCGGTGATGAAGCTGTTCGAGAAGATGGAGCGGGCGGGCGCGCTGGACTGATGGAACTCGGAGTCTTACCACAAAGACACCAAGACACCAAGGTCCGGACGAGGTCAGAGGCCAGAAGCGAGAATACAGCAGCTAGAGTGTTCAGGAGCAGCGCATCACTGTTTAGTGTTTCCATCTTCTGTACGGACCATGCCTTGTCCTTTTCCTCTTGGCGTACTTGGCGTTCTTGGCGGTTCATCTCGGCTCCGAGGTCTGAAGCATGAGCGGGGCTGAGCAGGAACGAGGCCGGCAGGAGTTGGTGAGCGGGCTTTCAACGCGTTTCGTCGCGCTGCGGCGCAGAGCAGGGATGACGCAGCAGGGGGTGTCCGACGCGATGGGCAAGTCACGGGCAGGGAAGATGCCCGCGGGCAGGCTGGAGCGCGGCGGGGTCGAAAGCGCGAGCTTGCTCACCGTCGCCGAGTATCTGCGCGCCGTGCGGGCAGGGTTTGGCGACCTGAAGGACGTGCTCGATCGTTACACGTCGCTGCCGATTCCGCAGCCGCGGCGAAAGCTCGCCGAGGCCGCGCCGCTGCCGCGCCTACAGACGAGCGCTCGGGCTTGGGAAAACGGGGACAGTTCAGGGGGGACACGTCCACGAAGCGACGCGAGGAACGCGTCGCGGATGTGTCCCCGGCGCTCGGACGCGCGGTACAGTCCCCGTTTTCCGGACCAGGAGCTTGAAGTGATGCGCGTCCGGCGCAGGGCCGGGTACTGGGTGCTGCGCAAGGTGTTCGAGCACTTCCTGCACTCTGAGCTGACGGCCATGGGCATTTCACCTACCTCGTGGTTCAGGCGCCGGACGGCCCAGTACGCGCGCAAGGTCTTCAACGCGCTCTATCGCACGCGCGGCAAGAAGGAAGTGAAGCGGCAGGAACGGTTGGCTCGCCTGCGCGCTTGGGCAGAGAAGCAGCACTTGGTCGCACCGATCCCTGGGTACATGGAGTTGGCCGTGGGCCTGGTGTTCGATGACATGGCCGCGCATGATGAACTCGATTGGATGCCGCCGCCGGATGAGGCCTTTGCCATCATGGCGGTCAAGCCGAAGCACCGGGTCGTGACCGACGCCCAGATGTGCCTGGCTGAGTGGAATGATGCGTATGCGCGGTATGCCCGTGCGTACCTGGAAACCCTCGCACGCGCACACGAAGCGGCGCTGCGCTTGACCGCAGAGCTGCGATGCGACGCACGCACGGTCTTCCGATATAAGGTGGCCGCGATGAACGTGTCGAACATCGGCGCCAACACCGTGCCGGGTACCAAACGCCGCAGCCAGAACCTAGCGGAGTTCAACGCCAGGCAGTGGCCGCCGGAGGTGGACCGGAAGCTGGTGGCGCGGATGCTTGCCGTCGCGCTTGAGGTCTGGGACTCAAGCCGCCCGACCCTCCCGCCCGCACCCGGCCCGAAGCCGGTCTGAGCGACTGGTGTCGTCCGTCATGCCTGTGGGCCGTGTGAGGCAGAGGCCCGGTTACTGGCGGGCCTTGCGGAGTCTGTAAAGGCGCTCGGTGAAGCCGCCCTCGTCGAGGAACTGGCCTTCGAGCTGCCGCAGCTGTCGGTCGAGCAGGAAGCTGGTCTAATGGATGATGCAGATGAGCGTGTTGGCCGCGGTCTCGGCGTCGCCATGCTCGACCAGCTCAGAATAGGTCCTGTAGGACCTATTGGGCCTATAGACGAGCCCGCGGACTTGGCGCGTCCGCGCATCGTCCTTGGTCCAGAGCGACAGACCCTTATGCCTGAGGAAGTCTTGATAGTCGAGGAGCAACTCCTCAAGACTGGCCCGGGCCACGCCTACCAGCTTGAGCTCGGTCTTGCGCGAGGTGCCTGATGCCTGACTTGCCTCGGCGATATTCTGCCTTCCTGAACGCGCTGCTTGGACCATCTGGTCGTGAGTGCGGGAACGCTTGTCGATGAACCGGTCGCAGAACGCGATAGTCGCGTCGTAGACGATTTCCGCCATCTGAAAGGACTTGAGCTTCTGGTATCCCCCGTGCGGCGGTATGAGCTGTGGCTCAGACTTCTCGCCGGAAGTCGTGTCCCTCACGACGTCTACTTGTGTGGAATTCCCCGGATGGTGTCGCCGGGCTTGATACCCTTGGACTGGAACCAGCCCGAGTTCATCTCCAGTGCGTAGCGAACTGGCTTGGACGAGAGGTACGGCGTCGTCGTGTCGAGCTGGGCCATTTCCAGGATATCCGTTATGAGCGAGTCGCTGGTGATGTAGGCGATGCTCAGGGGAATGAGCGTGTTCTTCATCCAGAACCGCTGGAAGTCATCCGAGTCAAACACGAAGAGCATCCCTGAGTCGGGCGCGAGGCTGCGGCGGAACATCAGGCCGAGGGCGCGGTCTTCCGGCTTGGACACGACCTCGGCGAAGACGTGCGCGTCCTTGATGCGGAGCTCAACCGAGGGAAGCGAGGGACGAGAGGGAGTGGGATTCTCGATTCTGGATTTTAGATTGTCGATTGAGGAGGGGCGGCAGGAGGCAGACAGGAGAATGCAGAATGCAGAAGTCAGAATGCAGAATGCAGAATGCCGGACGCGGACTCTCACTGGACCACTGGACCACATGACCACTAGGCCTTTACTGGCCCTCGATGACAATCTTGGAGAGGTCCGCGAGTCGGCCGAACAGGGAACGGACGTAGGCGAGCAGGCGCAGGCGATTTGCACGCAGGTCTTCTTCCTTCGCCATCACCAGCACGTCGTCGAAGAACTTATCTATGGTCGGACGAAGGCTGAGAAGCAGTTCGAAGGCGTGACGGTAGTCGTGCGCGGCGAGGCAGCGGTCGAGGTCGGGCTCGACCTTCCGTGACTCCTGCCAGAGTTGCTTCTCGGTCGGCTCGGTGAGGAGTGGTTCGCCAGGCAGGCCATCGACAGCCTGGCCCTTGAGAATGTTGGCCACTCGCTTCTGGCCGATGACGAGTTTCAAGAATTCGGGTTCGTCACGGAAGACAGAGAGAGCATTGGCACGTATCATCGCTTGGGCTGGCTGCTGCCAACTGGTTTCCATGACTGCGGCCGCGATGTCGTACCGTATGCCCTCGTCCGCCAACAGGGCGTTAAGCCGTTCGCGCAGCAGGCCGGGTATCTGGGAGGCGTATTCGTCCTTGGCTGACGGGAACAGTCGTACCGCCGCCGCAACGAGGTCGCCGATGCCAATCGGCAGGTTCTGTTTGAGCACGATGGTTAGCAGTCCCGTCGCCTGGCGGCGCAGCGCGAACGGGTCTTCGGAGCCAGTGGGAATCTCACCGGTCAGGAAGGTGGCAACGATGTTGTCGAGCTTGTCGGCAATGGAGAGCAGCGCGCCCGCGCGGGTCTGCGGCAGCTTGTCGCCGATGAAACGGGGCAGATAGTGCTCGGCAATCGCGTCGGCCACGGCCGCGGGCTCACCCAGCCTGCGGGCGTAGATGCCGCCGATGCGTCCCTGCAGTAAGGTGAATTCTTTCTCGCGTACCATGTTTGTGAGCAGGTCGGCTTTGCAGAGCAATGCTGCACGGTTGAGTAGCGGGGAGTCGGTGCCGGGTACCTGCGCGGCAAGGAAGTCGCATAGCTTGCGGAGGCGTTCCGTCTTGTCGAAGTAAGTGCCCATGCCCTCTATCCAAGTTACCTGCTTCTCTTCTTCGACCAGTGCTTCGAGGCCGTGCTTGAGGTCGGCTTCGACGAAGAAGCGGGCGTCGCGCAGCCGTGACTCGGCGGCCTTTTCATACCAGCCCGTGACCGTGGCAACGTCGCAGCCCGGCGTGTTGGTGACGGCGACAAAGTGGGGAAGGAGCTGGTCGGAGTCGGGCTTCCGGACAGAGAAGCAGCGCTGGTGCTTCTTGAGGGCAGTCGTCAGTATCTCTGCGGGCAGTTCCAAGTAGTCGGGACTGAATGAGCAGAGCAGCAGTTCCGGAGACTCGGTGATGTCGGTGGTCTCTTCGAGCAGTTCCTCGTCCTCGACCGGCCGGCCGCCGGCGCTGGCGGCAAGGCGATTCAATTCCTCGGCGATGACGGTGCGCCGGGCATCACGCGGGACGATTACACCGCGTGTCCTGAGCGCAGATTCGTACTCGGCCGGGCTCGGGATAGGGAATGATAACGGCAGAGAGTTGCGGAGGCCCCGCGAGTCGGCTCCGGACTTGAGCTCTCCGAGCTGGAACTCGACGACCTCGGGTCCGAACAGGCAGACCAGCCAGCGAATCGGGCGGGCGAATCTGAGCCCGGACGCGTCCCAGCGCATGTTCTTGGGGAATGGCAGCGCGGCGATGATTCCGGGCAGCCCCTCCCGCAGCACCTTTGTCGTCGGTACCGCATCGGCCTGCTTCTTGATGAATACGTACTCGCCGCGTGGCGTCTGTTTGACGTAGAGGTCGGCCGGGGTCCTGCCGTGGGCCGCGCTGAACCCGACTGCGGTCTTGGTGGGGTTGCCTTGCGGGTCGAAGGCTGCTTTCTTGGGCGGGCCTTGGAGTTCCACGACCTGGGCAGGCTTGCCGTCGGCCACGTCGTTCAGGCGGAAGGCAAGCCGGCGCGGGGTCGAGAAGAGCTCGGATGAGCCGGCCGGTATTTCGTACTCGGACAGCGCGGCCCGCACCCGGCGATCGAGGTCGGATAGGGCCGGGCCCAGGAACGAGGCGGGGATTTCCTCAGTGCCGATTTCGAGGAGCAATTGTTTCACCGCGAGGATATTAGAATGTCCTGCCGAGTTGTCAAGCTGACGAGGCAACGTGAAACCATTGACATGGTCAGAAGGTTAGGCTAGATTCTTACCGGAGGTGTGTATGAAGCGTTCTTACAAGCGATGGTCCAAAGAAGAGGTGCTGAGGGTGATTGGCGAACTGAGCCGCGGAGGCAAGCAGCTCAATTCCGGCCACATCGCCCGCAGCTACCCGGCGCTCGCGTATGCCGGGCGGAAGTTCTACGGTACTTGGGAAAGCGCCATCAAGGCCGCGGGGCTCAACTACGAGGCGATCCGGCGCAAGTGCTTCTGGAGCCGGCAGAAGATCGTGGCGCAAATCCGCCAACTGAAAGCCGCGGGCGAGCGGCTCAACGTGAGCGCCGCCGAGAAGAGCCACGGCGGCCTGGTAGGAGCCGCGTCGGTCTATTTCGGCTCCTGGCGGCAGGCAATCAAGGCTGCCGGGTTTGACTACACGAAGATCAAGCGTCAGAAGGAATGGTCGAAGGCGGAGATAGTGAATGAGATAAAGCGCATGAAGGCCACAGGGCTGGAACTGGGCACGACCATACCCGTGCGCAAACGCTACCGTACGCTGCACGCGGCTGCGGTGCGGTATTTCGGCAGTTGGGCCGCGGCGATGAAAGCTGCCAAGCTGGAGAGGCTGCTTAGGCATTGAGAGTACTGGTCGTCGGCGGTGGCGGCCGGGAACACGCGCTCGCCTGGCACCTCGCCGGTTCCGGGCATAAGGTTTTCTGCGCCCCGGGTAACGCCGGGATTGTGCACGTCGCCCAGTGTGAGCCAATCTCAGCCACCGACTTGCCCGGCCTGACCCAGCTTGCTCTCCGGCAGAAGGTCGATTTGACGATTGTCGGACCGGAGGCACCGCTGGTGGCCGGCGCGGCCGACGAGTTCGAACGGCAGGGCCTCCGGGTTTTCGGCCCCAAGCAGAGCGGGGCGCGAATCGAGGGCGACAAGGCCTTTGCCAAGGAAGTGATGCACGCGGCCGGTATCCCGACCGCGCGGTTCCAGACTTTCACCGACTTTGATGCCACCCGCAACTACCTCAGTCAGCATCCTCTGCCGGTCGTCGTGAAGGCGTCCGGCCTGGCCGCGGGCAAAGGCGTGGTCGTTGCCGAGACCCGGCCGGAGGCCGAGCAGGCGGTTTCGGACATGCTCCGTGAGGGACGATACGGCGAGGCGGGTAGGGTGGTAGTCATCGAGGAGTTCCTCCGAGGCGAGGAAGTCTCGATGATCGGGTTGTGCGATGGCAGGAGCGTGCAACTGCTCGCGCCGTCGCAAGACCACAAACGGCTGCTCGACGGCGACAAGGGCCCGAACACGGGCGGCATGGGCGCGTACGCGCCGGCGCCGGTCATGACAGCGGACTTGCAGAGGGCAGTCCAGCAGAAGGTGTTCGTGCCGCTGCTGGCCGAGTTCGCCAGGCGTGGCATCGACTATCGCGGCGTGATTTATGCCGGTATGATTCTGACCGCAGACGGCCCGCGCGTGCTGGAGTTCAACTGCCGCTTTGGTGACCCGGAGACCCAGGTCATCCTGCCGCTGCTGGATGGAGACCTTGCGGAGTTGGCGACGGCCTGCATTGACGGCAGGCTACAGGAGCAGGCTCTGACGCCGGTCGTTGACCGCGCGGCGCTGTGCGTGGTCGCAGCGGCCGAAGGGTATCCGGGTCCGTACAGTAAGGGCATGCAGATCAGCGGCGACCTGGTTGGCCGCGACGGCGTCGTGGTGTTCCATGCCGGGACGAGGTTTGATGAGAACCGGATCGTCACTTCCGGCGGAAGGGTCCTGGGTGTGACCGGAATCGGCCGTCCCCTCTTCGAGGCAAGGGACCGGGCATACAAGGCCTTGGAGGGGATTCATTTCCCTGGGATGGTATTTCGCCGGGACATCGGCGCCCGGGGACTCGCTTTTCGCGTCGGCTAGCCTTTGCTGAAGTTCGTCAGAATCCAGCAGAAGAACCTGGCTGACGTAGCCGGGCAAGTTGCCGGCGCGCTCGGGAGCGGCGTGGCGGTTGTCCCGACACTTGGCGGGTATTGCGTTCTTGCCCGCGAGCGCGAGGCGCTTGCCGGGTTTGGTGGACCATACCGACTCGTGGACCTCGAAACGCTCGAGGCTGCCATCTCCGACATGGAACTGCCTTTCCGAGACAGAGTGCTGAAGGTCATGGGAGGGTCATTGGTAGGGAGGTTCGCTTCCGGTCAGCCGGGTCTGGTACTTGCCTCTGAACCGATGACCGGCGAGATAGTCCGGCGTGTCGCCGGACACGTCTGGTTCGGAGTGCCGGCAGAGAGCGCCGAGCCGGGAGAACTGGCGGACGAGTTGGGCAATCGGGCTGCGATTGTCGTAACCGGTGACGCGGGCGGGCCGGGTCCGACCTTCCTGGATTTCAGCTCGCGCCCGGCCGTGATTGACAGACGGGGAAAGTTGGGAATACTTGACGTTGAGCAGCAACTCGGGGAACTCGTGAGGATGGGCCCGGGTCTGTTCTTCTCGGTGCTGGTCGTTTGCACCGGCAATTCCTGCCGCAGCCCGATGGCCCAGTACATGTTGGCAGACATGCTGAAGGGGACGCCGGCGCTTGTCGATTCGGCGGGAACCGACGCGCCCGTGGGCAGCCCGGCTGCCGCGAATGCAGTCGAGGTTATGCGCGACGCCGGGATCGACCTGACCCAGCACCGCGCGCGGCAGCTGTCGCCGGAAATGGTCGAGGCTGCCGACCTGGTGCTGGTGATGGATGACTACCACCGTCAGCGGGTCGTGGAGTTGGTGCCTGACGCCGCCGGGCGGACACGGTTGCTGCTTTCTTTCGCCGGCAGGGACGAGAAGGTCGAAGACCCGATTGGTTTCTCCGTCGGGTGTTATCGCCTGACCCGGGATGCGATGAAGCCGGCGCTCGAACGAGTTGCCGCGGAAGTGAGACAACGAGCCGGCATTGGTGAAGTTAGGAGTTGAGAGCTAGGAGCTAGGGGTTAGGAGTCAGCGATCGGGTTCGGCCTCCTGCTAACTCCTAACTGCTAACAGCTAACTCCAAAGGAGCGCATTGTGGAATACTTCTTTACCGACACGCAGAAGGAAATCCGTGACCTGGCACGTCGATTCGCCCAGGAGAAGATGAAGCCGGTCCGGGCTGAACTGGACAAGACCGGCGAGTTCCCCCACGAGTTGCTCAAGGGGATGGCCGAGCTCGGGCTGATGGGCGTCTACTTTCCCGAGGAGTACGGCGGCCTGGGCGGCGGCATCATGGAGATGTGCATCGTCGTCGAGGAGCTGTGCCGAGTTGACGGGGCAGCCGGGCTGTGCTACGCCGCTTGCGGACTCGGCGCGTTCCCGATACTTGTCGGCGGGACCGTTGAGCAGAAGAAGAAGTACCTGCCCAGGCTGGCGGCGGGCGAGCTTGCCGCGTTCGCCATCACCGAGGCGAGCGCCGGGTCGGATTCGAGCAACGTCAAGACCCGCGCGCGACGCGACGGCGACAGCTACGTGCTGAATGGCACCAAGCAATTCATCACCAACGGCAGCGTGGCGAAGATCTACTCGGTCATCACAAGCACCAACCCGACCCGGGGGGCGCGCGGGCTTTCCGCTTTCATTATCGAGGACGGCACCCCCGGATTCACCTACGGCAAGGTCGAAGACAAGATGGGCATCCGTTGCTCTAAGACTGCGGAACTCGTGTTCCAGGACTGCCGCGTGCCGGCC
>Ga0315277_10005552_pt1 | contig 16599 bp, 14 predicted proteins | sample YL17G05_15_MG_FD_203695 | JGI IMG/M metagenome (GOLD analysis project Ga0315277, IMG submission 203695) | Sediment microbial communities from Yellowstone Lake, YNP, Wyoming, USA - YL17G05_15 | ecosystem: Environmental > Aquatic > Freshwater > Lake > Sediment | place: USA: Wyoming | collected... | reverse complement strand
AGTTCAATTACTCCTGATATTTTCCCTCCTCGATTCTTGCGATTTCCATCTCAATGCCTATTGCGTTGGGCGAAGTTTCATTCTCGAGGATTTTCGAAGAAACCAGGGAAGCAACAAAAACTTCCCCGGATTCATCGCAGAAGGTGAAGCGTTCAATCCCGCCCAAGAGCACATCCTCGAGAAAAGATGTAAAGTCCACAATTTCCTTGAGTCTCAGGCTATCGAATCGGAGGATTTCAGAACACGAAGATTCGCGGATTTTTGTCATATAAAGAACGCCTCCAGTGGATCTCCGGGCTTCCACACCCGTATCCCGGATGCGCCGGATGGGAGAAAAACGTTTCTGGGGCCACAGGAGACTGTGCAGGGGTTTCCAGCACAGGCTGCCCGTTGACCGGGACTTGGAAACTGCGGAAAGGCATTGGATTTCCGTGCTTGAGACAGAGACAACAGGACCCGGAAATTCTGTATTCGAGCCGTCCGCATCTGCGAGAAAAACAAGATCCCCTGGATTATAATAAAGAGAGGCATTTTCCACAGAAAGAATAAAAGACCCCTGGCTCGCAGGAGCGGAAAGAGTCCTTTCGCTCGTCTTCCCTTTTGCAAATATGCACCGCATATTTTGACTCCTCTTTCCCTATGATTTATCTTAATCGTAATCTTAATCTTAATCATAAATGCTGGATATGAAGGAATGAGATTATGATTACGATTATGACTTTATAATTTTGTCAGGCTTTCTCAATACTCCATCATTCTCTCGGATGAAAAATGTTTCTCCTCCCCCAGGGTCGTGCTTTGGGCGAGGCAGCGCGGGGTGTGCCCGGGCAGCAGAATCTCGCCGGTCCTCACAAAGGAGAGAAATTCCATGGCAGCATTGCCCAGGATCTCGTGCTCCTTTGGCAACGCCTCCCTCCTCCTCGCAAAAAGCTGGAGCACAGCAAGAGAGACGCAAGCCCACTGGATCATGGGAGGCACAGACTCGAGCGGCAGGGTGTATCTCCCCGCGAGAATGGCATCAATGCGGCTCGAGGCGTCAAGGAGCGCGGCATTCAACACATTCTCATCAGCTGTTCCATCCTTGTTGTCATCCGCAAGGAGAACCAGGGTCTCTGCTCCGATCCGGTTTTCAATATCCGCTTTTGTTGCATACATGGTTTTCCTTCTTTCTTGAGAGGAGGAGGGGGGAGACGATCCCCCCTTCTCCTGATGCGTTTTTTACGCCACAGCGTTTTTCCAGAGGTAACATGCGCCGGGTGCGATGATCTTCTGATCGTAATAGCGCTGCACGCGGATCATATCCGATTTCCTGGGATGATCGCGCCACAGCTCCACAATGCGGGCATTCACGCTTCCGGGCGCCTGGGTCCAGACAAAGCTGTAGGCAAGAGCCACGCGCATCATGGCAGGCCGGGGCGGGATGTAACACAGAAACGCATTCTTGCCCCACACATACGCGAGGTTGGGATTCTGTCCCCTGGCTGCGATGTTCTTGAACGAGCGGGGAACCAGAACGCGCTCCACATCAAAGATCTGCGCCAGGATCGAGGGACCCGCCACTCCGAGATTCGAATATTTCACCCGATCCGTGATCGCGGGATGGAGCCGCACCAGCTGGAACACCTCGAAGGGCAGAATCAGGGTGTTGGGAATCTCCTGCACGCTGGATTGAATCGCAGACTTCTTCGCTTCCACAGCCACCACCGGATCGCTGTTCTCATAATCGCTCCACTGGCTTGTTCCTGAGAGGGTTTCGCCCGGGATGTCGGAGCCGCTTATGAGGCGTTCTGCCAGGGCGATTTCCTTGTTCAGGTCGATCTTGTCAGAGAGGAATTCGGTGCGGTCAATGGCGGGCTGGATAATGGGGTCGGCATTTTCGCGTTCCTCATCCGGAATCACGGAGCTGAGGGCATGGTCGTCGCAGAAATAATTGTCAGTGGAAAGGGCGAAATCCACCTCATTGGTGCGAGCGCCCGGGGCGCGGGTGTCGTTCGTTGCGCGAAATCTCTCCCGCTCCGGATCGTAGATGTAATACTTGTCCGATTGTTTCAAGACAGGCACAGGCGGTGCAATGATGTCCGCAATATGCGCGGGATTGCGATACGCCACGCTGACATTCGTCAGGGCGGCGTCAATATGAACCTGGGTCACTTCAGGCATAGTCTTCACTCCTTTCTTATCTAATCGTACTCGTAATCTTAATCTTTCTTTTCATAAAGATTACGATCCTCCACAGGAGGATTTAGAGTTTCAGAAACACATCGATCACATCGCCTTGTGCAGATGCGGATTCCTCCGCAATACCGAAGGCATGATCCCCCAGTTCGCCGCCGGAAAGGGTAGCGGTTTCATCCGCAACAGGGCCGCTGCCATTGCTGGCGCCTTTGTTCGCGCCGGAAACAAGCTTCGAGGCATTGGCGTTTGCAGCCACAGCGGCAATTGCCTGGGTTGCGGTGGTTGTGGCATTCCCGCCTGAATCCGTGGCTGAGTTGATCGTGATCTTGTTGCCGCTCACGGAAATGGAAAGCGGAGTGCTGTTCCCGGAGACCACGATATCCACAATGATGTTGTTCCCGCAGCTGCCTGCTTTTTTCGCAGTCCAGGTGATGGCATTATTGTTTCCCACCACGCCTGTATCGGCAGCAGCGCGAGCAGCGGCCTTGATGCGGCCCTGGGCATCCGCAACGCACACCTCATCGCCTGAAGGAATGGCGCCGGCAGCCACCAGGGACGCAATGCCCAGCTTGCGCACAGCAACGCTCTGATCCTTTTCCGCGCTGTGAACCGTTGCTCCCAGGACCGCCCGGGCATTTGCGCCTGAGGGAAGATCGCATTCGCCGTCATTTGAGCCTTTGACAACCGCAAGGCAGGCGCTGACCCCGGCGGTTGCAGCGACGCGATACGCCTTGTCCAGTACATAACTCGGCATAGTCAAAACCTCCTTTACTTTACAGAATTTTCAGCCCCGCCAGAGGCGGGGATTTTTTTCATCATCTGTTCCGGATGACATGAGACAGGGCTTCGGTGTAACTTGCGCCCGGGTGTTTCTCCTGGAACGCAAGCACACGCTTGTGTGTTTCCACGGATTCCGGCGACACAGCCACACCCTCGCCAGGTTGCGGAAGAGAAATATCAGGCAGGACCTGGGGCTTCGCATCTCCTGCAATCTCTTCGAGGCACACGACGCGTGGAATTTCCTCGAGGAAGGCGCAGAACCACTGAAGGGGCGATTTATCGCCCGCATCGCCGAATTTCAACGCTCCGGTTTCATCCAGGGTCAGGAGAAACTCAAGGATCCCCTTTTCCTCCCATGCGGGGAGGAGTTTGCCTTCCTGTTTCAGCCGTTCGCAGAACATGGCAAGATCCAGGCGGCGCTTCTCGGTTTTCAGATTTGCGATCTCGGATTTCAGATCATCCCGCTCGCGGAGAATCGCCTCCAGATCAATCTTCGGATTTTCCTCCTCTTTTGCAGGAATCTCCGGTTGTTTTTCCTCCGTGAAATCCAGGCTGATGAATTCGCCCGCATCGGCGAATACAGGATCTTCCAGGCCTTTGACCTCGGGCGGGGCTGCGCCGAGGAAACTCAATGCCCTCAGATAAGGCCTGCCTGTTCCTGAGAACTTCCTGTACAGCTCGATGCTGCGTTTTTTATACGCCCCGCTCTTGAGCCAGTCGAGAAATTCCCTGCTCAGGATGCGAACAGAGGCAAGAAGCCGGTCTCCCGCGCGACGCAGACCCTTCACCCACCCATACGCAGGACCGGACTGGGCATGATCCACGGTCACAGGCGCCTCGTGCATCTTCGGATCATAGTCCGATACAATGGCATCCAGGTCCCCAGACTCATACTTGCCCTTGTCTCCATAGTCTCCAGACTTGAACACTTCCATTTCCATTTCATACATGACATCATCCCTCCTTTCTTTCTAAAATCTTAATCGTAATCGTACTCGTAATCGCCTGTCGCGCTTTCTCATTTTCCATTTTTCATTTTAAATTGAAGCATCCTCATTTCTCTTCCTTGACCTCCTCTTTTCCCTGTTTATCCTGTTCTTCGCGCGTGGTTTCATCAATTGCCTTTGCGCCCGATTCCTCTTTGGGTGAAAAAGAGGGTGGCCGATCTCCCCAGGGAACAGGGGGAAGTCCGAGGTTGCGCCGCACCTCATTGATCGTAAGAACGCCGAACTGGATATGGTATTGGTACAGGTTGTTATCGTCGAACCGGAGGCTGCGTTCCTTCTCGAGCGGCGCGGGCCGCTTGTAGCGCTGATAAAAATAAGACAGGGGAAGCGGCACGCCCATTTTCACAAGCTCCTGATCCATTCGGATCTCGCGCTCCAGGCCTTCATCATCCGTTGTGTCAATCACGAACCTGGGAGCAGAGACATCGGTTCCGAAATTGAAATCCACGAGCCAGCGGAGGAGCTGGCTATTGATCACGCCCATGAGAGCGCGGGCATCGTATTCAATATACTCGCTCCGGACGCGTTCATGCACCTGGCCCAGGGCAAGGCTCCCGCTCCGTCTCCCCTCGCTCGTGGTGAGCGTCGCACCCAGAACGAGCTTCGACATCTCGTCGTTGCACCAGTCAGCAAGATCCCGGTATGTATTGATCGTGCCTGTGCGTTTTGCCTCGAGGAATTCGAGGGCGACATTTTCCGGAATGGTTACGCCTGTATCGTTCTGGAGGCTTGACACGACTTCAAAAAGGCGTTTGCGTTCCTCCTCGCCCGCGCCGAGCCGGTATTTTCCGATGATTGTGGGCGAGCCGAATTTCTCATTGAACAGAACCCAGAACTTGAGGTTGTTCTTCTTGAACCAGTAGTACCAGTAAGCCTTGACGAGAAGTCCCGAGCCGTAGGGTGATTCGGGCGTGGAGCAGAAGGTGAAATGGAGGAATTTTCGCGGCGGGACAACGAAAGATGAAAAAAGGGAGGCGGGAATCCCGGAGGTATAAGAGGCGGGCGGGGAGGAAGGCGGGGCTATCAAAGCATTATCCCGCCGCAAAAGTCCCGGAAAAGGGGAAGAGAGGAGGCAGAGCCGACCATCAGCATCGAAACAAAAGCGTTCCTGGGCGCGGATCTTCAGGGCATCAATGCCCACTCTTCCTCCTTCCATGTTCCATAAAATCTCGAGCACTGCGAATCCCTTGCCCAGGGCGTCCAGGAGCCCCAGGAGCGCATCTTCGAATCCCTGGAGGGTTTCAAGGGTTTTTCGGATGAAATCCGCAACCTTCTGGTCGCGGGCGGAGTCGGAGGCAGCCACGATCTTGCTCGGCCTGGCAAGAACGCCGTTCTTGCGCGTCTGGAGCACGGCAAAGAGGTGCGCGTCCTTGTCCTCCATATCCCTGTACAGATCATAGACTGTGCGGAAGTAGCGCGACGAAGCGCCTTCGGAGCGGAGGATCTGGGACGGAGTGTCGCACCAGGTATAATATTTGAGGCCGAGAGAATCGGATTTTGCGATTTCCTGGAGAACCGGTTTCGGGAATTGCGACATGCGTTTTGTTCCTCATCTGCGGAATTTAACCGGGCGGTTTTTCTTGATCCGCCCTTAACTCACGCAGATTAATACACTACAAAACGATTTTCATGTCAATTCCCATACAACCCCTTACAGACCCTTACAGACCCATAAAATTTACTATGGTTTGAAAAAAGCTAAAAAAGGGGGGTAAAAATGGCGATTTTTTTGTTAAAATTCGAAATTAGTCTCTTTTAATAAAAATTATGCTTGAAAAATCCCTGCCGAATATCGGATTTTAGAGGTTGGCAATGGACACCCTGAAGGAGGACATTATGAAGACTTCAATTTTTATTATCAGTGCTTTTCTCCTTTCTTCTGCTTTCGTGAATGCCAACCCCCTCCCTCCCCCAGATCCCCGCGCAGATATGCCTTATATTATTGGGGTCAATCTCCTAACAATTGTAAATAATTCTTGACCCAGCCGCCCCACCTTGTGTTGAATTTTTATCATGACAAGACCAAAACGAATTGATTTCCCCCATAGTCTTTATCATGTTTTCTCCCGGACCAACACCGGAGATGTTGCCTTTAAGTACCACAGAGACAGAAATAAGTTTTTTGAATACCTACATCGATACGTGGTCTTGTTCAATTTCAGAGTTCACGCCTCGTGCCTTTTGTCGAATCACTTCCATCTTCTCCTGGAAAGCGGCGCGTCAGCGGGTTTATCAGAGTTCATGCGCCGCCTTCTAACTGCCTATACCATCTATTTCAACCGCCGTCACGGTCGGCACGGTCATCTCTTCCAGGGACGTTTCCAAATTATTGGGGTCAGTCCCCTATCAATTGTAAATAATTCTTGACCCCGCCGCCCCACCTTGTGTTGAATCCTTATCATGACAAGACCAAAACGAATAGATTTCCCCCATAGTCTTTATCATGTCTTCTCCCGGACCAACACAGGTGATGTTGCCTTTGAGGATCAGAGAGATCGGAATAAGTTCTTTGATTATCTTCACCGATACGTGGACCTGTTCGATTTCAGAGTTCACGCCTGGTGCCTCATGTCGAATCACTTCCATCTTCTCCTGGAAAGCGGCGCGTCAGCGGGTTTATCGGAGTTCATGCGCCGCCTTCTGACTGCCTATACCATCTATTTCAACCGCCGTCATGGTCGGCACGGTCATCTCTTTCAGGGACGCTTCCAAAGCCGCATTGTGGACAAATCCGATTACCTGGTCGCCCTGTCCCGCTACATTCACATCAATCCCATCCATGGGAACAAAAAGGCGAATCCTGAGAAATACGAAGGATCGAGCCTGAAATATTACATCAATGGAGAGGAGCCTCCATTTCTTTATACCGGGGAAATCCTTTCCTGGTTCGGAGGCAGCCGCAAGGATTATGCACGCTTCATAAAGGATGGTCTCAAAGAGGATATCAAACCGATTGTTCTTCAGCAGAGATACATCGGTGGCGAGGCTTTTGTCCGCAGAATGAACAGGCGTCTGAAACTTTTGAAAACAGATGGGAGCAGTGCATTGGAGGCGGAACGGCGGCGCAGAGATATCAAACAGAAAACCGAGAAAAGAAATGCAATCCTGATCCGGGATGAGGTTGCGTCATATTATGGTTGTTCACCTGAAAATATCATCATCAGCCGCCATGCGCGGGGTGTTTTGAGGATGGCGCGATTGGTATTGATGGGGCTGATGCGGTACTTCCTTCCGTGGACAGGAAGGCAAATTACCGAATTTCTTGGTTTAAATGGGGGGCTGGATGTTCATCTGAAAAGGCTCAGGGAAAAACCCGAGGCTGTGAAGGTTTTTGAAATTCTAAAACATCAGATCAAGGACAGAATCAATACATAGAAATATTTACAATTGTTAGGGGATTGACCCCAAATTCTGGGATCAGGGGATCTTGGGAAGAGATTGACTCTTATTTATCATGAATGATCCCGCGCTACTTTATACTCCATCCGAAACCTGGAGGGCCAGGGTTTTCAACTTTTGAAGGTCAATCTTGCCTGTGCCAAGAACAGGGATTCTTTCGATTTTATAATAGCTCTCAGGATGGGGCTTCCACAGGTTGGGAAGCCGGCTCTTGTCCATGATATCCTTGAGTTTTTCCACAGGCCCTGCCTGATCTGTGTAAAGCACCACCAGCCGCTCCCCTTTCTTTTCATCAGGTATCGCGCTCACAGCCAGAACCTGCTCTGTTGCTCCCAATCCGCACATAAGTTCCTCCTCGATCGCCAGATGCGGAACCATCTCGCCTCCGATCTTGCTGAACCGGGACAAACGATCTGTGATTGTGACAAAACCATCCTCGTCTATCCTGGCAATGTCGCCTGTATTATACCAACCGTCTTGAAGCGCTTCCGCTGTTTTGTCGGGCTTGCCCAGATACCCGAGCATGACATTGGGACCCTTGACCAGGAGAAGCCCCGGTTCGCCCACAGGCTGGAGCCTGCCTGTATCAGGATCCACAATCTTGACAGTCACGCCAGGAATAGGATGGCCGACGCTGTTGATCTTCGTGCCTACCTGATACACGCCGTCAATCTCCACATCAGGCAGATTGAATGCGGCAACAGGAGAGAGTTCGGTTGTGCCGTATCCTTCCAGGGGTCTGATGCCGAATTTCTGTTCAAAGGCGTCAGCCAGGGGTTTGCGCAGTTTCTCCGCGCCGACAATAACCCAGTGCAGGGTCTTGAAATCATCAGGCGCTGCTTTCTTCAGGTAAATCTGGAGAAACGTCGGGGTTCCGAGGAGCATGGTGGAGCGGTTTGTTCGCACAACATGTGTGACTTTTTCCGCCTCCACAGGATTCGGATGAAAGCTCACAGAAAATCCGCTGAGAAGGGGAAACCAGAGGGTGACGGTATATCCGAAGGAGTGGAAAAAGGGCAGCACTCCGCAGATATTATCCTGGGGGGAGGTATGCATGATCATGCGCATCTGCTCGATATTGGATACGATATTATGATGGCTGAGCATGATGCCCTTGGGTTCTCCGGTGGAACCGGAGGAGAAAATCACAGTGGCGAGATTATCCGGGGAAAATTTCGATGCGCGCGTAAGGAACCAGGAAGGGATAAAAAAGGCGATGAGAAAGGAAACAATCCGCTCCTTCAAACGGATGTCACCCATTATATCCTCGAGATAGATCGTGCCGTCAGTAGGTTTGAAGTCTTTGAATTTTTCGAGGAATCTGCGCGAGGTGAGAATGGTTTTGATTCCGCACTGCGCGATGGCGGATTTAACAGATTCCCCTGAAGCGGTGAAATTGAGATTCACCGGCACTTTGCCCATGAGCGTGATTGCGATGTTGCACAGGGCTGCTGGGACAGAAGCAGGAAGCACAATCCCGATCATATCCTCCCCTCTTGTGCGGCGCCGGAGATGCCGGCCCAGGGCCACGGCTGCGATCAGGGATTTCCCATAAGTAAGGCTCCGACCCAGGGTATCGTTCATGGCAAAGCGGAACCAGTTCTTGCGGGCGGAGAGAACAAACATGCGGCCGAGGGACATGCGGGAGGGCTTTTGCATGTCGAACGATTGACCCGCAAGCTCCATGACAGCGATCTGAACTTCCAGGGCGGAAGATCCTGCAGGCAGTGGTTTCCCGAAGATCACGAAGATTTTATAAGGAAGAAGCGAGGGCATTCTGGAAAGAATCTTGCCATGATAATAGCTCAAAATGCTGCCCCACGCGCCTCCCATATAGATCGGAATGATCGGATAATTCGATCCCTTCACAATCCACTCGAATCCCCGGCGGAATCCCATCATGTTGCCGCTCCGGGTGACGCTTCCCTCGGCAAAGATGCACACCATGAATCCCTGATCCAGAACCTCCCGCGCTTTTTTCAATGACATGAGCATTTTTTTCGGCGGATCCTGAAACGATATGGGGATCACGCCCATGAGATCGAACAGAGGCTTGAAGATCCTGGAATCATAAATCTCACGGTACATCATAAACCTGATGCGGCGCTGCTGGGTTGCCATGAGAAGCAGGGCATCCACCCAGGACACATGATTGCACACGAGAAGCGCGGGGCCTTCAACAGGGATGTTTTCAATGCCCTTCACCCGGATGCGATACCCGAGCCGCATGACAACCACTGCCACAAAACGCAGGAGAAAATCCGGCAGGACAATAAGGGTCACAATGGTCAGAACCAGGGTCAAAAGTCCTATGGCAAGGAATCCCTGACCAGGAGTCATGTGAAAGACCTGGCTGAAGACAAACATGAGCGCAGCAGCGAGGAGAACTCCGACAAAGTCGAGGAAATTTTTCGTGGCAAGAACTTTTCCCATGATATTGGGCGGAGTGCGGAACTGGATAAAGGAGTTGAGCGGCACCACAAAAAAACCCGCGCTTATTCCCACCAACAGAACGATCGCGCCCACCATCCAGTGATTGGGAGGAACATATCTGAGCAGGATGTTGGAAAGGGTCAGGCCGAATGCGCCAAGAGGCACAACGCCGAATTCGATATTGCGTCCGGACAATTTCCCTGCAAGGAAGGATCCCAATCCGATGCCTACCGCAGCGAGGAGAAAATACTGGCTGCTGGCTTCTTCGCTGATCTTCAGATGTTGAATGCCGTAAGGAATAATATTCAATTTGCAGAAACCGCCGATCAGGAGAAAATAAGAGGATCCCACCACTGCGAGGAAAAGATAGCCATCCTTCCGGATCTGCTTCAAGTTGTCCCACACATCTATCGGGAGATAGTTGACAAACTGCCTTTTCATTCCCAAAGCGGGCGTTTTACGGATCTTAAGACTCGTATATGTCCCGATCACTGCGATCAGCACACACACAATCGAGCTGAGGGCGAACTGGTTCTTGAACAACAGGGATAAAGCCCCTGCGCCCGAGATGCCGAGAATGATCGCCAGATATGTTGTCGCCACAAGCAGACCGTTTGCCCTCGAGAGCTGGGTTTTATCCACCAGCTCCGGGATGATGCTATACTTGGCAGGGCCGAAAAAGGCGCTTTGGGTTGTCATGAGAAAAAGGGTTCCATACAGGGCATACTGGTTTTTCGACAGGAAAGCCAGTCCTCCCAGGATCATGATGACAATCTCAGCCACCTTGATCCAGACAGTGATATCCCTTTTGCTGTATCTGTCAGCGAGCACGCCGCCGGTATGGGAAAAAAGGAGAAAGGGAATCACGAACACAGCTCCGGCAATAGTTGTGATGAGGCTTGCCTTTTCCTGTCCCATCATCTTGATGAGAAGAAAAATAATCAGGAGCTGGTAGATATTGTCGTTCAGGGCGCCGAGGAACTGTGTGGCATTCAGCCATCCAAAGGAATGGTCCGGTTTTGCCTTATTCTGCGTTTCCATCCCTCACCTCTTGTGCGTTCAGAAATGACAGGGTTTTTTGAATCGCATCCTTTGAATCGTAATCGTATAGAATAACGTGATTGCTCCGGGTATATTCAATAAAAGTTTTATGTTTCGAAGGAATTTTATCGAAGAACGATCTGGCGGAGTTAAAGTCTGCAGCGATATCGCCCTTTGAGTGAAACCATAACACATGGCAATGGATCTTGTCGATATTTTGCCGGGCGTTTTGACTGATCTTTTCCAGCTCCCTGACTGCTTTGACTGGCAGATGTTTGTAGGAATCATAGCGTTTGAAACCTTCAGGATCGTTGATGTTCGTTAAATTCGGGTTTTTCGAATATTTCCTCTTTTTGACATAAGGCAAAATCCGAAAAAGTCTTTTCGCCCAGTTTTCAGGTTTCCCGGGGTAATACCATTTTTTTGTGATATTGATATAAGGACCAAAAAGAACCAGCTGACTGATCTCCCGTTTTTCTGCAAGATTCAGGGCAATGGCGCCACCCATGGAAAAGCCCACAACAGTAACTTTTCCGTATTTTTTCGCCAGATTGTCAAGGGAACTCAGGGCAAAATCGATCATCTGCTGTTCCGTGACATCCTTGAGGTTGCGGGGAGTTGTTCCATGCCCGGGGAGCAGGATGGCGTGAAAGGCGATGCCCTGTTTTTGGAGTTCATCGGTGAGGGGTTTGAAATCATAAGGAGAGCCGCCGAAACCATGAATGAGCAGAACTGCGGGGGTTGTTCCGGGCTGGAAAACCTCCGCAAATTTGGGATAAACCTCATTGGGAGATTTTCCATAGGATTTTTCCTCCCGATCAAGGGAATATGTTGTCGCGCAGTTGCCGAGTATGAAAAGAATCAGGATTCCCATGATCGCGAGAAAAACGATGAACATTATTTTTCTGATTCCCATCTTTTTTACGATTTTATTTTTCACTGATCATTGATCACTGGTAATTGTTCCCTTGTTCCACGGGAGTTTGTCCAGGTCCACGTTGCCGCCTGTGAGGATAACGCCGATGCGTTTCCCGCGGAAATCGAACTTTTTCTCAAGAAGCGCGGCAACGGGAACCGCGGCTGAGGGCTCGATCACGATCTTCATGCGCTCCCAGACAAGCTTCATGCCCCGGACAATCCCCTCCTCGCTCACTGTCATAATCCCGCTCACATGCTTCTGAATGATGGGAAAGGTTTTGTCGCCCAGGAACATGCGAAGTCCGTCTGCTATGGTTTGGGGGTGTTCGCACACAACGATTCTCCCCTCCTTGAGGGAGCGGAAGGCATCGTCCGCGCCTTCGGGTTCTGTGCCCATCACAAGGGTGCGGGGACTAACGCCCTTCACTAAAATGGCTGTTCCGGAAAGGAGACCTCCCCCGCTCACGGGCGCAAGAACCACATCCAGATCCGGCGCCTGTTCGAGCAATTCAAGGGCTGCGGTTCCCTGGCCCTGGATCACGCAATAATCATTATAGGGGTGGACGATTGTCGCCCCGGTTTGCCTGACAACCTGATCTAATGTTTCCTGGCGCGCCTTTGCCGTAGGTTCGCAGAAATAAATTTGAGCGCCGTAGCGTTCCACAGCAGCCCGTTTTACAGAAGGCGCATTATTCGGCATGACGATAAACGCAGTGATGCAGCGAAGCCGCGCTGCATAAGCCAGGGCTGCTGCATGATTGCCTGAGGAATGCGTGGCAACGCCTTTACGGCATTCCTCATCTGAAAGGGAAAATACGGCATTGGCAGCGCCGCGGATCTTGAATGCGCCCACCTTCTGGAAATTCTCACACTTGAAAAACACCTCAGCCCCGACTTCGCGATTGATGCTTTCGCTCGTCATGACAGGAGTGCGGTGAATGTAAGGCTTGATCCGCTCCGCAGCAACCCGGATATCCTGAACACTCGGGCAGTTCATCATGTTTCCAAACCTCAGCAGAAATGATGCCTTTTGGCATAAGTTGTAAATGGATATAGGAAAAAGTCGGATATTCAGGCAAGCACCTTTTTCAGAAATAATCAATAGATAGCGCGCCACTTGTTGAAAAGACTTCTCCCCAGGACAACCGTCATTTCCGGAACACTTTCGCCTTGGATAAATGTTTTAAAGACTTGGCCGCCTGGAACTGATTGAGGCGCTCCCGGATGTATTTTTCGATGGCGGAGCCGGGAACTCTCGTCTGGCGCGGTCCGAACTTCAGGGCCTTGAGTTCCCCCCTTTTAATCATGAAATACACCCTTTTTTTGGAGCAATCGAAGATCCTGGCAACCCGATGAACGCGATAAAGTTCCTCCATATTTTCCCTCCACTCCTGGGACAAAAAAAAGAACCAGGCGAATGTCCCCAATCCTGTCTCAATCGAACAAGGCTTGTTTCTAAGGGAAAAAAATGCATCTTGTATCTTGACGTTTCCTGGAAAATCTATGATATTTATCTGGATTTTTATTCCAGCAGGGAAAGCAAACAAAAATTCCGGAGATGAGGGAGGAATTGAAGCGATGATATTCGGAGGCAAAAAAAGGGCGAAAAAGCCGGGCGAGGCGCCCTCTCTTGAATCCTGGGCAATAAAACGAACCGTCCTGGTTCTTGTCCTTGCGCTCGCGCTCTTGTTTGGCGGTCGCAAATTTTATCATTTCCTGATAGGATGGAACGCCAAAATGCATAAAAACTTCACCGCGCTGCAGATGGGATCTCTGGTTCGGTTTGCCGAAGAAACCCTGGGCGCTCCCGCGCGCATGAGCGATTACGAGCTGGAAACCATGCCGATTCAAAATTACAACGATCTTTACAATGAAGCCAAGAGAAGCCGGGCTGTAAAATTTTACTATTATGAAAACGGGATGAGAACGCTTTATATCCTCGGATTCGATATCAAGGGAAAAATGGTGTTTAAAAAACAGGTGAAAGCTTAGGGGAGGTCAGGATGCTCCCGATCGAATTTGACAGGCAATTTTTTCATGAAGGCTATAGTCTTCTGTGCGGGATCGATGAGGCGGGACGGGGACCGCTCGCTGGTCCGGTTGTGGCTGCGGCTGTGGTGTTTGATGAACACGCGCATATCGAAGGAGTGTGCGATTCCAAGAAACTTTCGCCCTCACAGCGCGAAATTCTGTTTGATGAGATCATGAATAAAGCCGCAGGCGTGGGCGTGGGATTTGCGGGACCCGGAACCATTGACCGGATCAATATTCTTGCCGCGACGCATCTGGCAGCCGGAAATGCTCTTCTCAAACTCACTCTCAAACCGGACCTGATTATCACCGATTATCTGAAACTCAAACACGCGCCGGCGCCCGTGCGATTTTTCGTGAAAGGCGATGAAAACTCCCATGCGATCGCCGCTGCGTCCATTATCGCCAAGGTGACGCGGGACAGGCTGATGCTGAAATATCACATCCTATATCCGCATTACAATTTCGCGGGGAACAAGGGTTATGGCACGAAAGAACATATAGAAGCGCTTGAGGAATTCGGTCCGTGTCGGATCCACAGACTGACCTTTCGCGGGGTGACAAACCGATCCTTTATCTGATTTTTCCACGGGTAATCATCTCGAGATGCAGTCTTGCATATTCAAGATATCTTCCGGCATGATCCTTGATCGCCTTTTTTTCGTCCCTTGTCAGTTCGCGCTTGATATGACAGGGAACGCCGAGGGCAAGAACTCCAGGCGGAATAATTTTTCCTTCAGGCACGAGCGCGCCTGCGGCAATGATGGAACCCCTTCCAATCTCCCAAAGCTCGAATTGTCATCTGCAACATCCTTTCCAACAGGGAAAAGTAAAATTATGTTTCATCTATAATATATCTCAGGAATGGATGCCCCAGTGGGGATTTTGGAACAGGAGAGTTTCCAGTGCCTCGGAATTCATGGGTTCTGCGAAATAGGCGCCCTGGCCGTAATGGCACTTGAGCGCCTTGAGAAGGATATATTGCTCCTGGGTTTCTATCCCTTCCGCTGTGACCTTCTGCCCCAGGTTGTGGGCAAGGGTGAGGATGGTGCGGATGATCTCCAGATTCACAGGCTCTCTCCCCATGTTACTGACAAAGGAGGCGTCAATCTTGAAGGCATCTATCGGCAATCTATGAAGGTAGCTCAGGGAGGAATATCCTGTTCCAAAATCATCTATATGAATCTGGATGCCGAGATCTTTTAACTGTTTGACCAGGGAGATGGTGGAATCATCCTGTTCCATGAACACGCTTTCTGTGATTTCGAGGATCAGGGTGCGGCCTTCGATCTTGTTCTCATTCAAAATATTTCCGATCTGTTCCACAAGATTTTTCTGGGAGAATTGTTTGCCGGAGAGGTTAATGCTGATGAACAGGGGTTGCAGGGATCGAAACTTCTCCTGCCAGATATGTATCTGGCGACAGGTTTGATTCAGGGTGTCCCAGAAGATGGGTATGATCAATCCTGTTTCTTCAGATATCTGGAGAAATACTTCCGGGTGGAGTAATCCGCGTTCCGGATGGCTCCAGCGCAAAAGAACTTCAAAACCAACAATCGTTCCTTTTTCAAGAGAAACAATGGGCTGGTAAAAATATTGAAATTCACGGTGTTCAATGGCATGACGGATATCGCTTTCCAGGGTCAACATCTGCACAGCGCTCTCGTGCATGGGATTGTCAAAAACCACATGGCAGGCACGCCCCCGGGCTTTGGCGCGATTCATGGCCGTATCCGCATCCCTCAGCATATCCTCTGCATTATCATATCCTGTTGCGCTGGACGCAATGCCGATGCTGGCGGACACGTAAACCTCCCGGCCGTTCAGGGTGAGAGGAGTGTATATCTCGCGCTGGATGCGGTCCGCCAGATGCGTGGCATCGCTCAGCTGATTGATATCGTCAAGAATGATGGTAAACTCATCGCCTCCAAAACGGGCCACGGTATCTCCGGGTCTTACGCATCTTTCAAGTCTATGGGCAATTTCAATCAGGAGATGATCGCCCACCATGTGTCCCAGGCTGTCGTTTACGTTTTTGAATCGGTCCAGGTCCAGAAAAAGGACGGCAAAGAGATAATCGCTTCTGCGCCGTGTATGGGCAATCAGAAGCGAAAGACGATCGAAAAACAGTGCGCGGTTGGGAAGCCCTGTCAATCTATCATAAAAGGCTTCGTGCAACAGCTCCTCTTCTGCATGCTTTCGTTCCGTGATATCCTGGAGTATGCCAAGGGCGGCGGTAGGCGTTCCGGATTCATCCAGGATCTGTATGGAGGAGTCTGCCAGCCATTTTTCCTTTCCGTCCCTGGTCAGAATCCTGATATCCGCCCGCCACTCCTTCAGCTGGCCGGCGCGGGTCCTTCGGACAGCCTCCTCCTTGGAGAGCCCGGCGCCCTCTCCCCGTATGATCTCTTCCTGTATAAGGCTGTTCCAGACATCCGCGGTGAGCTCCGAAGGCTCATAGCCGGTTAAAATCTGGATACCTTCGTCAACAAAGGTAAATTTCTCCAACTTGTAATCCCGCTGATAAGCCACTGCATTGGCCTGGGCAATCGCCTGTCGATATTGCTCATCGCGGAGGCGCAGGGTCTTCTCAGCCTGGCGTCGCTCCTGCATCTCCTTTTGTAATTCTCCATATTTTTCCTCCAGCTCCCGCGTCTTTGCCTTGACCTGGAGTCTCAAAAAAATACTCATGACTATCAGGATCATTAATATCAAAAGGATAATAAGAAGAATCCGCTTCAACCAGAGGGGAAATTCCTTCCGATTAAAACCATGCAGCCATTCATTCAGGGATTGATAATAAATGGAACGCCCA
>Ga0315277_10005551_pt1 | contig 16601 bp, 16 predicted proteins | sample YL17G05_15_MG_FD_203695 | JGI IMG/M metagenome (GOLD analysis project Ga0315277, IMG submission 203695) | Sediment microbial communities from Yellowstone Lake, YNP, Wyoming, USA - YL17G05_15 | ecosystem: Environmental > Aquatic > Freshwater > Lake > Sediment | place: USA: Wyoming | collected... | reverse complement strand
TGCGATGGATATCCCGGGCAATCTTTGTCGCTTCGATGACCACCTTCTGCTGCTCCGGCGTCAGGCCCTTGAAGAACTTGTCATTCATCATATAGGCATGAATGCTCCAGACATGGCCATCGAGGGTAATATACTTCTGATACTGGTAGAGGCTTGCGGCCAGAATATTCGTGACGCCGTTTTCCTGACCGTCCACGACCTTGGACTGCAGGGCCGTCGGCAGTTCCCCCCAGGGAACGGCCGAGGGGGAAGCCCCGAGAGACTCCACGAGAGACTTGAATACCGGGCTGGGCATAATCCGGATCTTCATGCCCTTCATGTCCGCAGGCGTGATGATGGGGCGCAGGCTATTGGTGAAGTGACGCACGCCGTTGTCGGCGATGGCGAGCATGCGAATGCCCGTTTTCTGCAGCATCAGATCGGCAAATTTCTGACCGAAGGCGGAGTCGTATACCCGCCAGGCATGGGCATGGCTGTCGTAAAGATAGGGGATGCCCAGAATGGCAATCTCCTTGAAGACCACCGCAATGGCCCCATCGTGCGCCACAGCCAGCTCCAGCGTGCCCATCTTCAGGCCTTCCATCGTTTCGGCGTCCTTGCCGAACTGGCCGGCGGGATAGATCTCCACTTTGATGGCGCCATTGGTGTTCTTTTCCACATAGCCCTTGAAGGCCAATGCCGCCACATGTTTCGGCTGATCATCCTTCGCCGGTTGAAAATGCGCATACTTGAGGACTTTCTGTTGCGCATGGACCGGTGAAACCAGAGTCAACATCATCAACGCCAACATCAATACGAATAATTTCTTTGCCATAGTTCTCTCCTTTCCTTTGTGTTAAAAAATCAGTTAATGGGTAAACCCTAACCAGCCGGGAAACGTCACACTCAATGCCGGAAACTGGATGATGAACGCCAACACCACGATCTCGGCCAGGAGCATCGGCAGGATCGCCCGGGAGATCAGCTCAAACTTCAGACGGCTGATCGAGGTGATAACGAAGAGCACTCCCCCCACAGGCGGGGTGATCAGGCCGATGGTTATATTTAACACGAAACACATGGCGAAGTAGAGCGGGTTGATGCCGAACTGGTCCGTCAGAGGGGCCAGGACGGGTACCAGGAGGATGACCGCGGGCAAGACATCAATGAGAGTGCCGCAGATGAGGACGAAAATGGCCACGAGCCACATGACGACCATGGGGCTGGTCGTCACCTTGCCGATGGCCAGGGCAACCGTCTGGGGAACCTGCAGGATCGTCAGGAGCCAGGAGAAGAGGGACGCCATGGCGACAATGAGCAGGGCTGCCGAGGAGACGAGGCCGCTCTGAAGAATCACCTTCGTGATGAGCCGGAAATTCAACTTCCGGGTAATGAAGAGGCCCACAAAGAGGGCATAGACGACCGCCACGGCCGCCGATTCGGTCGCCGTAAAGATCCCGCCCAGGATGCCGCCAACGATGATACCCGGCACCATCAGGGCCGGCAGGGCCTTCCAGAAGCTCCGCAGGCGGACGGCCCAGCTCGCCTTTTTACTGGTAAACTTATACCCATGCCGGACCGAGATGATGTAATTGGTCACAGCCAGGGCCCCACCCAGGAGGATGCCCGGCACGACGCCTGCCATAAACAGACCGGCCACGGTGACCCGGCTGTCGCACATGGCGTAGATGATCGCGATGATGGAAGGAGGGATAATGGGCCCGAGCGTGGCTGTCGCCGCCGAGAATGCCGCAGAGTAGTAAGGGTCGTAACCGGCCCGCTGCATCATCCGCATCAGGACCGCCCCCGGGCCGGCGGCATCGGCGAGGGCGGAACCGCTGATCCCGGCGAAAACCATGTTGGTCAGGACATTCACATGTCCCAACCCGCCCCGGATGTGGCCCACGAGATTGTTGGTGAAGCGCAGGATGTAGGAGGTAATGCCGCCGGCCGACATCAGGTCGGCGGCGAGGATGAAGAAGGGGACGGCCATGAGGGGAAAGGAGTTGATGCCGTTGAAAAAGCGCTGCGGCACCGACAGGAGGGACAACCTGCTTTCCACCAGGAGCGCGATCAGACCCGATCCGCCCATGACAAAGGCAAGCGGCATGCCGATTGCCATACCCGCAAGAAAGGCAATCCAGAGCGCAACGCCCATCAGAGCGCCTCCTCGTCAATTTCGGCTTCAAGATTCTCCATCGCTTCATAACGCCGATCGATATAGGCCCGGTACAGAAAAAAGAAATGCATCACCAGCAGCAGCGCACCGATCGGCACAGCCAGGTAGGGAATCCCCAGAGGAATATTCAGGACCGGGGTTTCCTGATCCCAGGCGAAGTGGGCGAACTGGAATCCCAGAACGGTGAGAATGCCCATAAAAAGAATCAGCAGCAGCGCCACGAGGTGGCGCATCATCCTACGGGCTCTCGGCGGCAGACGGTCCTGAAGCATCTCGATGGCTACGTGCCGGCCTTCTCGCATGGCCAGACCGGCGCCTAAAAAGGCCACCCAGACCATCAGATACTGAGACACCTCTTCCGCCCAGATGATCGAGTGATTGAAAATGTATCGGGAGACGACATTCATGAAGACCAGCAGGACCATCACCGCCATCATGGCGATGACGATCCAACGGTTCAGTGTGACCAGGATCCCCTCAAATGACCCCTCTCGCCGGGATTTGCCGACATCATCTTCAGACACAAGCCATTTCCTTTCTCTGTGCGGAAGAAAACCGGACCCTGCCCGACAGCGGTTCTCTTCTATCACAACCATACGGCAGCAGGCAAGATCGTTTCATTTAAGGACTCACTCATCTTGAACATGATACAAATAAGGCATATAGGTACTCGCTCAAACCTGAGAGGAAAAACGTATTATTGAAGTTTGTTTTTTTACTACATATCATAAAGAATATATAAAATCAAAAAAAAATTTACAACGTTTAAACTTATCATTTTTTAATGCCGGCGAAAAGGTCTTCATCCACGATAAGGAGGGAAAACACTGACGAAACTTCTTTTGAATCAGTACTAAAGGATTGACTTACATAAACGTAGAATACAAAACCTAACTCAAGGCTTTAGTGTCCCCATCGGGGATGGTGGAAACCCCTCGCCTTCAGGCGAAGCGAAAGAAGGCGAAATGTGAACATAGTGAACATGAGCCAACTCTGGAAACGAACCGCATCATTTTGTCACACCCGCGAAAGCGGGTGTCCAGGATTTTATTCTTTCTCATTCTTTTTCTGGATTCCTGCTTCCGCAGGAATGACAACGACACGAGAAGCGGAATCAAGGTCGACTTGAAGTCGACTCTTTTTCGGAACCCCTCGCCTTCCAGGCGAGGGAAGGTTCAGTATTTGCCAAGGGTGATGAGCACGATGCCTACCATTGCCGGGTTGCTCCCTTTAAGTAACACCACACCCTTTGATTACCGAAAACGCGATGTTTATCGATCTCTTTCACCAACCCCAACCGCTTGGCCATCCAATGGGTCACTCCGATCCCTCCACAGGCTATCCCTTTATTGAGATCATCCATCTCATATCGAATGTTGATCCCCTTGAACATGGGTCTCTCTTGGTCTTCCCAATTTCTCCGCTCCAGACATTTCTCAATTTTTCTCTTGCGCTTGGCCAGTCTTTTGTGGTTTAATTTTTTCACTCGAAATGCTCCTTTCTGATAGGCTTTGGTTTTTTTGACAAATCTATCATAGCCTTATCTGCAGGGCATTTCGAATATTTTTTCACTTTTTCAGAAAATGTTTACACTTGTTTAAGGGCTAGGTAGACTCGAAGTATCCAATCCGCTCTGGATTTTCCTGGCGTCTTCGTCTCTTTTGCAGGCATTTTTGAGTAGGGCGGGTTAGCGAAGCGTTACCCGCAGGGAAAGCGAAATCTTCTTCATCGGCGTCCGTTAATTTTCCAAGAGACCCAAAGGAAACACAATCCCAAAGAAAAAACCGCGGCTCTTTTACACTTCATTTTCCCCCTCCAAGTGCTTTGCATTTCTTTACGAAGCGACAATTCTGAATTCGGTGATAATCTCGACATTGTTTTTCAACATCGCCCACACGGGGCAGTATGTCTCTTCGGACATCATGCTGGTTAGACCACCTGCTCCCGAAACTGGTGGAAAATTTCCTCGAGCTGGTCCGGGTAGGCTTTCGTTATTTCACGTAACTTGATTTCTACAAGTCCCTTGAGATCCTCGTCATGCATGTCATCCAGGTGCTGGTAATACCCCAGGCGCTTTCCCAGCGTGTAGTTGATCCGTTCACTTTCCGGGAGAGACAGATACCGGTCCATGATTGCCAGCAGTTTGGGCTTTTCCTGGGGAAGACGACCGCGCGCCTCCATGAGCAGATCCACGCCATGGTGGTTCGCGTAATAGCTGGAAATGCCGTCCAGATTTTCAATCAACAGCCGTTGCTCCTCGATGAGGTTTTTCTCGGTTTGAAGCTGGTATTTCCCTTCCTTCATCTGCCTCTCCAGCCCGGAGCCCTTTTTCACCCCGATGGTCAGAACCCGGATGAAATGGGGATCGATTTTGTTCAACGCCCTGGCCGTTTCGGTCGCATGCTCTTTCCACAGTTCCCGGCCCCCCAATCCCAAAATGATGAACTCCGAGATTTTCATCCCGGCCCGCTTGGCCATATGGGCGGATTTGATCATGTCAGAAGAGGTGCTGCCTTTGTTGATCTTTTCCAGCACCGCATCCGAGCCGGATTCCATCCCGCAATAAAGCGTGTTGAGGCCTGCATCGCAGATCTCTTTTATTTCCTGAGGGCTTTTTCTGATCATCGTCTGCGCCCGACCGTAACTGCTTATTCTTTCGAGGGAGGGAAAATACTGTTTCAGAAAACGCAGAATTTCGATGAGTTCCGCGGTTTTCATGATAAAGCTGTCCCCATCCTGTAGAAAACAGGTTTGAAAGGGGTAATGCTTGTAGTATTCAGCTGCCGCAATGATGTCCTGCTTGATTTCGTCGACCGGACGTATGGAAAACGGCATGCCCCTGTAATTGACGCAGAACTCGCACCGGTTCCACGGACAGCCGCGGGTAGTGCGGATCAGAAGGCTTTCTGCCTCGTCGACGGGCCGAATCGGTCCCAGTTCAAATGCAAACGGTTTCATAATGTCTCCTTCCGGCCCAGGAGAGCAATCCTTCTTTCTATGGCATTGAACTCGAGCATCGGCTCTCCGATTGCAACGATGTCAACGCTCATCCTCTCTCCTATATCCGTTTATATTTTTCCAACCCTTTACGCAGGGATTTAGTTTCGCGAACCAATTTCGCTTGTTCGGCCTCCCTGACTTCGATCTCGATCGCCTTTTCAAGGACTGCGTGAACGTGTTCTTTCGGTACAGCTACAACGCCATCCAAATCGGCAACAATGAGGTCGCCTGGATTGACTAGGATACCGCCGCACTCGACCGGTTCGTTGGATGACAAAGTTTTGAACCGGCCCAGGGTTGTAGCGGGAGAAACACTACGTGAGAATATCTGAAAATCGTAGTCCCTCCTGATTTCTATGATATCCCGTACACCCCCATCAAGGATTGCACCAGCCAAGCCATTTACCACCGCACCTGCCGTCATTAAGCCACCCCATACAGCCACGTTGGGTTCGCCGTTGATGCCGATCACGATCACGCTTCCCTCAGGTGATTCGTCGATGGCATCAAGGGCATGGGTTGGCGGCAGAACCTCTTCCGTAGAACCTTCAAGGATCGTCACCGCAGGACCCACTACTTTTTTACCGTTGATACGGGGCTTTATGGAATAATCCATATAGCCCCGCTTACCGACGATCATGTCCACCGCATCGGCGACGGACGCCGTGGCCACATTCCGAAAACCTTCCACCAGTTCTTTGACGGTCATGGATCTCACCTTCCTTTTCTATCTTTTTTTCGCGGCATAACCCGCCTGCAAAAAAGCCGCGGCACAGGCAACGGCCTCTCTCTGCCGCCCGGCGGCTAGTGCGAGGATGGTAAAGTCGGGCTAGGAGTGTGTCGGAGTACCTAATTTAACCCATTCTTGTGGGGGCCAAAACCCCTTGTCTGTCTTACGATCGTTGATTGTAGGGCATTCTGTGAGGCCGTTTTCTGAGTTACTTTGGCAAGTATAAGTACTCCGACAGGCTTCTATGGTCCAGCTTTATCTGGATTCGTCACCGTATGAGAATCTGAAGATTTATTGAATCCCTCTCCCGCTCTCCCTTCTCGAAAAAGAAAATACCAGAAGGATGGCCTATAGAGACTCTCTGTTTCTTCGCGATTTAGCGTAGTCCTTTATAGCAATATTATTCCCTTCTTTACGAGGGCATCTACTGTCTTTGACTCTGGTAATCACTTTGTGCTTTGCATTCTTTCTTGTTCTTGGGAGGTCTTCGTCAAAACCTCCACTCCAAATATTGCTAATGTGAGGAGTTAACAGCGGGAGTGAGGTGTTAACCCACTTCCAAAATCATCTCGATCTCTACAGGAATTCCGTTCGGCAGGGACTGCATTCCAACGGCAGAGCGTGCGTGCCTTCCTGCTTCTCCAAAGACTTCCACAAGCAAATCAGATGCCCCATTCATCACCTTGGGTTGGTCTTTGAAATCTTCCGTGCAGTTCACCATACCCAAGAGTTTAATTACGCGCTTGACCTTATTCAGGTCACCCAGTGCTCCTTTGGTTGAAGCGAGGCAGTTTAGAACCACGTTTCGGGCTGCCCTGTTTCCTTCCTCGGCGGAAAGTTCTTTTCCCAATTTACCGGCAAGTTTTGTCTTCCCATCGTCGTATGGACCGTGTCCCGAGATGAAAAGAAGATTTCCGACATGAACAAATGGCACGAAATTGGCCACCGGCTTGGGCGCCTGCGGCAATGTAATCTCCAGCTCCTTCAATCTTTTTTCGATATCCATTACTTCCTCCTTTTTTCTAACACTCTCCTAACCCATCAGTGAAGTAGTGTAGCCTGTTTTTGATAACTTCTGTCTCAGTGGACCTAGCATAACACAATGAAAACCTCCTCCATCTGTCTAACACTTCCCCCGTCGGGGAGGGTTTTAGCTTCGGCGAGGTTATTACATTAATGTAAACCCCTTCCCATTGTCAAGACAAAAATTTGGGTGTGTCATTTAAACTGTCCACTTTTCAAGTTTTGCTAACAGAAAAATGTCGGAACCTTGGGCTGGTTTTCAAGCAGGAATTTTTTCTTGACATACTACTCCCTTTACTGTACATTCGGCTCATCCTAAAGCAAGTTCTTATCATTTCATTTTTATCATTAAGGGAGAAGGGGCTGCTGACACTCGGAGAGGCCGTGCACAAGATGACGGGAAAGCCCGCCCGGAAGCCGGGCCTGGATCGTCGGGGAGAGCTCACGGAGGGTTGCTTTGCCGACGTGGTCGTCTTCGATCCGGCCGCCATCCGCGACCGTGCCACATTCGAACAGCCCCACCAGTTCGCCGAGGGCGTTCACTGGGTGATCGCTGACAGGCACATCACGCTCGATAGAGGCATGCTCTCAAGCCGGCTTGTTGGCCGGGTGCTCACGCCGGCCGGGTAACCGCTATCGAAGAATGAACAAAAAGGAGGGTCGCACAATGAAAAGATTTCTTGGAAAGCATGCTTGGGTTACATCATTGCTCGCGTTTTTCTTTCTTCTTGCCTTGGACCATGGGGCTTTGGCTCAGCAGTATAAGTGGAAGCTGGGCCACGTTGCGCCACCTGTGCATCCTTGGCATTTGGCCTCTGTCGAATTCGCCAAGGGTGTAGACAAGGACACCAATGGAAGGCTCACAATTGAGATTCACCATAGCGGATCAGTCGGCAGCGAAAAAGACATGATTGAGCAAGCTCGATTCGGGGCTTTGGACATGTGTTTAATGAGCACGGGCTCCCTTCGGTTGTTAGATCCCAGGTTGGAGATCGAAGAACTACCGTATGCCTGGCCCACAAGGCAGCACGCGTTTAGGGCCTTTGATGGAGAACTGGGAGATAAGCTAAAATCTTTCCTGGAACCCAAGGGGATATACATATTGGCATGGATGGAGAATGGATACCGCCACATGACCAATCGGGTTCGGCCGATATACAAACCTGAGGATCTGAAAGGACTAAAAATCCGCACCGCTGAACTGAGTATGCGATTGGATACATTCAGGCTTCTTGGAGTTCAGCCTACCCCCATGTCCTTCCCCGAGCTTTTCATGGCCCTCCAGCAGGGAACAGTCGATGGCCAGGAGAATCCACTCGTAGTTATTTACAGCTCCAAATTCTATGAAGTCCAGAAATACCTCTCCCTCACCGGACATATTTGGTCCAGTGCCGATTTCATGATCAACAAGGGCGTTTGGGATAAGCTTCCCAAGGATCTTCAGAATGTTGTGCGGCAGAATGCCATCAAAGCCGCACAGTATGAGAGGCAACTCTCGCAGAAGGCCGACTCTGAATTGATCGACGAATTGAAAAAGAAGGGAATGCAGGTAAATGAAGTCGACACGAGTCCCTTTAAGCTGGCAACTCAGCCTATCTACCAAAAATACCGCGATACCTATGGAAAGGATCTGATGGAATTGGTAGAGAAGTATTCCAAATAAGGCGCTGCAGTCGGGAGTTATCCATCCCTGGATCGCCATTCGCCGGACAGGCTATGGATAACTCCTTATGAGAAGAAACAAGAGGATAAGGCTCAAAGAAGCCAGCACACATACCCATTCTTTGGGCCAACAGAGGACAGAATGCCCTTTTGCCGAAGCAAAATTTCCGCTTTGGGCCGCGGAGCGATATCTACCCCCTCTAGGAAAGGCACCTCATGAGATTTCTTCGGCTACTTATGGGACGCTCAATAGAATGGATCGCAGTAATCTTGACCATCGCAATGACGGTTGTGGTCTTTTTGCAAGTCACCAACCGTTACATCTTCAATAATCCGCTCTCTTGGACTGAAGAGGTCGCCCGCTTTCTCTTCGTCTGGATTACTTTTCTAGGCGCATTCATAGCTCTAAAATCCAAAGCCCACATCAGTGTAAATTCTTTTGTGGCTCTCTTCTCAACCAGAACTAGGACGATATTGGAGAATGTAGTCATCTTTCTCACGATTGTTTACCTTCTTTTTTTGATCCAGCTTGGATTCAGAATCGTCTATGAAACGGCCGACAGCGTAAGCCCAGCCCTCAACATTCCCTATGCGTATCTCTATCTTTCAATACCCGTATCTGCGATCCTCATGCTCTCTCATTTAACCGTCCAACTCTTCCAATCAAGATCGAAAACCATGGTCATTTCAGGAATCATTTCCATCGCCTCCCTTGTCCTCCTATATCTTCTGTTAGGTGGAGGAAGAGTTTCTAGCGGAACCCTCGTTCTTTTCTCAATTATATGCCTGGCTACACTAATCTTGATGAACACCCCCATTGCATTTTCCCTCGGACTTAGTTCCCTCCTTTTTCTTATTCTGTTGCAACGAACCCCCCTGATAATTATCCCGAATCGTATGGTTGGAGGTGTCGACTCTTTCCCTTTCCTCGCCTGCCCGTTCTTCATCCTGGCCGGAGAGCTAATGAATACGGGTGGTATCACCCAGCGCCTTGTAAACCTTGCTAAGGCGATAGTGGGCCATGTCCGCGGGGGATTGGGAATGGTGGTGGTGGTGGCTGAGTATTTTTTTTCGGGAATTTCTGGATCCACAATGGCTGACGTTTCCGCCATTGGCTCTCTGCTCATCCCCGCAATGAAAAAGGCCGGCTATAAACCGGAACATGCGGTATCGATTGTCTCCTCCGCAAGTGCGATGGGAATTCTGGTCCCTCCATGCCTTACTATGGTTGTGTTGGGAGTGATGACCGGTCTTTCTGTTGGCGCGCTCTTCATGGCGGGTTTCCTCCCTGCTGTCGTTTTGGCCATTTGCATTATGGCTCTAATCTACTTTCAAGCATTCAGAGAGAACCTTCCTCTGGAAAAGCGGCTTCCTCTGATAGAAGCTTTCAAATCGATTATAGGCGCCATCATCCCATTGACGCTCCCCGTCATAATCTTTGCAGGCATCCTAAGTGGTGCGGCCACCGCCACGGAGATCTCAGTGATCGCCGTGGTCTATAGTCTGATCGTAGGTGCATTTCTTTACAAAGAAATCAGACTTGAGCATATCATTCCGATTCTGGTTCGAACCGTGACGTTGACGGGAGCTGTAGCGTTTTTGCTTGGGGCCTCTTCGGTGCTTACCTGGATATTCGCTACGAACCAGGTCCCCGAAATGGTGGGGACATTGATACTCGGTCTTTCAAGTGGCCCCTGGGTCTTCTTGCTCCTCAGCAATGTTGTTTTCGTTCTTCTGGGCTGCGCGTTAGAGGGGACGCCTGCCATTATAATCCTCATTCCTATTTTCTTCCCTATTATTACTCGGTTTGGGATAGACCCGCTTCATTACTGTATTCTGGTAACAACGGCCATTGGCATAGGTGTGTTTCTTCCTCCGATAGGAATGGGCATTTTCATTGCTTGCAGCTTTGCAGGCATTGATATGGGGAGATGCATACGTCCCTTTATGCCTTTCGTGATTGTCCTATTTGTTGGACTGCTGATTATCTCCTTTTTCCCCTGGTTTACGCTGGTCTTACCTAATATCTTTTTCCCCGTCAAATGAAACAAACAAAGGAGGAAAGGAGTGAAGAATCTGAAGCAGGCACTTTCAAACGGTGAGATCCTTTGGGGAGCGATCGTCTTGTCCTCAAGTCCAGTTAATATCGAGATATCAGGGTACTTGGGGTACGACTTTGCTTTCATTGACTGTGAGCATGCCTCCGTGAGTCCCTACGGAATGGAGATGGAGAACCTGATCCGCGCGGCCGATGCGGCTAATATCACTCCCGTGGTTAGAGTCATTGAGAGCAATCTGAGCCAGATACGGAAACCACTCGATTTTGGCGCCAAGGGCATCATCGCGCCAATGATTAATACTAAAGGGGATGCGAAGAGGTTGGTCGATTCCTGCCTCTACCCTCCTGATGGAAACCGGGGAGCATGCCCCGGGGCCAGAGCCACTAAATACGGGGCCATGGAATGGTTCGAGTATATGGAGAAGGCAAACCGAGAACTGTTTATCGGGCCAATTATCGAACGGCTGCAGGGGATCGAGAATCTTGAAGAAATCCTCTCCGTCAAGGGAATCAGCGCCATCTTTTTTGGCCCTTTTGACCTGGCCATCGAATTGGGGATAAGGCCCAAGAAGGGGGAAGAGGGACGCGGGACTTTGAGCGTGCTCAGAGATCCCGTGATGGATAAACATATGGATTATCTTATCTCTACCTGCAAGAAGCACAAAGTACCCGTGGGTACAGCCGCGTGGGATGTAGATTCGGCAATGGAGATGGTCGATAGGGGCTGTCAGATCGTCTGCATTTCTACCGATAACAATATGTTTGCGGAAACTGCCAAGAAGTATATCGAAAGTGTCAGAGAAGGGCTAAAGAAGATCAATAAGAGGTAGTCGTTGACGGGGCGGGGCAGTGATCCGGCTCAATGGGGGGCTGGGGGGTCAGGTCTCAACGGGCTGTTGCCCACAGCGATTCCGTAATTCAGATGTTTTAGTCCCACCATCCATCGTAATGTCAACCAGTTAGCGCCAAAAGCTTCCCGAGAGCAAATTCGCATTTGAAAGAAGGCTTGACTTTTCATATGAGTCTGTTATATTAATATATAACAGAGTAAAAAGGAGATGATTTGATGAGACACCGAGGTCAGTTTACTCGTTCTGAACGTTTTGCCAGATCCCGGCTGGCCAAGCTCGTCCACGAGCAGCCTTTCCTTTGCGGGAGCCTGGTGCCCCTGCATCGGGTCTGCGGTAAGGAGGGATGTAAATGTAACCAGGGAGAACTTCATCCGGGACTTTGTGTAGCCCTTCGAGTAGGAGAGAAGCGTAAAATGATCTATGTTCCTCAGGCGCTGGAAACAACGGCTCGTCGATGGGTGGCAACCTATCAGGAAGCTTGGCGTCTGATGGAGGAGGTTTCCCAGGCCTCTTTAGAACGATTTCTCAAGGGGAAGGAAAAAGTCCGTGAGGCGAGGAAGGCAAAGCCAGCAGCAAGGGGGAGACACCGATGATGTTACGGTTTTATCGCTATGTGGAGAAGGTCTTCGATTTCGGTCAGAGAGTCAAGGCCATCCATGACACCCGACGGAAGCCACGGATTCAAACCGCCGCCATTTGGTTAAGTGCTTTCTTCCTGTTCGTGACCCGCCGTGGGAGTCTGAATGCGATGGAATACGAACTCCATCGATCCAAGCGGTTTGATCGCCTCATTGGGTCCCATAAGCCGAGTGCCGACCGGATGGGGATGTCTTTTGTCTGATTCCTTCGGAGCAACTTCGGTCCATGCTTTCGGGGATAAACCATCAACTAGGTCGCAACAAGGTGTTTGGCAAAGAAGCGCCGTTGCGGTTTGCGGCGATGGATGGGCATGAGTTTTTTTCCCAGTCGACATCGATGCTGCAAGGAGTGTTCTCAGCGGAAGGTGAAGGTTCATGGCGAAGAAGTGATCGAATATTATCATCGGGGAGTAGTCTGTTATTTGGTGGGGTTCCACATGGCCGTACCCCTGGATATAGAGTTGATTCGACCGGGGGAAGGTGAGGTCATTGCAGCCAAACGGTTGTTAGAGCGTGTGCTTCAGCGTTACGGGCGTTTCTTCGATGCGGTCATCGGAGATGCCCTCTATTTAGAAACTCCCTTTTTCAATTTCTGCATCGACCATGGGAAGCATGTCGTAGCCGTTATTAAGGGGGATCAGAGGGCCTTGCTTCAGGATGCGCAGGGCTTGTTTGCTCAGATGAAACCCGGTCTTTGGGACGAGCCCCGGCGGCTGATTCAGTTCTGGGATGTGGAAGGGTTCACCTCTGCCGAAGGAGTCAAGGTACCGCTCCGGGTGCTCCATGCCTATGAGACCATCACCAAGCGAGAGCGTATCGGCAAGCAATGGATCGAAACCGTCGAAGATCATCATTGGTGGTGGGCAACCACCTTCCCTCTTTCTCAGCTCCCCAGCCGTCAACTTTGGAAAGCAGGCCATCGTCGATGGGATGTTGAAAATGACCTCTTCAACACGCTCTCCACCCATTGGGCTCTGGATCATTGCTTTAAACATGACCCCACCGCTATCGTGAATTTTATTCTTACGCTCTTTATCGTCTTTGTCTTATTACAGAGGTTCTACCTGAAAAACCTCAAACCTCAACGCCGGATCCATCTAACCCTGATTGGTCTGAGCGACGAATTATACGTGAGCGTGATATTGGTTGCCAGCCCTTCTCCATGGCTCGATAAGGGAGGATAACCCACCCCTCTCTCCCTCCTATCGAAATCGAACCTCTTCCAGCACCCTTAGGGCAGGGTGATTACCCCCGTCTTGTCCCCTCACCGAATTTCCTCCGCTTCATGCCTCAAAAAGCAACTGCGAAAATCCTTCTACCCTCTCTTCTTCGACCTCTATCCATCGATCCCCTCTATTTACTGCAATTTGACTCCTCCTATCCCTTCAATTGCGGAATCGCTGCAGGAATTTAACAAAAGTTGACGAGAACAGTGCATTATGCTAAATCTGAGATATGTTTTGGGTCGTTTTAATCTGAGGAGAAAGGGTATGGCCAGTTTAGGAAAGAGGGACGTGCTCTAGATTCTGGGTGGAGGCAAAAATTATGGATCCGATCAAACAGTGGTGGGTTGAGGAAAGGGCGAAGAAAGTCATCGAAAGACTGGAAGCCCATGACTTTAAAGCGATCTATGTCAAATCAAAAGCTGAGGCGGTAGAAGAAATTTTAAAACACGTCATTCCCAATGCGAAAATCGGAGTCGGAGGGTCTGTTACCATACGGGAATTGGGAATCCTCGACCAATTAAAGGTTAAGGGGAATCTCCTCTATGATCATTGGGTCCCTGGACTTACAAAGGAGGAGTCACTAAAAACCCGCAAGTTCCAAATGACTTCTGACCTCTTCCTCAGCGGCGTCAATGCCATCACCCTAAATGGAGAACTGATCAACATCGATTTTGCTGGAAATCGAACCAACGCCACCACCTATGGTCCGGGAAAGGTGATTCTCGTCGTTGGCTATAATAAGATTGTGGAGGATGTTCAAGAGGCGATCAAAAGGATCAAGAATGTAGCAGCGCCCATTAACGCGAAGCGTTTGAACATCGACGTTCCATGTGCTAAGGTTGGAAAGTGTGTAGACTGTAACTCTCCTAATAGGATATGCAGAGTGGTCATGATCCATGAACGAAGGCCCTTCTTAACAGATATGCTCATCATTTTAGTTGGAGAGGAATTGGGATATTGATTCAATGCGGAATGCCCCTCACCCCACCCCCGAGGGGAGAGGGGAAGGGTGAGGGGCATTCCGCATTCCGAATTCTAAAGAAAGGGAGGAATTATGGGAAAGGTCAGAAGAGCAATCGTTAGTGTCTCGGAAAAATCTGGAGTCGTTTCGTTTGCAAAGGGTTTGGCCCAGATGGGCGTGGAGATCCTCTCGACAGGGGGGACCGCAAAAACCTTGAGGGAGATTGGAATCTCCGTGAAAGACATCTCCGAGTATACGGGATTTCCAGAGATGCTGGATGGAAGGGTGAAAACGCTCCATCCAAAGGTCCACGGTGGCCTTTTGGGTCAACGATCTAAAACGGAGCATGTCCAGAAGATGAAAGAGCACGGCATCCTTCCCATCGACCTTGTAGCGGTTAACCTTTATCCCTTTGAAGCAACAGTGGCAAAGGAGGGTTGCAGCCTTGAAGAGGCAATCGAAAACATCGATATCGGTGGGCCGACGATGCTCCGGTCGGCTGCGAAGAACTACCCTGATGTGACCGTTGTGGTAGACCCAAATGATTACGATCTGGTCCTTTCTGAATTGAAGGAGAAGGGGGAGATTTCGATCGAAACTAACTTTCGGTTAGCGAAGAAGGTCTTCCAGCACACGGCCCGTTATGACGGTGCGATCTCCAATTACCTCGGCCAGATTGAGAAGGGGAAAAAGACATATGAGTTCCCGGAAGCGTTTACCTTCCAGGTGAAAAAGGCTCAAGAGCTGCGCTATGGAGAAAATCCTCACCAAAAAGCAGCATTTTACCGGGAATATTTGTTGACCGAACCCTCCGTTTCGAATGCGCTTCAAATCCAGGGTAAGGAATTATCATACAATAATATATTGGATGTTGACTCAGCCTTTGAGACGGTGAAGGAATTCGAGGAGCCTGCGACCGTCATCATTAAACATAATAACCCCTGCGGTGCTGCCATCTCTTCAAAGAACTTAGCGGAGGCATACCGGAAGGCGAGGGATTGTGATCCGGTCTCAGCATTCGGTGGGGTTGTAGGTTTCAATCGGGTTGTGGATGAGGAGACAGCAAAGGAGATGGTTGAGATCTTTCTTGAAGTCATCATCGCCCCGGGTTTCGATCCAAAGGCACTTGAGATTCTTAAGGCGAAAAAAGATCTTCGGATTCTTCAGACTCCACCTCTTATGGGATCCTATTCACAAGGTGGATTCGATCTAAGAAAAGTAGTCGGTGGACTCTTAATCCAGGATCGGGACCTTGGTAAGGTACCGATGGATCAATGGAAGGTGGTGACGAAGAGGAAACCAACCGAGGAAGAAAAGAGAGGAATGGCCTTTGGTTGGAAAGTGGCTAAGCATGTAAAATCTAATGCCATCGTCCTCGTCCGTGAGGATCGGACCATCGGGATCGGGGCAGGGCAGATGAGTCGTGTTGATTCCACTCGATTGGCAGTGATGAAGGCCCAATCCTCGACAAAAGGAACAGTTTTGGCTTCCGATGCAATGTTTCCCTTCAGGGACGGAGTCGATACCGGAGCCGAAGCCGGTGCCTCGGCCATCATCCAACCCGGTGGTTCGATTCGAGATGATGAGGTGATCGCCGCTGCAGATGAATACAATATCGCCATGGTATTTACAGGGATGCGGCACTTCCGGCATTAAAAGAACGTGTCCGTTAACCGTGACCGTGTCCGTTTTTCTTTTTCCGGACACAAACGCTGAAGATGAGAGATGCAGGTAGGGCTTTAGCCCTGCGGAATTTGCAAGCCTAAAGGCTTGCCTTGCAATTTTATTACGGACACGGACACGCGACACGAATCACGAGATTCATATGAAGGTTCTTGTGGTGGGCGGCGGCGGCAGAGACAGAGGGAAGCAGATCCTTTCCAAGGGGGGTTGGGGGGATTAGATGGAGAGCAAAAGAGTGTATAAGGTCGCGGTGATTCCCGGGGATGGGACAGGACCGGAAGTGGTTGCCGAAGGATTGAAGGTTCTGAAGGTGGCCTCTGAGAAGTTCGATTTTAAATATCAACTGGAACATTACGATCTTGGAGGAGAGCGTTACCTAAGAACGAGAGAAACACTTCCAGATTCAGTCCTGAAAGAATTGAAGGGGATGGATGCGATTTACCTGGGAGCGATCGGCCATCCAGAGGTGAAGTCTGGGATACTAGAGCAAGGAATTTTGTTGAAGATTCGGTTTCAGTTAGATCAATATATCAACCTACGACCTGTCAAACTTTACCCGGGAGTAGAGACTCCTCTTAAGGACAAGGGGCCAGAGCATATCGACTATGTT
>Ga0315277_10005550_pt1 | contig 16602 bp, 9 predicted proteins | sample YL17G05_15_MG_FD_203695 | JGI IMG/M metagenome (GOLD analysis project Ga0315277, IMG submission 203695) | Sediment microbial communities from Yellowstone Lake, YNP, Wyoming, USA - YL17G05_15 | ecosystem: Environmental > Aquatic > Freshwater > Lake > Sediment | place: USA: Wyoming | collected... | reverse complement strand
CTATCGCGAGGATGCTCAAGGCCCCTATCTTCTGCCTTAGCATGGGAATGGACAGCAGCGCGAGCATTATCGGCCAGATGTAATTCAGCGTGACGGCTTCCTGTGCCGTAAGCAGCGAATAAGCCTTGAATAAAACCACATAATATAAGAAAGGATTAAGGAAGCCGAGAAGCGCCGAACGGACATAGTCCCTTTTAGCTGATGTCGCCAACAACTTCAGTTTTTTCTGGATAAGCAGAATTACAAACAGCGCAACGATCGATGAAATGGACGCATAAAACAGCAGCTCAATATAATCAAGGTATCTTAGCGAAATTTTAAAGGCCGAAGCTACTGTTGCCCAGAACATGACCGCGATGATGGCGTAGATATATGCCTGTCTTTGTTTATACATAAATAACCTTAGCCAAATGAAGAAACCATATCCAAGGAAAATTCTAATATCCTGGGAGCGCAGGCATCCTTGCCTGCCTCCGGGAACTGATTTATTTTATCATGCAGGCAGGGATGCCTGCGCTCCCAGGGCAATTTATGGAGTAAGGGGGATGAAAGGAGCAAGCGGAAGTACCTCTATCTTCAATTTTATGCTAAATTGTGGCGTTTGGGAGACAGGCATGAGACGTACAATCCTCCTTACAGGCTCTGCCGGGTTTATCGGAAGCCACGCTGTTGAGAAGCTCCTCGAAATGGGGCACGAGGTCATCGGCTTCGACAACTTCGATGATTTCTACGACCCTGCCATCAAACAGGACAATATCAGGAAAGCGCAGGGGCATCTCGGCTTCATGGGGGTTGTCGGGGATATATGCTCGGAACAGGACTTGGATAATATCTTTTCCATCTATGAAATCACCGATGTCATTCACCTTGCGGCCCGCCCCGGTGTAAGGCCATCGTGGGAAGACCCATTTCTCTACGAGCGCATCAACGTTATCGGCACCGTCAACCTCCTCAGGATGGCTGCCGATGCCGGTGTGGGCCATTTCATCTATGGCTCCTCGTCATCGGTGTATGGCATCAACGCAGATATCCCATTCGCGCCGCATCATGCCACCCAGCGTACAATCAGCCCCTATGCCGCCAGCAAACTCGCCGCGGAGGGTTATGTGCACGCCTATCACCATCTCAAAGGCTTCAAAGCAACGGTGCTGCGTTTCTTCACTGTTTATGGTCCGCGGCAGCGGCCCGAGATGGCCATTCACAAATTCACCCGGCTGATTGAAGAAGGCAAACCAATACCCGTTTTCGGCGATGGCGAATCGGCGCGTGATTATACCTGCATTGACGACATCGCTGCCGGCCTTAGCGGTACGCTCGAAAGGGATGGGGAGCAATATGAAATCCTCAACCTCGGCTCCACACATGTTGTGAAACTCAATGACCTCATCAAAACAATTGCCTCCACCCTTGGTAAGGAGCCAATAATCGAACGGCATCCTATGGCCCCCGGCGATGTGCCGATAACTTATGCCGACATATCCCGCTCGCGTTTGCTTCTCGGTTTCGAGCCTCGTACGACGATACAGCAAGGAATCCCGAGATTCGTGGAATGGTACAGGATGAAGAGAAACGAAGGGGTGTTGTGATTATCATTGTAGACGGTGCGGGTTAGGCCGAGCTTACCCGTGTTTTTGCAGGGCTTATAGAGCCATTCACGGGCAGCCCTCGAAGACTCGGGCTGCTCGTGGCACCGGCCCTGTTGTGATACCGATTTGTATATGTACTTTTTCAACGACCCCACTGTCGCCGTCTTCTTTTAATAACTTATCGTGTCGACTCCTGAACTTTTAGGAAAACCCTTCCGAACGCATCTAAAAAACATGGGCTTCTTGGAAAGAGGAAGCTTTACTACGGGGCCAAGGGTTGGGCAGTTTTTCATCCTGGAAGTGGTGGGGGCTTATTTTTTCCCCCACAGGGGGTGGCGCCCAGGGGGCAAAGATGCGCCAGGAGCTTGTAAGTCATATGGGGTTGAAAAATATGTGAAAGGAACCGAGGAGGAGTATAGCTATGGGTATACGCCAGATATTCTCTTTTACTGTCCTGCTGGTATTAATTGCTTTCATGCTGGCGGCTTGCAGCCGGAACAGCAAAGATGCTGCGAATCCAGTCATCCCTGAGAGCCCTGAATTGCAGCACAACCCGCAGTCTTACGGCCATATACCGCTCGGCTATTACGGGGTTGCCATTGACCTTAAAAATGGAACCATCGATGCAATCCCGGCGAGAGGGGCCGAGTTTCATCTCAATGTACTTCCCTTCATGGAACCACCGCTGTTAGAATACCTCAGCATCAATTGGAGTTCGCTTGTCGTTGATACGGTAAATAATAAAGTCGAAGTGGATGTTATCTTCACGCATCCGTTCAGCAACCTGAACGAATTCATGGGTTTTGATGTTAAGGGGATTGTTATAACGGACGGGAGCCTTGGGGGATTCAGCGATACGGGAGTTATTATCCCGAAGGCGACCGAACCAAGGCTGGTCAATGCCGATGGTTACGCGCGATGGTGGAATCCGAATGAATTCACCGGTTCGGGGATATTCGGTTATGAGGACGGCCTGCTCGGTGCTCCGGACAGCTATGCGCAATACGGCAGCACGGTTAACGGTTATAAATATTTCGCTGACGGGCTTGGTAAAGATGCAAGTGTACTCGCCCTTAATACTAGCCTGAGAGGACGCTTCAGCGCCGGTGCGAAGATAACACGCCATTATGTGCTCAGCTTCGGCGATAGCACCGCAGACTTCATGATGTTCAATTATGCCGTTGATGCAAGCTGGGCAGCCCCGGCGCACGTCCCTCCGAGTGGAATGGAGGATTTCCCACCCGAGGCCAACCAGCCCGAAGCTTTTGCCGTAGCAGTCGCTGAGTTGGAAAACACTTTCTGGTATTCAGAGCCTACCGGAACATCGGGAGGACATGCGTCCCTATGTATCGATGTCATGGATTGGCAGGGGTTGAGCAGCGTAGCATCAGTCCATGTTGAAGCTCCGGAACTGTTCAGCGGATTTAAGACCTGCACCCCCGATCCGGCCAATAACCCCGATGATATTCACGGCAAATATTATGTAACCATCGATGGGCAACCCCCCAATGATGACGGCATCCAGGTGCTGGTGACGGTTGAGAACATATCCGGCGATTTCAGCCAGGGCGGGATGAATGTATTCACCGGGCCGTCAGGTATACTCCTCGCAGCGTATAACGTGTACACGGCTGATGTAGCAGCCAACACCATCCCGACGGTAGGGCCTGTAACCGGCGAGGAAGAGCCCATCTGCGGGGAATGCTATATTTACTCGGTGGCGGCCTACGACTATGAGGATAGCGCTGAAGAATTAACCTATGAATGGATTATAACACCACCGTCAGGACCGAGTGACTACGACCTCGATATCTGCCCTGACGACGGGGACCCCGCAACGCTGGATATCGTGTTCCTGAAGAACGGGACATTCACGATTGACGTGAAAGTCACGGATACTGATGGTGGTTATGCATACAGCTCCAAAGCCGCAAAACCTAATGCCAAGTATGGACCAGCCCCTGATCCCGTTGGCAATGTTGTTATCACGGTCAACAGGGATGAACCCATTGAAACGATTGAAAATGTCACTTTGTCATGGGCACCGGTCCCCGGGGCCAACCAGTACGCCGTCTATTGGACTGAGGATCCATATACTCCAGGGCAATTCCTTTTTCAAGGAGTGACCGATACGACTTCCTATATGATAAACCCGATGGATAAAAATACGGCCTACCTTTTCACCGTAAGGTCGCGCGCGATACCCGACAACCCGGACACAGAGAGCGGGGACAGCGAGTATGCTTATGCTGAGTTTGAAACCGCTGACGATGAGGACATCTACCGCTGGGTCGCGGGATACCGGGTTTATGGTGATAGTGACCGTTTCGAAAGAGTCACCGGCGCCGGTTCAATGGCAGGGCAGAAGGGTTGGCGCATGGATGTCACGGATATGTACATTCAAGGTTATTCCTGGAGTGTAATTGCATCACCACCGATACCGGTATTTGATAATACCTCAACTTACAGGATCGAATTCCTGCGGCACCACGTAAACCCGTTTAACTACCATGGGTTGTCCGTCGGTACTACTGATGAGATATATAGTTCAGCCAATGATACATTCCCGAATTTCGATACAAGCATGTTCTGGGTTGAAGGAGAGCCTTACACGGGAGCAACATGCGCTGCCATTCAGCAGAAATTTGTGGAGCCTGCCAACAATAGCGGGGCTTTCTGGGATTATTGCTCCCTCTTCACATACTCCGCCTTTGAACTGCCTAAGATGGCGGACCTGATAGCCGCAGGCAAACAGGCGCGCGCAGCAATCGGCTATGCCGGTTACTATACGCAGATGTACGCAAGGGTGGAACTCGACGATATTTCCGTCGTCGTGTATTAGACCAGTTCCATTAAAAAATAATCCATTGACCATGGATGCGTGCTCGGGTGCCGCCCACAAGGCATCTGCGACTTGTGGGTGATTGCAATAAAGAAAGCACCCTTATTCAGAGGGATGCCACCCATGTGCGGGGCAGGTTTTCCAGCCTGCCATTTAATATTAACATCTTGTTGTAGCGCAGGCGTCCCGCCTGCATCTTAACCACAAGTACCCCTCACCTAAGAAATATTTCAGATTTATTCAAATAAAGCAGGCAGGAAAGCCTGCTACACTACAAACAAAGAGCGCCGTTTTATCGCGGCGCTTTTTATTAGTGGAATTATCCTGAAATGCGTATTTAGACCTTTACTCCCGCCACCTGGTGATATAGATCGTGCATTTTCTCCGCGCAATCTTCCCATCGTTCGTGAGTTTCGCAATATGCACGGTTCCGCTTTCTTATGGACTCTGATGCGGCGGGAAGTTCCGAGAGGACATAGTTAAGCGCCGCCGCCAACCCCGCAGAATCACGCTGGTGAACATAGAATCCGTTGACCCCTTCCTCTACGACTTCATGATAAGGCTCAAGGTCGCCTAAGACGGGGATGGAGCCGCACGCCATACCCTCAAGGATTGTGATGGCCCTCTGGTCGCTTTCAGGGATGCTTACGAATACGGGGCTGAGGGTGAACAGCATCGCGACATCCCTGTCGCTTGGAAGTCTCGGCATGAAGGTTACGCGGTTTTCAATCCCAAGTTCCGCTACGCGCCGCAGCATCTTGGCTTTGTAATGCTTATCATCCGAACCGTTCATGCAGAGCAGGTGAATATCAGGGAAACAATCCGACAGCATACCGAAGGCGTCAATGATGATATCGTTCCCGTAGATAGGCGCCAGATGACGCGGCGAGAGGATATATGTCCGCCCTTCAGGTATGTTGTGATTCCGTCGGAAAGCGTCGATTTCCTCTTCAGTGAATTCTTCAAAGAATACCGAACCGATTCCCCAGGAGAAGGTGTATATCTTGGTGGGGTCAACCCCGAATTCCTGGACAAGGGTGTCCCGCATATGCTGCGATGTTGTCGTGATGGCCACGGCCTTGCGGAAATTCGCGGCTACCCACCGCTTGTGAAGCCCCGAACGCAGGCCGAATTGGAAAACATCGGAACCCCACGCCGAGAGTATGAGCGGCGTGTAACCCGTGTGCGCCGCCATGGTGCTGAAGCTGGCAACATAGTGCCCATGCAGGATATCCGGCGCAATCTGTTTAATGAGCCACTTTGTTTTCGGGATTGACGTTATGTAGCGCAGCTTGGAGTTGGATAAGGGAGCCCGGATGTGATAAACCTCAGCGCCGGGGATATCGCCATCGCGGGTCGTTATCACATGTATCTCGTGCCCCTTGTGGTGCATAAACTCGGCCCATCGATGGACATGAATACTCTTTGCATCAGCAACGAAACAGATCTTCATCCTTCCCTCGCCATGCTTCGCTGGAAGGTCAACTCCTTATTCACCATATTAATATCTTTTAAACACCCTTAATTTTGCATAATTATATATACAAGACGGTGCAACTTTCAACCTTTATGGTGTCAGGGCGTGGCTCTTTCCAGATTATGTTAGAGGCCGTTAATGATTTTTCGCTGGAAATGGGCTTCGGGGCTGTGGAAATAGCGTTCCGGGCGTCGAGGGTATGGAGGTTACATCGTAATTACCCTTGGAACCGCAAGTATAAATACTCCCATTACCGTCCTCTACGACCGCAGCCGCCTTATCCGTATCACCCTCCCTCCAAATTTTCCCGAGCTTATTCGGGGGAATAAATAGTATCTAATATTACCTCGGTGTAGCATCCGGCAGTCCGCCATCGACGGGGATTGTGGCGCCGGTGGTTGGTGTTTGGCGGGTTGCGAAGAAGAGTACGGCGTTCGCGACATGGTCGGCGGTTACCCGCACCTTGAGCAAGTTGCGGTTCCGGTAATACTCCTCAAGCCCCTTCTCATCGAGCCCGCGGGTGCGCATACGCTCCGGTCCGACCTCCGCCCACAGCCCCGATTTCCGGTCGCGGTCGGAGAAGACGGCATCGGGGGAGACCATATTCACGCGAACATCCATCTTCGCAAATTCAAGGCTCGCTATACGCGCAAGCTGATGTGACGCGGCTTTCGTGGCACTGTACGCACCAAAACCGGCTCCCGGTGCGAAGACATTTTTCGTCGTAACGACGATGACATCCCCACCGGTGCCCTGCGCCTCATATATTGGTGCTATTTCGCGAAGCACCAGCAATGTGCCTTCCGTATTAATCCGCTCCAAACGGCGAAACGCATCCAAGTCCATTTCGGCAAGGGTTGATACATGCGCGACTCCGGCGCATATGACCGTTATATCAAATCCGCCCCACGCATAGCTTACCGCCTTCAACCCGTTCTTGACCGATCCCACATCGGTGACATCGAGCGCCACGCCGATCACCCTATCCCCGAACGCGGCTTTCAATTCATCGACCAGGCTGTCGAGCCTTTCGCCTGGTAAATCGGTTATTGCTACGTGACATCCATTATTCAACAGCCCACGGCAGATACCCGCGCCAATCGCCCCCGCTGCGCCCGTTACAACCGCCACTTCCCCCGCTAACGGCGCATCTTTCTTCGCGAGTTTCGCGTGCTGCATGGGCAAATATTCCATATCAAACAACTCCGCTTCGGATAAGCCCTTATATATGCCCATTGCAGCAATACGGCTCTTCACGTTTAGCGCATGCGCTGTGATATCCCTCGCGACCGTCGCACCTTTGGTATCACGACCAGCGCATATCGCCCCCAACCCGGGCAGCAATATCACCCGCGGTTTCGAATCGAATGGCTTGACACCTGGCGGCATACGCGAAATATTCCGCACGATATATGCATCATATTCCTTAGCATAGTCCGAAACGGCCTTCGCAAGCTGCTCTTTGAGTTTCGGGATGTCGTCATACTGCGGATTGTCAACCCACAGCGGCAATGCCTTGGTGCGTATGAGATGGTCGGATGTCACTGAAGGAGTAAGCGCCAACTCCCTGCCATTCTTCGAATCGACAAGCTCAAGGGTTTCATCGTTTATGAGCGGAAGGAGGATGACTTTGTGATATGGCCTGTCTGCGTTGCCGGATTCGGTCGCCACGAGGCCGCGAAGTATTGGGGCGACCTTTGCATATCTATCCCACGCTACGCTGAACGGTGTTGGTATTTCATGTCTCTTGGTACGCGGATGCTTGCTGATATGCTCCTCAGCCCTCGCAACCAGCGCGATATGCGCATCATACGACTCCCGCGCGGTATCGCCCCACGTTATCAGCCCATGGTGCATAAGCACGATGCCTTTTGCGTTGGGGTTCGCGTCATACGCATCAGCAGCCGCTTTCGCGAGTTTGAATCCGGGCTTGACATATTTGAGAATTATTACCCCATCCCCCAGAGCATCCCGCACAACCTTCTCACCATTTGCCTGGTTAGTCAGAGCGAGTATTGCATCAGCATGAGTATGGTCAATAAATTTCGGCGGAAGGAATGCGTGCATGAGCGCCTCAATCGATGGCGTTGCCGACTTGAAATCGAAAAGGTTTATACGCAGCTCGTTGAGCATCGCTTCATCGGCAAGCTCACTTAATCCCCTCAGTTTCTTCAAGGGTTCTAAGTCAAGACCTGCAAAACCTTCAGGCCCGATGGACGCCATATCATAGCCTGATGCCTTCACGAATATCGCGGGGATTTTCTCGACCAATATATTGGTGTGAATCCCCTTAACCGATGTATTCCCTCCCCCGTGCAGAACGAGTTCCGGCTCGACACCGAGAAAACGCGCGGAATATATGCGCAAAGCCAAATCATCGCCGTATGTCTTGCCATAACGGGCGATGAACTCGGCTGCCTCTTTATCTGACCAACGGTTTTGCATTTCAGGGCCTTCTTTGAAAAATGGAAGCGCACACTGAAGTGTGCGGCACCCATATTTTTTCATCATTATACTGATATGCGGGGGAACATACACCTATAGGGCTATCCTAAGCTGAATGTATGGGATGTTCCCTCTGTCTTCCGATGTTTCGGGACACCCTTGGGGGTGTTGAAAAAGTATCGAATGAAGGGTGGCGCACATCTATTGATGTGCGCGGTACCCCTGGAAGCCGCATATCACGGCATACGCCGCACCCGCTACGCGGGTGATAGATATGCGGTACCCATTCAAACTCACTTTTTCAACAGGCCCACCCTTGTCCCGAAACCCTATGGAAATATCCTCAAAGCAGGGGCGAAGCTGAAGACAGAATGCTTCGCCCCTGCATATTTGTCCTGTTATGGACTTTAGAAATAAATGGTAGCCCCGGCAGTCAAAATATGGTCCCCTCCGCCGAGGAATAAATAGCGCCCGCGGACATCTATATTCTCCTGTACATCAAGCCCCAAGCACAGGTTGATGCCGTTGGCGTCTTTCAAAGCATCGGTATCGCTGAATAAATAAGTGTAGCCAAACCCCAAATACGCCTCGGTTGCCATAATCCCGGTGAGGGCGTATTTATAATCGCCATGAATAAGCCAGGCGTTCATATCACCGTCGTCAACATAGTTCACTTCAAGAAGGAAATCCATCGATGTTACATCGAACAGGTAATAGATGGAATTATTCGTATCAATACCCTCGATGTCCGGGAACATAACCCCGGCTCCGAGGCCATAGTCCCCCAGTCCACCCAATGCGGCATAGCATGGTGTTGCCAAGGCAAGCACCATGGGCAAAACAAGCATGGTTAAGATAATCGCAGATGTTCTCATTCGTATTCCTCCTCGTCAATCCCCAACGCTATATCCTCATCTTCCTCTTCTTCTTCGTACTCTTCCTCATCCCCTATTTCCTCACCCCTGATGGCCTGAAGATACTCCACGGAAGTTTCATAGAGCATATCAATCACGCTCATTATCTCGCGGACGACATCATCTTCCTCGAACAACTTCAAGATTTTATTTGCTTCCTTCAGGAGCTGGAAGGTCCCGAATGAAACGACAAGCTCAACATCTTCTGACGGGTCGAAATCCGTCGTCATCCTGCACCTCTACTGCAGCAGTATACTGCTCTATGAAAAGTGGAAAAAACTATAAACGCATCATTTTCAAAAATCAACCAACCATGACAGGCTATTTCCCTTATCCAGTCCATTCAACCTGAGAATCAATCGGGCAGCGTGTATCTATTGCCCCGCAGGGGTACGGGGTAGCCCTGATGCGGGCATCATAATACATCGCATCCGATACCGGATGACAGATACACGCTGCCCGCAATTTCTCGCGCCTTCCTTTTATCTCTTATACTTTATACGCCAGAATTCACCCCGCACAAAAAGCTCCCCCTTAATGGAAATTAATTCGGATATTGGCTTATCGCAATGGCAAAAAAACGGGATAACGGCTTAATCCTGCCTGCTAAGTTCATTGCCGAGCTTGAGGCCATACTCGACATGGGGCCTCACCGATGCCGCATCGAGCCAAGAAAAATCAAGTGGCTCGATGAGTTGCTCGGCAATTATGGCCTTGGCAGCTTATCCCCGGAAGAGCTGGGGCAGGCATACGAGCAGCTTTACGCGGATACTTCGCACCGCAAGAAATCCGGGATTTTCTATACCCCCCCTGAAGTCGTGCGGATGATAGTTGATGAGACGGTCGGCGGCTGGTGCGATGCCAATCCCGGCTCCATGCCACGGTTGCTCGAACCCGCCTGCGGCGCAGGTGCTTTCGCCACTGCGGTTTTTGAGAAGTTATGGGGCATCAACAAGGAAAATTCCACCGCAAACAAGCTCATCAGGCAAATATGCGACGCCATTCATCTGAACGACATCGACCCCTCAGCCTTATCAATCGCCGCCCTATGCATGGCCCGTAAGATAAACGGCATAGCCGGACCCCTCAAGGAAGAAATCCGCATCAATGTATCATCAAACGATTTCCTCGATGTCCCCCGGTGGATTGGAGAAAATCAGGACCGTCCCCAATACGATGTCATCATAGGAAATCCACCATATATTTCATATTATGCAAAAGGTTCCCAGGGCATCACCGAAACACTACGTCACGAGTGGGCGCGGCATTTCATTTCGGCACGGGGACGCGTCAACACCTTTCTGCTATTCATCGAGATGGCCCTCAAGCTCCTCGCCCCCTGCGGACGTATCGGGTTTGTCATCCCGAACACCTTCCTCATAATGAAATCGTATGAAAAACTCCGCCGCTATGTCCTTGACACGTGCCACCTGAGATTCATCGCTGACCTCTCGCTGGGTATATTCGCCGGCGCGGAAGTCCCCTGCTGCGTTGTTGTCATGGAGAAACGCGACCCGGGGGAACTGCGGCTCGACCATCCGGTGAAGGTTTGCAGCCATACTGATGACAACAAGCGGCGCGATATTGAGCTGGATTCGGGCCGCTTCCGCAGATTGCCCTATGTCATGTTCAACGTCGGCCTCGACAAAACCACGTGCGAAATTATCGACCGCATGGAATCGGGCGCGGAGCAACTCAAGGCGTTTGTCGATGTGCGCGACGGCATCAACCCGGCGAACATTAAATCCAAGATAATCTCCCCGACCAAGGCCGGGCCGAATTACAAACCGGTACTGCAGGGGCGCGATGTCAAGCCCTATTGCATCGACTGGTCGGGGATGTTCGTCAACTACAACCCCGAAGCGGTTGACGAATCGAAGGGGGAATATTGCTTCTTCCGCGAGGAGCGCATTTTTCTCGCCAAGAAGAAGCTCGTCAACAGGCAGACGGCAAGGCGGCTTATCGCCGCACTCGATGAAAATTGTTTCTACGCCCTCAATTCGTGCCATCTGACATTAGTAGAGGATGACCGGCTCGATATCCTCTATTTGCTCGCGCTATATAACTCCGACTTGCTGAACTTCTATTACACCACCGTTTTCCGCGATACCGAGAAAGTCTTCCCGCAGGTCAAGACGGCTAATATCGAGAAGTTGCCCCTGAAATTCGGCGACCCCGAACTCCTCGCTGAAATCGTAACCCACGCGGCAACGCTCTCTGAGCGTGGTGCGGACAGCAAGAAACAAAATGAAATCACCGCTGAAATCGAATCCGGCCTTGCAACCATCTACGGCTTGAGCAACACCCAGGTAGGATATATGCGCAAGCCGATGATAGCAAAATAACAGGGGGGATATAAAATGTCTACTATTTTATGCTCTGATTGGTAACAAGCGTCTATGCCTTCCCACCCTTGCCGTCCCCTTAAATTTTCTACCAGAGTTTTATTACACGTAAACCGTTTTGTTCTTCAGCTAAGTATGCATATTCACCCGAAACCGTTACTGAGTTTACGTGGATGGGTACATCAAAACCATCCACGATTGACGCCTTCTCCGGCGGATCTATATCTACTATACGCAGCCCATCATCATAACATGTCACATATGCATAACCTCCTTCGACATCTATATCCCTTACGTTTTTTAATCCTGTGACGCTACCTACGACATGGGCCTCTTCATATGGTTCTACGTCAATAATCTCTAATCCACTATTCACGGTGGCGCTGCTAACGTACGCGTATCCAGAAGCTGCATCAACATCGGCCAAATTCCCTGATCCACATTGCTTTAGAATATACGCAGTCTCAGGATCACTTATGTCAATAATGACTAAACCACCTGGACCGGACGCTACATACGCCTTGTCTTCGAATATTGCGATATCGTTTGCCCAAGCGGGCGTATCAACGGTCGCTACTACTTGAGCCGATTCAGGGGGGTTGATATCTATTATACTCACACCTGGAGAATCATTCGCCACATAGGCATAGTCCCCTGACACTGCAAAGTTCCTATCGCTAACATCAACGATATTAACGAGATAAGCCTCCTCAGGGGGGTTTATTTTTATAATCTTAAATCCATTGCTACCATATTCATTAAGTGCGTATGCATAATCGCCAGCCACTTCCACTTGATTCATAGCAGCAGGAAAACAGACAGTATTCAAGGGCATTAGGAACTCCGGTGGGCTGGCATCCATGATCAGAAGATAACCACCGTAGTCCGTACTGTATAAATACCCGTCGGACCAGGCAACATCGCTCGCATAGCCTTGCGAATAAATACCGCTGATTACATTTGCAGAATCATATGGTTCTACATCTACTACCGAAATACCTCCGTTGTATCTGACATAAGCATACCCACCACTCATGGCAACATTATACGTATAGGCGGGGAGATCAACAGTTTTCACCAGAGTGGCCGTTTCCGGAGTGGTAATATCGATTATCTGCATGCCACCGTACGCATCACCAACGTAAGCATAATCATTCCAAAGACCGACATACTGCGCATACCCGGGCGTATCAACTGTTGCTGCCAAGCTCGCGCTTTCAGGGGGGTCCACGTCAATGATTTGAAGCCCTGCTGACTGAGAAGGCACATAAACATAACCATTTCGTAATACCAGATCATATCCGCCACCCGCAGTTATTGAGACTGTATTTATGACGTGTGCTTCTTCGGGCGGATCGACATCAAGGATCCAGAGTTCTTGCTGGTAGTCAGCATCCACACCTTGAACATATGTATATCCTCCGAAAGCAGTGACGGTCCCTCCCCCATAGAAATCGACGGTTTTGACCAGATGCGCAGATTCGTGTGGGTTTATATAGAAAATCATGAGATCGGCGGCTGTCACGTAGGCATAATCCCCCGAGACAGCAATATCGCCGACTGGGTCCAGAACGTGGAGGACCTGAGCCAAATATGCGGATTCAGGTGGGTCAATGTCGATAATGGCCAGTGTTGGATCGGAACCTCCCCCCCAAACATTGCCGACATATGCATACCCATTGGAAACAGTGACCCTATCAGCCGGTATATCCGTCTCGACTCGATTAACCCATACGGGATGATATGGGTCCGAGACATCATAGATATGCAAGCCGAACCTGCCACCAGCAATGTATAAGTAATTGCCCTCGGCGCAGATATCATGCTGGTCACAATTAATCCATGGCGGAGTGACATCGACCGGGTTGAACGCGATATTGTATTCGCTTATAACTACCGAAACGAAATCATAAAGCTTATTTTTACCTGAGCCGTTTGATGTCGCGATTATTTTTCCAGTGTAATTGCCGATTGCGGCTCCTGCATTATTCACCAGATTGACCCCCCAAGTATCACCGACCTGATGTGTAAGTTGTGTAGTTTCCTCACCGGTTATCTCAGGGACTGAGATGGCAACTGAACTGACATTATCCTGCCAGTCGAGGACATCGATATGTATCTCGCCGGACGAACCGGCCTCATCGAAGATATCCTCCTGCGTAAAGTTCGTAATCTCGTAGGGCTCGGCGCAATTAGAGGGCCAGGATGCATCACAGGCGAATGTTATGCCTTCCCAGTGCGGAGGAGTTGGAATGCACAGAAGGTAATTCTCTTCGTGCGTTGCGCCGGGGGCGAAGAGCCGATGGTCTTCCATTTTGGCAAAGGCTTTGAAGGGGTTGATAGTAAGACCACCGGAGACATCCCATAGGGCGGACCAATCATCGGCGTTGGTAAGGCCGTGCCCATAATCATCGGTGAAGAGAATTCCCCGTACATCATGCCCGGCCAATGCTAAGGGATTACGAAGTGTGACATCGGCATCCAGGATATGCGTTATCGGGTCGAAGGAGTTTACTGTGATAACAAGGCAGTCGCTGCATTCAGGCGGAAGAAGTATCGCTGTTACATTGAAATGCGCCTGCAGTTCACGCAGGGGAGTTATTTTGATGGCTTGTTCCCATGGGTCGAAAGATATTTCCCACATACCCCACAGCATCCTGCTGGACTGAATACCTTCGGCAACCCCGGGAGAATCACTTTCGCCGGCAGGCAATATCGGCGACTTGTCCCTGGAACACGCACAAAGCGCATTGCAGGTAAACAGCATTACCGCAAAAAAAACCACGGACATTATTCTTGTGCGCATTAGAACCCTCCAGCCCCAGCGTAATCCCATTATACCATAATCTGGGATCAGTGAACGAAAAGCAGGATGCCGCCCACAGCCGAGCCTGTGAGCCATAGGCTTGGCGAAGACTCATCTGCGAGGATGTGGGTGGCCGAAGCCATATCATTCCCACAACGCCACCGATGTATCAGGCGCTTCCCACGTGGCTTTGAGGTCATCGTCGAGCACAATATCACACACCCTCCACCATGAATCGTTATCGCTATAGATGGGATAACCCGAGTTTTCATCCCCGTAATTGAGCGTATGCTGGAATGTATGCTTCTCCTCCCAAGCAGTCCCGGGGTTGAGGATAATATCGACGGTGCAAATAGTGGGCCCGTAGTCGTAATGCTCTAAATAGTAATTGACCGCGAAATAATAACGCCCCGGAATCGCCGCATCGGCAGCGGTGATATGCTCAGGACCATAACCTTCGTCGATGATATCAATGTCAAGGGACATCGTTGGGATATCCATATAAAGGTAATAACAATGCTGGAAATCCGGATCCCAGCCGTGAAGGTCCTGGTCGTTAATCTTGTCCCATGTAAGCTTTACCTGGAACGGATACTCCGGTTGCCCGTTATCGATGTACTTCTCATCGCTGAATATGCTCCCCGTAGCGTTCGTGGCGCGCACGCGTATCACGTTAATTCCCGGTTCGAGGACAACGATGTAGAAATATTCATGCGTCATTTCATCAACGGCTAAAAGATACTCCTGCTGGTTAACACAAATGACGGCGGCGCTGCAATCGAGGTTTTCAACTGTGCCTGTGACCGATGCTTCTCCGAATTCATAATCGACATCAGGCTCCGCTATGCTGACCTCCGGCAGCGGCGGGGGTGCATCGGGCGTGGGTTCGAGATAACCATCGAGTTCTATCGGCTGCCCCTCGTATAAGGTCGAATAATGCGTTGTGATGTAGTATGGCTTGGAAAATGTGATTACCCTCTTCCCCTGCGGCACATTATCAAGTGCATATACCCCGCATTCATCGGTATCAGCCGTGTACAGGGCTTTGCCGTCGGATGTCGTGATTGTGGCCTCCTCTAACGGCGCATCGCTTACATTATCATAAGCCACCCCTTGATATGCCGAATCGTCAACCGGCTCGGTCACTTCAATGGTCACATAGTCATAGAGGTAAAGCGGACTGTCATAACTCTTGGCCTGGATAAGGCATTCATACTCGCCAACAGTTGCCTGGTATGAATTCAGTATAAGTGCATCCCAATCATTGGTGCCGGGTTTGTGCTCCAACGATGTCAGGTTCCCGTTGAGCGGCGTCGTATCCGCCTCGACGCTCTCGACATCATCCGCGCCGTTCCAGTCGTAGCATTTCAGGCTGAGAAGCACGCATCCCCTTTTCGGTGTCATCTTTCCTGCAAGTCCAATATCCTTTATCCAGAATGGCTCCTTGCAGTTTTTCGGCCAGCTTATGTCGATGGCATAGGTCACATTGAAATTGTATGGCGGCCCGGGGAAATGGATGTAGTAATCTTCTGTATAAACCGCCGCGGGAGGGAATTGCCGCTTGGGTGCGCTCTTCGCGAATGCGCGGAACGGGTTGGGTTTGCCAAACCACAGGTCGGTGTAATTGTCGGGGTTAGTCAATTCGTGCTGGCCGGGTTTGTCTACAAAAATCCCGCGCACATCATAGGCCATCTGCGTAGTGGGATTGCGCAGGGTCACCGCGATATTGAAAATCCCCCCCGGTTGCTTGCCGGTCAATTGAATGGTGATGCAATTCTGCATGGGGCAAGTCATGGGGTCATTAAGCAAGGATGTAACATTGAAATGCGCGGATAATTGCCTGTCGGGGATGATATCTATCTCCCCGCTTTCCGGGTTGAGTGCGAAGGTGTAAATCCCCCACAAATCGCGCCCTGAATCGGGCGGGGGGGCATATTGACCGGCGCCAAACCCCGAATGCATATTGTTATTTCCTGAAGGGAACGAGGGATTCTCGATCCTGGAACAGCCGAACCCAATGCTTAGCGGAATGAGAAATATCAAAACCCAAATGAAATATAAATTGATAAAATGTTTTTTTTTCAACTTAAGGGATGTCCTCCTTATATCAGCCCTTCCTTCTTTCCAGGCCCTGTTTCCATTATAACAGCTTCCGGCGCGGTACTGAACTTTCAAATTTGAGATGGG
>Ga0315277_10005549_pt1 | contig 16602 bp, 9 predicted proteins | sample YL17G05_15_MG_FD_203695 | JGI IMG/M metagenome (GOLD analysis project Ga0315277, IMG submission 203695) | Sediment microbial communities from Yellowstone Lake, YNP, Wyoming, USA - YL17G05_15 | ecosystem: Environmental > Aquatic > Freshwater > Lake > Sediment | place: USA: Wyoming | collected... | reverse complement strand
CGTTCATCTTGCCTCCTCCATGACCCAGGTCTGACGCTGGTGCGCTTATTCTACGTAAGTCTAGCACAATGTAGCCAGTCGGGCGGGCCTTGTGCGGAGGCCGATCACCTGCCGATGGAGCAGGTGAGCTGACCTTCTTCCTACAACCCTTATTACGCGGCGTGCTTGAGGGCACACCAAGACCTCATCGTGTGCTTCGTGGTGGCGATGTCCCCTTCCCTTGCCAATCCTCGCGCACGCAAAGCACAAGGGGAGAAGCTTTCCCCACGCGCTTGACAACCTCTTCGTGGTGAAGATATGGTATGCGGCGCGAGCCGTCGGTTGGGATGCCAGGGAGCCACAAGCCAGGAAGCGCCTCTCCCTGATCTCGCCCGCTCGTCGCCAGCACGGTAGTGAAACAAGGATGGAGGTTCAGCCATGAAAGTATGGCGACTTCGTTCCCGCCTCGTTCTGACCATCGTGGGGATGATCGGCCTGGCGCTCGTCGTGGCCTTCGCCCTAACCGAGGGCCTTCAGCAGCTAGCCAATCCGCCTGCGCGAGCCCAAGCTCAGGCACAGTGCGGCACCGGCGGCTTCAACCTGCAACCGTACCCGGATGCCGTCGTCACCCTCATTCCGAATTCGGGTCTCGCGGGGTCGTCATTTGAAGTAGACCTAGCTGACATCCTTCCCAACAGTCGAGGTGACGAACCCGTAGAGGCGCTATGGGACTGGGACTTCAAACCAGGCCAAGGCAGTGTCGTCGGGAGCGGCACCATACCTAAGGGCGCAACCGAGGTCAACTTTGGCGCCGAGGTGCCGATAGATGCCCAGCCGCATGACCACACGGTGACGGTCTGCTGGCGGTATGCTTTGAAGCAGACCTGGTACTACAAGAGCGCAACGCTCGACGTCACAGAGCCAACGCTTGCACCGACACCTACGCCCACACCGACACCCACGCCACCACCAGCCGAGTTCATATGCACGGAGCCACCCGCCACTCGTACCTTCGAGCTGCAGGTGGGCTGGAACAACTTCGTCTGGACGGGCGCTTCGGGCGCGGATCCCGCCACAGCCCTCAGCTGCATCGAAGGGAACTACGGTATCGCCTACCGTTTGGTGAGCGCTAACCAGACCTTCGAGCGCCACGTACCCAGTGGTTGCGACGAGCAGCCAGGGCTCTGCAACATGACCAGACTCAACACGGACGACAACCTGCTGGTGCTGGTCACGGCCCCCGGACTGGTATGCGACATGCCCGTCGCTCTTCTTGCTACACCAATACCCGAACCCCCCAGCCTCACCCTCGACCTAGAGCCGGGCTGGAACAACTTCGTCTGGAGGGGCGCTTCGGGCGCGGATCCGGCCACAGCCCTCAGCGCCATTGAGGGCAACTACGATATCGCCTATCGCTTCGACCCCTCTAGCCAGAAGTTCGAGCGCTATGTACCCGGTCGTTGCGAGGAGCAGCCAGGGCTGTGCGACATGACCAGGCTCAACAGGTTCGACATCCTGCTGGTGAGGGAGGTCTTCAAGTTGCGGAACCCTCCCCTGAACTCGGCCATCACAGCCCACGGCAATATCGACTGGCACATCGATACCGCGGAGGAGTTCCTCTTCGGCACTGACATGGGGGGCTCGCCTTCGGCAGCCAACCACACCCCTGACACGTGGACCAGGCGACACATGCATGTTGGGCTGACGAACACGGCCAACTTCTACTACGACAGCGACCTCACGCCGGGCGGGGCCGATACCGACGCGACGAGCGGCATCGACGACGGGGCGATGCTGTTCTTCTACGCCGGGCACGGCGACCCAACTGGTTGGAGCACCCTGGGGAACGGCGCCAGCCCGGCGAACATGAGCCTGGGCGACTGGGAGGACGGGGGACGGCTGCGCTACTACTGGCAGTGTTCGTGCGAGGTGTTTGCCCACGGACCGCTGTGCCCAGGCTTCACTGACCCGCACTTTAGATACGCCTGTGTAGGCGATTTCGACGGCTCAGCGGATTCGTTCAACATGCGTAACGTCTACGAGCGCTGGGGCCCTGCATTGGAGCCGGACCTGCGCATGGCCTGCGGGGCATCGACCACCGCTTACTGCCACGAATACGAGACCAACGCAATCTGGAACAACTACAACAACCTTGGGTTCGACGTGGCTGATTCCTTCATCGAAGGGATGGCAGGATGGGGTGTGGTGCCGCTCTGCATCACGATGGGCGGGCCCGACGTGACCACTACCCCGCTCTATGACACAGCCTTCACCAACCAGCCCAATACCTCCGGGACATCACACTATCACATCCAGTACCTCTCCAACTTCGCATCGAATCCGCCGTCCCCAGAACTACTCCCCCATCAGATCCCAGAGCTGCTACCAATCTACGAGGTAAAGCCACCGCCCTTGCCGGACCCAATCCGTGACGTGGAGTTCGAGTGCGAGGGCGATTTCATGACCCACGACGGCGACCGAGGCGAGCCATGGACACAGGTGCGGGTGAACCGTCTCAGTGGCGCAGTGAATCTCCTTGGAGAGCGGAAGGCGACCATCGATGGGCCTCTCCTCAAGGAGGAAGAATACATCGAGCGCGCGTTGAGCTTCATCGGAGAGCAGCGTTGGGATGACAAGGACTTCGCGGAACCGATGGGTGCGCGATTTATGATCGAGACAATGCCTGTGGACGCCGATGCGGACGTCGAAGGTATTACCCTTACTCGCGGCGACATGCAGCGGTCGCAGAAGAATGTTGTCCTCACCTTCAAGCGGCGGATCGACGTGGATGGCATGCCGGTCAGCGTGCTCGGCGAAGGTGGTGAGATGACGGTGCAGATGAACAACGATGGGTCGGTCATGAACGCCTCGAACGTCTGGAGGGAGATCTCGGGCGTCAAGGAGGAAGCGGCGCCAGTCAAGACGTACGATGAGGCCTACGAGGAGGCATTGGAGCAACTCAAGGACCCGCAGGCGTACGAACTGGACGACTGGAGGTGGGGGTACCTGGAGGCCGCTGGCAACGTCGAGCAGACCGAGCTGCGGATCGTATTCCGCTTCTGGTTTGTGGCGACTGATCCCGAGGCTTTGATGGAGTACCCGCCCCAGATGATCGAGATCCCTGGCCAGCCCCAGTAGCCGTGGGTAATGCAGCTATGCATGCCGTTCACTGGGCAAGTGAGATGCGTGCAAGAATCCAGATAGCAGCTGCACCAGCGCAACCAGCGGAGGGGGACAGTTGGCCTGACTGAAAAGGGCGAATGCAAGCTTGCCGAGGCCGCCCCATCGCAAATCGGCTCGCCGGGAGAGCCGGAGTGGGTGCAGCGCTTGGATCTGAACGTGGCCAGCTACCTCCGCGTGGTGGGAGACGTGCTGATTGTTCAGGGGGATCATCGGGGAGAGCTGCACGTAGGGGCAGCCCCGGCCCTCACCGTAGGCGCCTGGTACGCCAGGAGACGGTGGGGGAGGTAGGGCGACGGCTAGCCCGCCGTCTTGCCGCCTTCGAGACTTTCTTGGCATGATGCGGGCGCTAGCCTGGGGAAAGGGGCGATTCCCATGCGCGGTGGCACCGCCGAGGCCGCCAGTAAAAGGGCCTAGCACGGCTACTATGGCGTAGTTGTGCTGGCGTTCGTGGCGGTCGTCGCCTTCGCAGCGGGCGGCTGGTACGCCAGGAGACGGTGGGGGAGGTAGGCCAATGAAAGGCTGGCTCCTCGTCCTAACCCTCGCCAACCTCGCCCTGGCCAACGCCATCGTCTGGTTCGCCATCGCTCAGGGCTGGCCGTAGCCTTCCCTTGTCAACGCTCGCGCCCGTCCATTGACGCCTTCGGGACCTTCTGGCATGATGCGGGCCCGATCCATGCCCTTAGGCCGACCTTCCTTGCATCACAATCTCGCCGATGAGAACTGTGAGGACAGACTTAAGGGCTTGACAAAAGCTCCGATGGGCATATAATCTCTATGCCTAAAGCCTTGTCAAGGTGCGCATTGGGAGGGAGAGTGCTAGGGGCAAGGCTGTCGCTAGTCTGCTCGGCCGTAGAGAGCCGGTAACAAGACCGACCCCCGCGGGTCGGTCTATGTTTTGGGAGCAAGCTACCGGACCGTAGGGTCACGGTCAGAGGCGAAAGGGAAGTAGAGGCCCCGCACGGTGGGGCACACCGCCGGGGCCGGTGCACAAGGTGGGTCACCCCGTGCATCTGTATTGTAGGAAGGGCGGCGGTGAATGGCAAGAGCCGAGGCTGGTTCTGAAGGAGGTGAAACAGGCGCGGTGCGGTGACATGGGCATTCGGCCACGACAATAGCTTCAAGTCAGAAGTGGAACAGGAGGCTAAAGAAATGAAGGGGCTTCCACTGGCGATTATCACGGGTCTGACCGTCAGCCTCTTGTTGCTAGCAGGAACCGCCGAAGCGCGGGCGACGCGGATATCGTTCACGTCAGAACCCGACTGTACGCTCACGTCGTTGGGGACATGGACGTACCCGGACGGCAATCTCCATATCAGAGGTTTGACTCTGGAGTGCGAACACCCAGCGAGTATCCCGCAGCTTGTCGGGACAGAGTACATGGTGACCAATGCTAATCTGGACGCCACGGGCAGCGGCCCAATCTGGAACACCTGGCGTCTGGAGACTGAGGGTGGAGGCTGGGAAGGAGTCTGGCATGGGACGGTCACGGGATTCCTATCAGCAGAACCGTACACCACGGGAAGGGGAGTCGGGCACGGCACCGGCATCTATATAGGCCAGCAATTCTTCAGTGATGCTGTGCTTACTGGCCTTGTGGCCGAAGTTACCGGCTACATCCTTATCCCGTAGCCGCGCCAGCGGCGGTGCGGCTGTCGCCGGCATGGAGGAGCTGCCACCAATGGCGGACATCGGCGGCTCGCCGTAGCCTGTTCTTGCCAACCCTCGCGGCTGCGAGTAGGAACCACCGTCTGAAGTAATGCCTCGCCGCGCTGATTGCCGCTTCAAAGGAGCCCCTGCGCTTGGCGGCCTAGCGGGTTCTGGTTACGTAGCGACCACAGAGGAACAGGGAGAACAGAGGCTTTGCGTACCCGCTTGACAGCCTAGCGTGGATGGTGCACTGTGTCAGGGCCGAGTGAACAATGCCAAAACATGAAGAGGAGGTCAACTCGATGATAGAAGTGAACATGACTTACGACTTCTTGCCGGGCATAGACCAGCAGGCCTACGGTGAAGTTGCTAGGAGGGCGATCGCCACAGTCCTGGAAGCCCCTGGGCTCGTTGAATTCCGCGCCAGCCGTAACCTCTTAGGCTCGCCTCAGGTGCGATCATGCACTGTGTGGCGGACTCTGGCGGACTGGGCCAAATTCAGTGAGAGCAGTGGATGGCCAGCACTCGAGGCTGAGGTCCGTACCTTTGTGACCAATATCCACGTCGACATCTGGGGACCATCGGCGATCGTGGCCGAGCCTCTCCGTCCCAGCAAATAAGCTGCTGGCAAACGCCATCGTCTGGTTCGTGATCGCACAGGGCTGGCCGTAGCGCACACCATGACTTCGTAGTCTGGTTCGTGCTAGTCGGCCTTGCCCTAGTCCAGGTGGCGGGCCTCGACTCGCCCACGTTGACAACGCCGCCACTTTGGCGCACTATTGGGTTGCTCCAAGACGTAGGGATCGGGGGCGAACGACGGTGCTTTGCCCATCGTGCGGCTACGAGAACCCGGCGGAAGCTCGCTTCTGCATGTCTTGCGCGGCGGCCCTAAAGCGTGTCTGCGCCAGCTGTGGCGCCGAGGCACTGCCTGAAGCCCGCTTCTGCATATCTTGTGCTGCGCCGTTTGAGGCACCCCCGCCGCCTACCCCTACCCCCACCGTCCCCACCTCCTTCGCCTCTGGCCGCTACCAGGTCAAGCGCTTCCTGGGCGAGGGCGGCCGCAAGCGGGTCTACCTGGCCCACGATACCAGGCTCGACCGCGACGTGGCCTTCTCCCTGATCAAGACCGAGGGCCTGGACGCATCCGGCCTGGCCCGTGTGCGCCGTGAGGCCCAAGCGATGGGCCGTCTCGGCTCCCACCCTCACATCGTCACCGTGCACGACATTGGCGACGAGGACCGCCAGCCCTATATCATCCAGGAGTTCATGGAGGGCGGCTCGGTCCAGGACATCGTGGACCAGGCCCCTGACCAGCGGCTTCCCATCGACCGGTGCCTCCAGATAGCCTCCGAGGTCTGCCAGGCTCTACAGCACGCCCACGACCGGGGCATCATCCACCGCGACGTCAAGCCGGGCAACATTTGGCTCACCGCCGATGGCCATGCCCGGCTGGGCGACTTCGGCCTGGCGGTGGCCATCGACCTCTCCCGCCTCACCCAGGCCGGCATGATGGTGGGCACCGTCGCCTACATGCCCCCCGAGCAGGCCCTGGGCGGCAAGGTCGACGCCAGAAGCGACCTCTACGGCCTCGGCGCTACCCTCTACGAGATGGTCTGCGGCAGGCCCCCCTTCTCCGGCCACGACCCGGTGGCTATCATCTCCCAGCACCTGAATACGCCGCCGGTGGCACCCTCCTTCCACAACCCCTCCCTTCCTCCTGCTCTCAACGCCCTCATCCTCAAGCTCCTGGCCAAGAACCCCCAGGACAGGCCCTCCTCGGCTGGCGAGGTTCTGACAGCGCTGCAATCCCTCCGGGAGCAGATCGAGCAGGGCGAAGTAGTGGTCGCCGCCGAGGCTCCCGCCGTCCCTTCCATCGGCCGCGTGGCCTGGGGCACCTTCGTGGGGCGAGCAAGGGAGATGGAGCAGCTCAAGGAGAAGCTGGCCGACGCCTTCTCCGGCCTGGGGTCGGTGGCCACGGTGGTGGGCGACGCCGGCATCGGCAAGACCCGGCTCCTGCAGGAGTTCGCCACCTACGCCAGGCTGCGGGGCGCCCAGGTCCTCTGGGGCGCTGCCTACGAGGGGGAGGCCAGGCTCCCCTACGGCCCCTTGGCCGAGGCCCTGCGCGACTATGTCTCCCGCACGTCGGTGGAGACCCTGCGCCAGGCGGTGACCGAGGGGAGCGCGGTGCTCGCCCCCCTGGCGCCGGAGCTGAAGGTGAAGCTGGCCGACCTCCCCGATCCCCCTCCCGTGGCGGCGGAGGCCGAGGCCTACCGCCTCTTCCAGGAGGTCACGGAGTTCCTCAAGAACGCCTCTACATCTGCTCCCCTGCTGCTGGTGCTGGAGGACCTCCAGTGGGCGGACAAGGGCTCTTGCTCTCTGCTGCAGCACCTGGCCAGACGGCTGGCCGGCGCCCGCCTGCTGGTGGCCATCTCCTGCCGGGAGGCGGAGCTGGAGCCCAGCCACCCCATCAGGGAGGCCCTGCCGCACCTTAGAAGGGAGTCCGGCTTCTGGGAGCTCCCCCTCAAGGGCCTGCGGGAGTCCGAGGTCAAGGAGCTCATCACCGTGCTGGCTGAGCACGACGTCCCTCAGCCCCTGGTCCTGGCCCTCCACCAGGAGACCGAGGGCAATCCCTTCTTCATCCAGGAGACCCTCAAGCACCTCATCGAGACGGAGGCCCTCTATCAGGAGCAGGGCCGCTGGACCAGCAAGGCCGCCATCTCCGACATCGGCCTGCCCGAGAGCGTGCGGGAGGTGATGGAGCGCAGGCTGGCCGGCCTGTCGGAGGAGTGCCGCCGCCTGCTCCAGGTGGGCGCCGTGCTCGGCCGCCGCTTCAGCCTCTCCCTGGCCCAGCGGGTTGCTGACCTGGACGAAGAGGTCACCCTGCGGGCGGTGGAGGAGGCCCTGGCTGTCCAGGTAGTGAGGGAGCAGCGCCAGGAGAGACGTACCTACTATCAGTTCACCAGCACCCTTCTGCGGGAGAACCTGTACGGCCGCCTCAGCGCCCCCCGCAGGCAGCGGTTCCACCTGCGGGCCGCTCATGCCCTGGAAGAGTCCTACCCCGACCACCTGGAGGACTATGCGGCTGAGCTGGCCTATCACTACCGCGAGGCGGGCGAGGGCGCCCCCGCCGAGACGGCCTACCGCTGGACGGTGAAGGCTGCCCAGCAGGCGCTGGCCGCCTACGCGCCCGCTGAGGCCGTGCCCCTCTATCGCTTCGCCCTCGAGCTGGCGGATGCCGTGGGTCTGTCCCACCGGGAAAAGGCGGCCCTCCTGTGGGACCTCGCAGGGGCTCAGCACGGTGCAGGCGACTTTGAGGGGATGGTCCAAGGCTACGAAAAGGCGGCCCGGGAGTTCGAGGGGGCGGGCGATGTGGCCGGGGCGGCCTTGGCCTACACCACGCTCGCTGCATTCCTTCCCTGGCAGGGGCAACTGGAGCGCGGTCTGCAGTTCGCCGAAAAGGGGCTGGACCTGGTCGGCCCGGCCGACCGGGCGGAACGGGCCGTCCTGCTCGCTCAACACGCCTTCATCTCGCTCTGCCTCCACCGCTTCGATACGGCGTTCAAGGAGGTGGCCGAGGCGGAGTCGCTGGCGGAGCACGTCACCGACCCCTGGGCACTCGGCATGCTGTTCAATGGCATCGCCTACTTCCACTGGCTCGCATGCTTCCCCCAGAAGGCCCAGGAGGCAGGCGACCGCACTGCGGCTGAGTGGGAAGCGGCGGGCGATGTGACGGCGACGTGCTACCCGAGGCTCTGGAGCCTGTTGTCAGCGACCGTGCAGGGACAGGTGTCGGCCGATGGCCCTGAGTGGGCGGAGCTGCGCCGGCTCTCTGAGCAGCGCCTGGCCTTCCCGCCCGCTTGCACGGCGGGTCTCTACGTCGCATGGCAACGTCTTCTTGCCGGAGACCTGGTGGAATCGGAGCGCATCGCGGAGGAGGTGTCCACCCTGATCTCCGAGATGCGGATCTTCGCGCTTATGCCGCTTCTCTTGGAGTACTATGCGGTGCTCATGATGCTAACGCGACGCTACGACAAGGCCGAGACCCGCTTGGAGGCCCTGGAGGCCACCGTCCGTCGCCCTGGGGGCTGGCTGACCGGCTCCTGGCCCTATCGAACCCGTCTGTGCCTTGAGAAAGGGGACATGGCCTCAGTGCGGAAGCTCCTCGCCGACCGTCCCCGGTGGCCGTTCGAGGAGCCGCTCAGCGTGGGAGGGGCGGGTAACCTGCTCGCCTGCGGGGAGGCCCTTGCCGAGCTCGGCGAGACGGAGGGTCTGGACGCCTGCTACGAGCGTCTGCGCGAGCTGAACGGACGGGGCATAGAGTTGCTTTGGCCCTGCCTCGTTCCTCGCGTCATCGCCATGCTGGACGCCGTCAGCAAGCGCTGGGACGACGCCACCACCTACTTCGAGGAAGCCCTCACCCTGGCGCGGCGGCTGGGCTACCGCCTGGAGCTGGCAGCTACCCTCCTCGCCTACGCCAAGATGCGCCTGGCCAGGGACGCCCCCGGCGACGCCGAGGCCGCCGCCGCCATGCTCAACGAAGCCCTGCAGCTCTATCAGGACATGGGCCTGCCTCAGAGGGCCGAGAAGGTCCTCGCCGTCAAGATGCAGGCCCAGGAGAAGGTGGCGCCCGGCCTGACCCCCAGCCCACGCAGGGCAAAGAGAGTCTTCCGCTCCACCATCGAGCAGATCCTGCCATCGGCCCTGGCCGATGCCCCCGGCCTGGCCCGCCACTCCGACCAGCGGGGCACCGTCACCATCCTCTTCACCGACATCGAGGGCTCTACCGCCCTGGCCCAGCGCCTGGGCGACAAGCCATATCACGCCCTCCTCGCCGAGCACAACCGCATCCTGCGGGAGCAGGTCGCCCGCCACGGCGGCCACGAGGTCAAGTCCATGGGCGACGGCTTCATGGTCGCCTTCGCCAGCGCCGCGAGAGCCCTGGCCTGCGCCGTCGATATCCAGAAGGCCTTCGCCCACCACAACGAGACTGTCGAAGCACCCATCCGCGTGCGCATCGGCCTCAACACCGGCGAGTCCATCGAGGAGGCGGGGGACTACTTCGGCACGGCCGTCACCCTGGCCGCCCGCATCGCCGCGAGGGCCCAGGGCGGGCAGATCCTGGTGTCGGAGGTGGTGCGCGCCGTCGGTGGCTCGCTGGCGGGGGTCGAGTTCCGCGACGCCGGCCGCAAGCAGCTCAAGGGCATCAAGGGCAGGCAGCGGGTGTTCGAGGTGGTGTGGTAGCCATGGAGCCGCGCATCCAGTACGCCAAGACCGCCGACGGCGTGAGCATCGCCTTCTGGACGCTCGGGGAAGGCACACCCCTGGTCCAGATGCCATTCATGCTGGCCACCCACATCGAGCTGGAGTGGCAGATACCTGAGGTGCGCCGCTGGTATGAGCGGCTGGCGCAGAACAGGAAGCTCGTCCGGTACGACTGCAGAGGGGCCGGGCTGTCCGACCGCGACGTTACCGACTACTCCCTCGAAGCTCAGGTGCTCGACCTGGAGGCGGTGGTCGACCGCCTGCGCCTGGAGAGGTTCACTCTGTTCGGGATGACCTACGCAGGGCCGGTGGCCATCGCCTACGCGGCCGGCCACGCGGAACGTGTATCCCAGCTTCTTCTCTTTTGCTCCTGGGCACGCACACGCGACACAGCGTCGCCACAGCTTCGGGCGTTACGCCAACTCCTAGATACAGACTGGGAGACATACACGGAGACGGCAGCGCACACACTGTTAGGGTGGTCGGAAGGCGAGCAGGCGCGCCGCGCTGCAGCTATTTCCAGGGAGTCCGTCACACAGGAAGCCCTGCAGGCGGCTCTCAGAGCGTACCGCGAGTTTGACGTTACCGCCCTCCTGCCACGGGTGACGTCGCCCACCCTGGTGCTCCACCGTCGTGAGCTCCGCTGGTTCGATGTAGCCGTCGCACGGGGTCTTGCCTCTCGGATTCCGGACGCCCGCCTGACTGTCCTGAAGGGGACGTCACCAACGCCGTGGGTGGGCGACATGGAGGCGGTGGCGAGCGCCATAGACGAGTTCCTGAGCGAGGGTCAAGAGGTCGCCGCGGCGGCCGAACTCCCGGCTGCCGGCGCCCTTCGCACCATCCTGTTCACGGACGTGGAGGGGTCGACGGCGCTGACCGAGCGCGTCGGTGACGCCAAGGCGCGGGAGGTGCTGCGAACCCACGAGCGCATCGTGCGAGAGGCGCTACGAGCCCACGGCGGCTCGGAGGTGAAGGCGCTGGGGGACGGGTTCATGGCATCCTTCTCCTCCGCCACGCGGGCCCTGGAGTGCGCCATCGCCATGCAGCGGGCGTTCGCCGAGCACAACGAGTCGGCGGAGGAGCCCATACGGGTGCGCATCGGCCTCAACGCCGGCGAGCCTGTGGCGGAGGAGAAAGATCTGTTCGGCACCGCCGTCCAGCTCGCCGCCCGCATCTGCGCCCACGCTGAGCCGGACGAAATACTGACCTCGGACTTGATCAAGGGGCTAGCTGCGGGCAAGGGCTTCCTGTTCGCGGACCGGGGCGATGTAGCGCTGCGGGGGTTCGAGGAGCCGGTGCGGCTGTACGAGGTGCGGTGGGAACGGTAGTGCTCCGGTGTTCTAGCGGGCTCGCCTCTGGCTCGTCGGTTCCGGTGCTCGCCCTCACCGCAGGCGCCTGGTACGCCAGGAGGCGGTGGGGGAGGTAGAGCGCCGGCGCCTTGCCGCCTTCGAGACTTTGTGGCATGATGCCCGCGCTGGCCCAGCGGAAGCCTGTCGACCCATGCCCTTAGGCCGGCCTTCCTTGCATGACAATTGCGCCGGTGCGAACCATGAGAGCGAGACTTAAGGGGTTGACAACAGGTCGAACAGGTTTATAATCGTTGGGCTTAAAGCCTTGTCAAGGTGCGCGCTGAGAGGGAGAGTGTTAGGGGCAAGGCCGTCGGAAGTCTGTTCGGCCTTAGAGAGCCGGTAGCAAGACCGACCCCCGCGGGTCGGTCTATGTTTTGGGAGCAAGCTGCCGGACTGTAGGGTCACGGTTAGAGGGGGAAAGGCAAGTAAGAAGCCCCGAACGGTGGGGCACACCGCCGGGGCCGGTGCACAAGGTGGGTCACCCCGTGCATTTGTATTCTAGCGGCCACGGGGCCAGTATGCCAAGGGTCGGCGGGCCTCAGTGCCTCGGAGGAGCATGAGGGAGTGCAGGCGCGGCGACACGCGCTAGAAAGGAGCTGAGCGATGCGCAAGCTAATGGTTCTGGGAGCTGTACTGGCGGCGGTGGCCTCCAAGCGAGGGCTACTTGCACGAGTGGGCCTGGCGGCGGCCCTGGCGGTCAGCCTCCTGTGGATGGGGGGCCACGGTGCCCGGGCTGACAGCTTCAATCCGACCGCCACCTCGAGCGTCGCCAACCCGGTGGCCGACACCCCCTCCGACCTCACGGCAGAATTCGAGTTCCCCGAGGGCGACGTCCTCTACTCCTCGGCGATAAACTTCTGGCCGACCGACTGGCAGGTCACCCCGAGCAGCGAAGTCGGCATCGGCATTCAACGTGGCACCCTGGACGTCGTTTCTCAGACGGGGCTCTTGAACGGCCCCTGCAACACTCCGATACCGATCCACTGGAAGATTGCCAATGCTACCACCGACAAATCGCAAACGGTGACCTTCGAGGACGGCTTCAAGGACTCCAACAGCGACGGCAACCCCGACTTCATCGACATGTATCCTGACTTCAACGACCGCATTCTCGGGCCTGCCCAGCCCACCTGGCGGGCGGTGGCCATTGCGGACGTGTCAGGGACGAAACTCCTCTGGCAATTGTCGGGGTATGAGCCGGGCGCGACTCTCTACGGGCGAACCCTCGATCCGGCTCTGGGCCAACCTAATGCGGGTTTCTCCAACAACACGGGTGATCCCCAAGCTGTACCGGCACCCAGTGTCGCGACGGACACCTGCTCGCCCCTGGATAGCACCTGGGTGTCCTTCGGGACCGCTCCGGACGGCACCGTCCTGCTCAAGACTCCCAAGGAGCCCGGCACGTACACCTGGAAGTGGCTGCAAGTCGGCCTGCGGGACGCTGACGGCGACGGGCACGAGAACAGCCTCGACCCGTGCCCCCTCACGGCCGACGCCGACTGGGACCCGCGAGCCGCCTCCGCCGTCGGGCCGGGTGACGCCGACGGTGACGGCCTGCCCTCCTCCTGCGACCCCGACGACAACGGCGCCAAAGCCGACGAGGACGGTGACGGCTACTCCAACCGCGGGGACAACTGCCCGCTGGTGGCCAACGGCGTGGCTGCCGACAACCAGAAGGATAGCGATCTTGACGGCATCGGCGACGCCTGCGACCCGCATCCGAACGACGCCGACAGCGAGGGCGAGGCGCCGGAGGTGATGCTGAGCCAGGACATGACCATCACCGCGGCGGCGGCGGCCACGCCAAGCCCGACCGTTGCCCCGCCCGCGACGCCAGTAGCCACACCAACGCCTGCGGTGACAGCGGCGCCAACCGCTACGCCTGCTGTGAAGACCGCAACACCGACTGTCGTTGCACCTTCCGCTGGTGGAGGGGGCTTTGCATCGGACAGCTCGCGGCCGTGGTGGTCGCTTGCCATTGCTGGGGCCGCCGCTGCAGCGGCGGGTGCGTTGCTGGCATACCGGGCCCGAAAAGCAAAGGAGTAGTAGGAGACCACCAGCTCAGCACTATTTTTTTCGTGACAGGGGAGGCGCGGCAGCATGGCCGTATCAGGTTGAAGAAGGGGGTACGTGATGGCTACGTACGTGTCGCTGGTTCGCTTCATTGACCAGGGGATCCGCACCGTCAAGGAGGCGACCGAGCGCATCGCCGCCGCTGAGAAGTTGTTCGGCCAGGTCGGTGCCAGGATGAGCGAGATCTACCTGACCATGGGCCGCTATGACTATCTGGTGGTCATGGAGGCGCCCGACGACGAGACGGCGACCAAGGCGGCGTTGGCGGTGAGCTCGCTGGGCAACGTTCGCACCGAGACCCTGCGGGCTTACACGAGGCCGGAGATCGGCAAGATCATCGGCGGCCTGCCGTAGGGCCTTATCCTTTAGCGGACGCTGGATAGGGCGCCAGCCGCTCCTCGAGACCGTGCCCGCTCCGCGGCTGGCCAACGCCCTCGTGTGCTTCTTTGTGTGGATGGCCTGGCCCGTAGCTTCTTCCCTTGCCAGCCCTCGCGCCTGCGACTAGGGTTGTGCCCGCCGTCTCTTGCCGCCTTCGAGACTTTCTGGCATGATACGGGCGCTGGCCCTCCCGAAGACGCATCGAAATTCCCTTGGCGAGCCCATTGACAAAGTCCATGTAAGGCGTAAGCTTGGTGCGCTCGCACTGTTCGTGTGGGCGGGGAGGCGGTCAGGTGCGCGGGACTCTCGAGGCCCGGGCAACTAGAAGTAGGTTGCGGTCGCTGTGGCGAACGCCCGGTGGCCGCTATTTGTTTTGCGAAGGATGGTGCGGCGATGCGAGCAAGGCTTGCTGGTGTATGGATTCTTGATAGGAGGTGAATCGTGCGCAATAGCTGGCTGCTCGTTGCCTTGGTTGCGTCGGGAGCAATACTCGCCTTAGGGGTGGCAGCTTTGGCCTGGACGCTGGCTGCGGGTTCCTCTGAGGCGCAGCAGGGCACGATGCACAACTGCCCCAGCTCGGGCAAATGGTCCATATCAGTCTGGGATGGCGACGACGCCACCGACGCTGACGATGCTTTCGCCACCTGCACTGAGGCGGGAGTGGCGGTCGCCTACAGCATCGACCCCGACACACAACAGTGGTCCCGCTGGTTCGCCGACCAACCCGGCCTCAGCACCTTGGCCACCCTGGACGATATGCAGGGCGTCATAGCCCTCGGAGCCACAGCGGCCCCGAAGACGCCGGACCTCCCGCCGGGCTGGACGAAGATCGAGCCGGGCGGCGACACCATCTGCTCGCGCGGCACACCCTACGCCTACTTCGTGCATCCGGGCACAGTCAACCGCCTGGTCGTCGTCTTCCAGGGCGGCGGCGCGTGCTGGGACGCCGCGAGTTGCTCGACGCCGGGGCTCTTCGACGAAACCGTGGACGACAGCGACAACCCGGAGAACTTCGCGGTGGGGATCGGCGACCTGGACAACCCGGAGAACCCCTTCAAGGACTGGTTCTTCGTTTTCATCCCCTATTGCACGGCTGACCTCCACTTGGGGAACAACAGCCAGACCTACACGGTAGGCGGTAAGGAGACCACCATTCATCACAAGGGGTTCGCCAACTTCAGCGCAGTTCTGGACTGGATAGGGGACAATTTTGAGCAGCCGGAGAAGATCTTTGTGACCGGCTACAGCGCGGGGAGCGTGGGGTCAATCATGGGCGGGCCGCACATCCACGAGCTCTATCCCGACGTGCCCCTCTACCAGCTCGGCGACTCGATGGCCGGCGTCTCCACGGAGGATGTCATGCAAGATGCCTTCCAGAACTGGAACCCTACAGAGAGCCAGGCCGACTGGATTCCGGCGCTTCAGGTTCCCTGGAACGAGCTCACGCTGGCCGACACCTACATCGCGGTGGCTAACTACTACCCCGACGACCGCTGGGCGCAGTACAACACGGCCCACGACGACGTCCAGACGCTCTTCTACAACGCCCAGGGCGGCACCGGCGACTGGGGCCAACTCATGCTCGCCAGCATCCAGGAGATCCAGGACGGCGCTCTCAATTTCCACTCCTACATCGCCCCGGGCAAGATTCATTGCCTCGTCGAAGACATCTTCTACACCCGTGAGGTGGAGGGCGTCCGCCTTGTCGATTGGGTAGAGGCGATGGTCAACGACGAGGCGTGGGACGACGTGATGTGCACGGACTGTGAGACCGACCCCTTGGCGCAGTAGTCGCTTCGAGCTGGGTCAAGCAGCACAACGGGGCGGCGGACCTGTTCGGGACGGCGGTGAACTTGGCGGCTCGCATCGCGGCGAAGGCGGAAGGTGGGGAGATCCTGGTCGCCAACGTGGCCAGGGAGCTAGCCGCTGGCAAGGCCTTCTCCTTTGCCGACAAGGGTGAGGCTACCCTGAAGGGCTTTGAGAAGCCGGTGCGGCTGCATGAGGTCAGGTGGTGAGTAGCGCCAGCCGCATGCGTCATCGTCATCGGAAACTGGGGGTCGGACAGAACTGTCACTCCTACCCCGACTGTGTTGACAACGCGGCTGCTGTTGCGGACCATGGCCCGGCTCTCAGGCGTTGAGCACGGAAAGAAGGAGGCCTCTTCATGGCCAGCCAGCAGCTTCAGATGATCGTACAGATGTTGAGGTCCAGCCCGGATCTGGCAGGGCTTAGCGTCGAGGAAAAGCGTGCGGCCTACGACGCCCTAGCTTCGCCCTTCCAGCTTGCGGAGGACGTACGGTACAGACCGGTGGATGCAGGGGGCGTCCCCGCCGAGTGGATCACCACCCCCGAGGCGGTGGATGAGCGGGTCATTTATTACCTCCATGGCGGTGGCTACATAATGGGCTCGATCAATACGCACCGCGAGATGATTTCCCGGCTATCGCGGGCGGCGGGCGGAAGGGCCCTCGCCATCGATTACCGGCTGGCTCCAGAAAACCCGTTCCCCGCCGCAGTGGAAGACTCCACAGGCGCTTACCGCTGGCTTCTCTCCACGGGGGTAGACCCTGCCCGGCTAGTGATCGCCGGGGAGTCTGCGGGCGGAGGACTGACGGTGGCGACCCTCGTGGCACTACGGGATGCGGGAGACGCGCTGCCGACAGCGGCGGTGTGCCTCTCCCCCTGGGTGGACCTGGAATGCCTTGGCGAATCCATGACCACGAAGGCCGAG
>Ga0315277_10005548_pt1 | contig 16604 bp, 10 predicted proteins | sample YL17G05_15_MG_FD_203695 | JGI IMG/M metagenome (GOLD analysis project Ga0315277, IMG submission 203695) | Sediment microbial communities from Yellowstone Lake, YNP, Wyoming, USA - YL17G05_15 | ecosystem: Environmental > Aquatic > Freshwater > Lake > Sediment | place: USA: Wyoming | collected... | reverse complement strand
ACGAACAAGCCCGAGGCTCTCGAAGACCTTTGGACGGGCAACCCCGACCCGAATTTCTACCCGGCGACCGTGCCGAACTATCTCCAGACTCTCGCCAACCACGGCCTTAACACCATGCGGGTCTATACGTTCCGGGAAAGCCTGTCCCTCCAGTACGCCGAGGCTCTCCAGTGGCCCCAGCAGGGCAACGACTTCGTGTCCACGACCGTCAAGGCGCTGGACAAGTACTTCAACAATCTCGAGGACAAGGGTTTCGTCTATAGCCTGGTGAACCATGACTCCGAGGCCCTCAGTAAATGGTATTCACTGTACAACAACGACCGCAGGCCGCCCGAAAACTCGCCGCCGAGCCGGTACAAGACTGCCGGGACTCCGCCTTTTCCGGCCAATACGTTACCCTCAACGTATCCTGGGACGGTCGCGGCGACGACGATGACGCTTTTCTTTTGGACCGACTCGGGCGCGCGCACGGCGCAGCGCGACTTCAAGCACAGCCTCGACCGGTTCGTAGATAGCCAACATGCCAGCCCGAAGTGGTGGACGCGAAAAGGCTTGATTGGCTGGGACCTGTTCAGCCAGGTTGATGACCCGGAAGTCGGGTGGCCCTGGGAGGAGCCTATATCCACGGATACCGCCCAGCGCGAGAGTGCGGTCAACACTTGGGTGACGACCATGGCGGACCACATGGGCACGACGGAAACGGCGCGACTGGGGTCGCGGCGGCTGAGGACGGTGAGTGTGGGGAACCTTCAGCGGATTACCTGGGGGGACCCGGCGCGCCACCTTCAGCCGGTAAACCCCGACCAGTTTCAGGCGCTGTATCTCGACAATTCCCGCAACGACTACATGGACTATCACCTGTACACGTTCGATCGCTGGACCACGGAGACACTTTGGTTCACCGAGTATCCAACCGACCCCTATACCCCGATCAAGTACTACTTGGGCGTGGATGTCGGCGTGGATAAGGACCTTCGGACGTGCAGCTGCACGCTTCCCCAAGTCATAGATCACAATCGCTACGTGCCACCCGGGGGGAGCCATAGGCTCGGCGGGTTTTACTCGTCGGAGTTTGGGTTGCGGCGCTGGGAGATCCCCGATCGGGGGTATGCACGGAAGCGGTTCCTCAGCGATTGCAACCACAACTACCTCTGGCTGGCCATGGCAACCGGCTCCATCGGCGGCCCCACGCCGTGGAAGCTGGCGCGTTCGCCCGTCAAGGATTACTACGATCTGAGTGGCGTGAACTATCTGAATCCCGCGGGCGAGGCGCTGAACTACTATACCGACGAGATACTCGATTCGGTGCTCTCGCTGAGCCGTTTCACGTCGCTCGTGAATTGGAAGCTGATAGCCGCAGCGTACCGACCCACCCGGATGACGAAAGATGCGGGCGGGCCTCGCATTGAACTCAGGAGCACTACGTCCGGGCTGGTTCTGCCGGAAAACGAATGGTTGTGGTCGGCGGCGTCGGATACGTGGTTCACTGTGGGGTGGATTGTGCGAAACTGCCCACGCGACTACGAGATTCCCGAATGGGACGACAAGCTGACGACCAAGACAGCACCCAGGGTGCATATCACGAACCTGGCGTTGATGCCGGAGTGGCAGCCGCTGGAGCTGATCTGGTTCGATGATCACTTGGGTCAGATCGTCGGGAATGCCGCATACAGCACCACGGGCACGTTCAACCTCGTGACGCCGAACACGGAGGGAACCAACGGCTTCGCGCGCTCGCTGGCATTCGTCATCCAGCCCAAGGGCCTGACGCGCGGTACAAGTTTCGCCGCACTGCCCAACGAGAGAATTGGGCAGATCGAGGTGAGCCCGCGGCGCGACGACTACGCGGGGTGGTATGAAGAGCGGCAATACGCGGACGCCAACACGACGCTGACCTTCAAAGCGAGAACGAAGCCAGCGATCACGAACTTCTGGGGCTACAGGTTCGAGTGGCGCTCCTATAGCGAGTCAGCGCCGCCGATAGTGGTCTATGACAACGACCAGTTGACGAGCTACTGCACGAGCGCAGGCAGAATGGTCAAGGTGGATATCTACGACGGTCAGAACAGACGCGTCTCGGGCGACATTATACAGCTCGAGCTTCTCCCCTAGCCCGAAGACAGTTGCGCCCCACGCGTGAGGCAACGACAGGGGGATACATGGTCGGTCAGATTCAGTCTATGGGATTACTGTTGCTCCTGATAGGTGCGTTCTGCCCCGCCCCGTCTGCAGAGCCGGGACGCGACTGGGTGCGGGCGACGGCTTCAGCGCCGTGGTCGCCCCGCTGGGGACACACCGCTGTCTCGTATAGTGGTAAGATCTGGCTGATCGGTGGGCAAGACATCGGGGACGTATGGAATACGACGGATGGCACTCACTGGACATGTGTCATTCCGCCGCCAGGGATCAGGGCTACATACCGCTATGGCCACACTTGCGTCGTCTATGCGGGTAAGATGTGGCTCATCGGCGGGATCAGCGCGGACCCCGGCGCCAACGTTTGGTACTCCACAAACGGTACGACATGGACACGAGCAACGGCCAATGCTCCCTGGGGTCGGCGGTCGGGCCACGCCTCGGTCGTCTATGGCGGGAAGATCTGGCTCATTGGGGGCTTCGATGGGACCAAGGATCTCAGTGACGTCTGGTACTCAACGAACGCGACGACCTGGACGCTGGCCGGACATGGGCCATGGACGGCTGGAGTGGACAGTAAGGCGGTGGTGGTTTTCGACGGCAAGATATGGGTCATTGCCGGGAACCCCTACTACAATGCTTCGTACTCAAGTGACGGCGCGAATTGGACCGTGGCGAGCGGCCCGTTCCTTAACAGCCTGCTCGGGCATGCGGCGGTTGTCTGTGACCGGAAGATCTGGGTCATGGGGGGTGTGATGCCTCCCCCCTGGTTCCAGAGTACCAATGAGGTTTGGTCGTCGTCGGACGGCGCGAACTGGAGGCAAGTGTTGGCTCATGGGCGCGCGCCCTGGACGCCGCGGTATTCCTTCCCGGTGGTGGTTTTCGACCGGAAGATGTGGATTCTCGGCGGAGCGTACTATACGGGCTCTTCCACATACTACCTGAACGACGTCTGGTACTCGCAGTTTCCCGCCGAGACGACAGCCGCTTGGAAGCTGTATCGGTAGCTATCGCGTGGAGTGCGGGAGCCATGCTCCCGCACTCCAGAAGGTCCTTTCTGGAATCGGAGTCGGCCATGAACTGCTACGATCTCAGCGGTGTCAACTACCTCAACCCAACCGGCGAGGCTCTGAATTACTACAGTGACGAGATGCTCGACTCCATGCTGTCCTTGAGCCGCTTCACCTCGCTGGTGCAGTGGAAACTGGTGGCTGCGGCGTACCGGCCGGTGCGTATCACCAAGGATTCGGGCGGGCCTGGGCTGGAACTCAGAAGCACCACGTCCGGACTGGTCCTCCCGGAAAACGAGTGGCTGTGGTCGGCGGCGTCGGACACGTGGTTCACGGATGGGTGGATTGTGCGAAATTGTCCTCGCAATTACAACACTCCGGAGTCGAACGACAAGCTGACGACCAAACCAGCCCCGAGGGTTCATATCGTGAACCTTGCGGAGATGCCAGAGGGACAGCCACTCGAACTGATCTGGTTCGATGACCACCTGGGTCAGATCGTGGGAAGTCGGGCGTATAGCACAAGCGGCACGTTCAACGTCGTGACGCCGAACACCGAGGGAACAAACGGTTTCGCGCGGTCTATCGCTTTCTTGATCCAGCCGAGTGGCTTAACCCGGTGCAGGAGCTATGCCGCGCTGCCCGACGAAAAGATTGGCCAGATCGAGGTCTCCCCACTGCGGCAGGATCGACCGTGGTACGAAGAGTTGCAGGAAGCAAACGCCGGGACTCTGACCTTCAGAGCGAGAACGAAACCACCGATTACGAACTTTTGGGGGTACCATTTCGAGTGGCGTTCGTACAGCGAGTCAGCACCACCGATAGTGGTGTATGACAGCGACCAGCTGACAAGCTACTGCTCGCCGAGTAGCTCACGGTTCCTGAAGGTGGACATCAAGGACAACCAGGGTAGGCGCGTGTCAGGAGACATCACGTACCTGAGGATTTACTAATAGCTGCGCAACCACCGAGAGAGCTAGGTGAGCTTTACGGACACGGGCTGTTGCGAGAGAGAGGGCGCATCGGGGACATGGTGCAAGGAAGTCGCTACGCGACGTGTTTGCTGTTTGTCGGGGCGGGCCTGATCTCCCCTGCCCGACCCGAGCCGGGGAGAGATTGGGTCAGAGCAAGTTCGGCGGCACCTTGGTCTGCGCGGTACGGCCACACGTCGGTTGCCTATGCCGGGAAGATTTGGGTAATCGGGGGCTGGGCAGAAAACGCCGGAGACGTCGGGGACGTTTGGTGTTCCTCGGACGGTGTACACTGGACGGCACCGCAACCCTCTCAGGTATACCGCCCAACACGACGCTACGGGCACAGTTCGGTGGTTTACGGCGGCAAGATGTGGCTCATCGGCGGCAGAAGCTACGAGCTGAGAAACGACGTCTGGTGCTCGACGAACGGGACGACGTGGACGCAGGCAACCGCGCACGCGGCGTGGGCGCCCCGGTGGACCCACGCGTCGGTTGTCTATGACGGGAAGATGTGGGTTATCGGGGGCTACGACGGGAGTAAGTGGCGGAATGACATATGGTACTCAACGAACGGGACGACATGGACGCTGGCCACGGCTCGTGGGCCATGGAGCGCGGGAGTTTACGGGCATGCCGCGCTCGTTTTCGAAGCGAAGATGTGGGTCATTGCCGGGAACCCGTACTACAACGCCGCGTACTCGAGCAATGGGACAAGTTGGACCGTGGCGACCGGCCCGTGGCTCAACAGCCTGCACGGGCACGGTGGGGTTGTCTCTGGCCGGAAGATGTGGGTCATGGGAGGCTTGATGCCACCTCCTTCGTTCAGGGACACCAATGAGGTCTGGTCCTCGACCGACGGCGTGACCTGGAGGCAGGTATTGCCCTATGGGTACGCGCCTTGGGTGCCGCGGGAGAATTTCGCCATGGTGGTTCATGACAGGAAGATGTGGATTCTCGGCGGAGCGTACTACACGGGCTCCTCGACATACTACCTGAACGACGTCTGGTACTCGCAGTTTCCCGCCGAGACCACTCCCGCCTGGAAGCTGTATCGCTAGCCTCCGGCGCGCGAATGAATGGGTTGGCGCCTGAGAATCCGGTCCACTTCGCAAACGCGCTTGACGCCGGCGCCGCTCCCTATAGTAGGGTTGCGCAACGAAGGCGGCACGTCGTGCGGAGCGGCGCGGTGAGCGATTCATTCTGGAAAGACAAGCGGGTTCTCGTCACGGGAGCCGGCGGCTTCATTGCCAGCCACCTGACCGAGGCGCTGATCGCACGCGGCGCCCGCGTCAAAGCCCTCGTCAAATACAACAGCCGAAACAACTGGGGCCGCCTCGAGGAGTTGTCGGACGAGCAGCGCCGCTCGTGCGAAGTCGTTCTCGGCGACATCACCGATCCCTTCGCGTTGCAAAAATGCGTCGAGGGCTGCGAGTGGGTCTTCCACCTGGCCGCGCTGATCGCCGTCCCCTACTCCTACGTCTCGCCGGCCTCCTATCTGGAGGTGAACGCGCGCGGGACGCTGAACCTCATGGAGGCGTGTCGCCGGGCCGGAATCCGGCGCCTCATCCACACCTCGACGAGCGAAGTCTATGGGAGCGCGCTCGAGGTTCCGATCAAGGAAAGCCATCCGCTTCAAGGCCAGTCGCCTTACGCGGCGAGCAAGATCGCCGCCGACAAACTCGCGGAAAGCTACCATCGCTCGTTCGATCTGCCGGTGGCGATTGCCCGGCCGTTCAATACGTTCGGTCCGCGCCAGTCGGCCCGCGCCATCATTCCGACCATCATCACTCAGGCCCTGACGAGCGACAGCATCGGCGTCGGGGCGCAAGAGCCCGTGCGCGACTTCACCTACGTGGAAGACACCGTGCGCGGCCTGCTCGCCGTGGGGGAATGCGACGCGGCGGTTGGCAACGTGATCCACCTCGGCGCCGGCAGTGGAATCGGCATCGGCGATCTGGCGCGGCGAATCGTTGCGCTCGTCGGCGGTGCCAAAGAAATCCGGACGGACCCCGCGCGGCTTCGCCCCAAAGAAAGCGAAGTCGCGCGCCTGATCTGCGACGCCTCGCGGGCGCGCGAGTTGACCGGCTGGCGACCCGAGACCTCGCTCGACGACGGTCTGCGCCGCACCATCGCGTGGATCGCGCACCACCTGGCCGAATACAGGATTGGCGCCTATGTCCTCTGAGGAAATCCGAACGGTCCTTTTGGCCGGCGGCAAGGGGACGCGCCTGCGCCCCTACACGATCGTCGTCCCCAAGCCGCTCGTCCCCGTCGGCGACATGCCGATCCTCGAGATCGTGATTCGCCAGTTGGCGGGCCAGGGATTCCGCCGCCTGACGATTGCCGTGGGCCATCTGGCCGAGCTGGTTCAGACGTTTTTCGGCGACGGCTCGAAGTGGGGCGTCGCCATCGAGTATTCCATCGAGGACAAACCGCTGAGCACGATCGGGCCGCTCCGGCTCATCGAGGGCTTGACGGGCGACTTCTTGGTGATGAACGGCGACCTGCTGACCGACATGGATTTTCGTCGGCTGATCGAGTTCCACCGCGCGCGCCGCGCCGCTCTCACGGTGGCCAGCTGCCCGCGCGAAGTCACGATTGACTTCGGCGTGCTGCAATCCGACGACGGCCGGCGAATCGTCGGATTTCAGGAAAAGCCGCACATCGCCTACCTGGTCAGCGCGGGCGTCTATGTGATCAACGCGCGCGTGCTGCCGCGGATTCCCGCCGGCCGCGCGTTCGGTTTCGACGAGTTGGTGCTCGCGCTGCTGGAGGCCGGCGAAGAGGTGGCCGCCTACCGGCACGAGGGCTACTGGCTGGACATCGGGCGGCCCGACGACTACGAGCGGGCCGTTGCGGATTTCGAGGCATTGCGGCCGCGGTTGCTGCCGGCCGAATGATGGGTATGTAGTTCCCACTTTGGTGGGGCTGGTTTTCCCTTTTGGCCCACTGAAGTGGGAACTACGTACCGCGCTCCAAAAAGGTTGCCGTGTGAACTGGGACGTCCCGCTCTTCGACCTGAACTTCGACGCCGCCGAAGAGGCGGCCGCCCTGGCGGTCATCCGCTCGGGCTGGCTGACGCAAGGCGAAACGGTCGCCGAGTTCGAGCGCGCCTTCGCCGAGCGCATCGGCAGCCGGTTCGCCTGCGCCGTGAGCAGCGGCACGGCCGGGATTCATCTGGCCGCCCACGCGCTGGGCCTTGGTCCGGGCGACGAAGCCATCCTTCCGTCGCTGACGTTCGTGGCCACGGCCAACACGGTCGTTCAGACGGGCGCGACGCCGGTGTTCGCCGACGTGGAGTCGTTCGACCGCCCGCTCCTCGACGCCACCGACGTCGAGCGCAAAATCACCGCCCGCACGCGCGCCATCGTTGCCGTCCACTACGCCGGCCATCCGTGCGACATGGCCGCCCTCGGCGAACTGGCGCGGCGCCGCCATTTTCACCTGATCGAAGATTGCGCCCACGCGCCGCTGGCCGAGTGGGACGGCCGCAAAGCGGGAACGTTTGGCGCGGCGGGCGTGTTCAGCTTCTTCTCGAACAAGAACCTCAGCACGGGCGAGGGCGGCATGATTGTGACCGGCGATGCCGCTCTGGCCGAACGCCTCCGCCTGTTGCGGTCGCATGGAATGACGCACCAGACGCTCGACCGGCACCAGGGCCACGCGTTCGACTACGACGTGGTCGAGCCGGGCTTCAACTACCGCTTCGACGAAATCCGCGCCGCCATCGGTCTGGTCCAACTCGGAAAACTCGAGGGCAACAACGCCCGCCGCGCCGAGTGCGCGGCCCGCTATCGCGCGCTGCTGCGCGACGTCGAATGGATTCGGATCCCCTTTCAGGCGGAATCGGCCGGCCGGGGCGTTCACCACATTTTTCCCGTCGTGCTGGCCGACGGCGCTCCGCCGCGCGAACGCCTGATGCTCTCGCTTCGAGAGCGCGGAATCCAGACCAGCATTCACTACCGGCCCGTCCACGATTTCTCCTGCTATCGGCGGCGCTACCCGACCGACGACGAATCGCTTCCCGTCACCAGCGCCCTGGCGCCGCGGCTTCTGACCCTGCCGCTGTACCCCGCGCTCACAGCGGCCCAACAGGGGCGCGTGGCCGAAGCACTGAGAGCGTGCGTGCGAAGTTCGTAGTCCCGCGAAAACACGGTTTCCGATCGGGAAAGGTTCGGAGCACAGGCTTCTGCCTGCGTTCCGAAGGTTTGGTGTACAGGCTTCAGCCTGCGTTCTGTGGCTCGATCCGCAGGTTGACGCCTGTACGCCGAACGAAAACCCTTCGTTTCGGGTTTTTCGTGGACATGGCGGCAAGGTTCTTGCTAAAGGAATGTCTGAGTTGTTTGGAGGCGCATTGAACCGTGGCGTTGGCGACAAAAAAGACAGGGCGGTTGACCCGAGCGATCTTTCTGCTGGCGCTCGTTCTGGCCCCATTTCGCCCGGCGGCCCCGCAGGTGTCTCCTGCTCCCACCCCTCCGCCTCCCCCCGGCATTCTGGCGCCGGACTTGATTGACGATCCGAGTCTTTCGCGCGAAGAGCGAATCCGCCGTCACACCATCCGCCTCAACCAGTTCATCGCCGAAACGCAGGCGCGCGCCCAGACCGACGCCGCAAAAGTCGCGGCGGCGCAGGGTCAAATCTTCCCGCCCGGTTCGCTGCCGGGCGTGAAGCCGGGGGTCGGGGTGTCGCCGCCCGTCATGCCGCCCGGCGCGATCCGCGTCACACCGCCGCCGGTTCCGATGAACGTGCCGGCGCCGGTGGGTGCGCCGAGTCCCGGCGGCCCGGCGGCCCAGGTGTCGTTCCGACTGTCGCGCGCCATCGTGTTCTTCCAGCCGTTCCAGTTGCTCACCCGGGTGGGCGACGACTTCAAGACGGACGTTCAGTTTTTCAACTCTTCCGGCGGGCCTTTCGACGAAATTGCGCTGGCCATCAAGTACGATCCGCTCGTCGTCGCGCCCGAGGCGGTCAACGACTCCCCGATCTTCAAGCAGATCGAAGGCGCTCCCGACTTGCAGATCAATCAATCGAAGGGCGAGCTGCGCTACTGGGCGCGCCTGCGCGAGAGCAACACCAAGTCTTCGGCCACGCTCCTGAACATCCGTTGGCGCGCGCTCAACCCGATTTTCTACACGCAGATCGTGTTCCAGACCGGCGACAACGGCACGCGGATCGGCCCCGGCAAGGGCAACATTCTCGGCTTTGGGGGAGCGGGCGAACGCGCGGCGGGAATCCTGCCGCTGAGCCTGTTCGTTTCGCCGCGCGACGATTCCCCGCGCAAACTGATTCCCACGCTCGGCGAATCCGCCCTCGCTCGCATTGACGAGCGCGTCGAGGTTCACCTCGAGGCCGACCCCGAACGCGTCGCAAAAGCCAGTGAATGGATCGTCAGCCTGACGCTCCGCAACGACGCGCGGCTGCCGTTCAACGACCTTCGCCTGCGGATTCTCTTCGACCCGAACAAACTGCAAGTGGTGGACTGGCACCCCGGCAACTGGATTCGCGTCGGGACGAACATCTACGACGGATTCGCCCACGTCGCCTATCCGTTCGAGGCGCATCTGGCCAACTCGGCCGACAACGAGAAGGGCGAAATCGTCTATCACGTCGCCACGCAGAGCGCTCGCTATTTCCCCAGCGGCGAGTTCGCCCGCATCAAGTTCAAGGCGCTCGCCAAGGCCTCGCTCGATGACGTCTGGTTCGACTTCGAAGCCCCGCAGCGCTCGGGCGGAACCGTCGAGACCGACGTCAGCTTTCTGGGCTCGAGCGTCATGTTTGCTCCGCGCCGCCACGCCGAAGCCGAAGAGCGCCCGGCTCCCGAACCCCTTCGCCGACCCAACTCGTGAATCGTTCCCGCCCCAGACAACCACGCCCCGCGCGCCGAGCCATGCCTGAGCCGCCTTCGGGCCGCCGCCTGGTGGCGAATCACTGGCGACGGCTTCTCGCGGGCGAAATCGGCACGCCCAAAGTCGCTCCTCCCGCCGGATGCCAAGTCGCCCTCGTCTATCCCAACACCTACGCAGTGGGCATGTCGAGCCTGGGCTATCAGATGGTCTATCGCTGGATCAACGAGCATCCGGGCGCGCTGGCCGAGCGCTTCTTCTGCGAGGGGCGGCCGGCGTTGAGCGTCGAGAACCAGCGCCCGCTCGAGCAGTTCGACCTGGCGGCCTTCAGCATCGCCTACGAACTCGACTATCGTAACGTCGTGCGGTTCCTGTTGGAAAATCACGTGCCGGTGCGCGCGGCCGAACGCGACCCGAACGCCGAACCGCTGGTCGTGGCCGGCGGCATCTGCGCGCTGGTCAACCGCCTGCCGATCTACGACCTGGCCGACATGTTTGTCATCGGCGACGGCGAGGCGACGGTCGCGCGGCTGCTCGGCGCGTGGGCCGAAAGCGGCGGCGATCGCGTGCGCTTCATTCGGGCCGCCGCGGCGATCGAAGGAGTCGAGGTCACGGAAGGCGCCTGTCGCCGTTTCGGTCTCGCCGACTCGCTTCAATCCGCCATCGGAACCCCGCACTTCGTACCATCGCTGGATTCGTCCGACGCACTCTCGATGATTGTTACGCCCTACACCGAACTCGGCGCCCGCTGCCTGATCGAAATCGCGCGTGGCTGTCCCTATCGCTGTCCGTTCTGTTTTACGGGCAACTGTCTTCCCTATCGCGTGCGGCGCTTCGAGGTCGTTCGCGAAATGCTCGACAAGGGGCGGCAACTGACAAAGAGATTCGGTCTGATCGCACCCGCCGTCGGAAGCCATCCGGACATAGACCGGATTTGCGAGTGGTGCCTGCACCAGGGGCTCGAAATCTCGTTCTCCTCGCTTCGGCTCGAAGACGTGAGGCCCTCGATGATGGCCCTGCTCGCCGCCGGCGGCCAGCAGTCGCTGACGATCGCGCCCGAAGCGGGTTCCGAGCGATTGCGGCGGCAAATGGGCAAAAGCCTCGCCGACGAGCGCGTGGTCGCGTTTGCTGCCGAGGCAGTCTCCGGCGGCCTGAGCGATCTGAAGATGTATTTCATGGTCGGCCTGCCGGACGAACGGGAAGAAGACATCGAAGCCATCGGGCGCTTGGTCGAAGCCGTGCGCCGCGCGGCAATCGGCTCGAAGCCGCGGCCGCAGAGCCGCGTGTCCGTCGCCGTGAACGTCTCGGTCTTTGTTCCGAAACCGGGAACGCCTTTCGCCGCCGCCGCGACGCCGCCGCCCGCCGAGATCAAGAGCCGTCTCCGGCGGCTGAGCCGCCTGCTGGGACGAATGCCAGGCGTGGAATTCCGCAGACCAAGCGTGGCGGAGGCCGAAGTCCAGCGCGTTCTGGCCTGGGGCGACCGCCGGTTGCTCGACGTGCTGATCGAGAGCGCGCGGGGCGACGCCTCGTGGCGCGCGTTTCTGGCCCTCGCGCGGGCAGGGGAAAGGAACAATACTGCCCGCGGCAATGCGTGATTGTGGGGCCAGATTGATCCCTTGGCCGGGCGGTCTGGCTTCTCTGCCGCCTGTTCTCCTGTCCCTTTCGTCCTTTTCGTCCCTTTGGTCCCTGGATTGCATAAGGTCGCAGCCAAAACCCATACGCAATTTTCCTTTGTGTCTTGGCGTCTTGGTGGTTAGAATTCAAGGCGGCGTGAGAGGCCGGGGACTGTGCTGAAACCAGTAAGAACGGCGGGCCGGTGGCTCAAGCGAACCCGCCTAAGACTGCTTCGCGATTTCGGGCGCGACAAATGCCGATGGAATACCGAACTGAGCTGGCGTGAGTTCTTCCACGGGCGCGTGCGCCTGACGGCCTATCCGCGCCTGGTCCAGCTGGGCTCGACCATGGCGTGCAGTCTGCGCTGCTTCTTCTGCATGCGCACCGTCGAACTGATCCGTTCGCGCCACGCCCAACTGAAAAATCCGCTGGACCGCGAGATTCCGCCCGCGGTCCTCGAACAGGCACTGAGCCTGATGCCCTACGCCGAAACGTTCGATCTCACGCCGTTCGGCGAGAACTTCCTCTACTCGCAGTTCGACCGCGTTCTCGAAACGCACCAACGGCTCGGCTGCCGCAACCTCACCATGACCACCGCCGGCACGCTGATCACGCCCGCCCGCGCCGAGCACATCGTTCGCGCCGGGGTGCAGCACGTCAAACTCTCGATCGAAGAAAGCGAGCCGGCCCACTATGCGGCCATGCGTGTCGGGGCGCGTCTCGAACAGGTCGTCAACGGCCTCGCGCTGCTCCACGAGTGGAAACGCAAGCTGGACTCGCCGGTTCCGCGCCTGACCTTTGCGGCTTCCTACATGCGGCGCAACATCGAGCACCTGCCCGAAATGGTTCGTTTCGCCGCCATCCACCACGTGCCCGAAATCTATGTCCAGATGCTCGAACTGCGGTACCACGACGACCCTGCCATCCGAAAGGAAGAACTGACCTATCACATTCCCCTCGTGCGCGCGATGCTCGCCGAAGGCGAGGCCGAGGCGCGGCGCTTGGGGATTGCCTTCGTGGTCACCATGCCGATCCTCAACCTTCTGCGGTCGGAGGCGGGCGGCGGGAGGTTGGAAGCGGGAGACGGGTTGAGAACCTGTCCTGCCGAACATAGGCCGTTGACCCGGCAATGTACCAACCCCTGGTGGTGGGCTTACATTGACGAGAGCGGCAATCTCTGGCCATGTTGTTGGGCCAAGGTCTCGTTCGGCAATCTTCAGAACAAGTCCTTCATGGACGTCTGGAACAGCCAGACGGCCCAGGAGATGCGCCGGCGCTTTCTGGCTGACGACATTCCCAACTACTGCCGCGGCCAGCTCTGCCACGTGGACTTCGAATAGGCCGGCTTGGCAGTTGGCAGCCCGCCGTCATACTCCGCAATTGACGCGGCGGGTTGTCTGCCGATAGCCTTGGAGAAATCCGGTGGGCGAGCCGGTTTGCTCTTTGGCGCTCCGGGGGAGATGGCCACGCATGAGATGGGTGCGCTTCAATCTGCATCGCAAAGTCCTGCTGACGCTGCTGGCGGTCGGTCTGGTTCCGGCGGCGGCGGGCGTGGCGCTCACGGCCCACGAGTTGTGGACCGTCATCCGCGACGTGTCCGGCGACAATCTGGCCAGCGAAGCGCAGAACATCGCCGGCTTGCTCGACCGCGAGATCAACGTCTTCATCAACCACGCCGCGACGGTCGTTGACGACCGCGCCTGGGTCGCCGGCCTGTTCGCCGCGACCGATGGCGCCGTGGTCGCCACCTCTCTGAGCGCGCTGGTCCCCGCGCTCGGCTTGGACGCTTCCACGACGCGCCCCTTGTTGTTGCTTCCGCGCAACGGACCGATCCTGCCGTTCCTGATCTCCCAGATGGAGGCCCGCCTGCGCCCGGCGAATCCCGCTGCCTACCGGGTGCTCGAGGTGCAGTTTCGCGAGGCGCGGCGCGTGACCATCGAGCCCGGCCTGCTGGCGGTGAGTGTCCACACCGACCCGATCGTGAAGCGCCCCGTGGCGCTGGCGTGGATTCCCGTGACCGCGCAAGAGCCGGCTGCGTCGCCCGGGTGGGTGTGCGTGGAGATCCCCGTGGATCAACTGGTGCGCGGCGACGTCTCGCGCGCGCTGTTCGACGTGGACGAGGCCTGCGTGATCACCAACGTCGGCCATCTTCTCGGCGGCTTGCGTTTCCGGCGGGGCCGGGCCGGCCAGCTACACGCCCAGATGGCCCAGTATGCGGCCAGCGAGCAGGATCGGTTTGAGATGCACTACGCCGACGGAACCCGCCGGCTGATCGGGTTCAGCCCCCTGCCGTTGCCGCGCGCGCTGCGGCGGATCGGCCGCTCGGATTCCGATTGGTACATGTGCATCGGGCGGGATTTGCGGCCGCTGACGGCGGCTTTTCGGCGGCAGATCGCGCGCGACCTGCTCGGCGGCGTGCTGCTGGCCGTCTTGCTCAGTCTGGTCGCCTACCTGCTCACGCGCCGCCTGGTGCGTCCCATCCGCCAGCTCGAAGGCGGCGTGCGGCGCGTGGCCGGCGGCGACCTGGCCAGCCGCGTCGAGGTCCGGACCGGCGATGAATTGGAGAGCCTCGCCGACGAATTCAACGAAATGGCCGGCCGCCTTCAGAAATCGGCGAACGACATCCGGCAGCAGATGGCCACCGTTCAGCGGCAGGCCGAGGAACTCAGGCTCCTGCACGAGACCACGCGCGCCATCAATGCCCGGCTCGATCTGGCCCAGACGCTCACGACGTTCGCCCGCGAAACGTCCCGCGTCATTTCTTACGACCATCTCAGCGTGGCTCTGCTCGATGAGGAAGGGGAGCACTACACGGTGCAGTTCGTCTTCCCGGAGACCGAGGCCTCGGACTTTTCGCCCGGCACGCGCCACCGCCTCGAGGAGTCCTACGTCGGCGAAGCGGTGCGCGCGGGCCGCCCCTACGTCCGAAAAGACATCGGAGAGCCGCCGTTGCGCGCCGAGGACGAGTTTCTCGCCACGGCCGGTTTCCGCGCCGTCATGCTCATTCCGCTGGTGTCCGAATCCAGGGCGATCGGGTCGGTCAATCTGGCCAGCCGCAATCCCAAGGCGTTTGGCGCGGAGGAGCAGGAGCGGATGACGCTGCTGGCCGAGTCGTTTGCCGTGGCCATTCAGCACCGGCGGCTCTACCAGCGCGTGCTGCGGTTTGCCGAAGACCTCGAAGTCGAGGTCCGGCGCCGCACCGCTCAGCTTCGCCTGGCCCAGGACAAACTCGTCCAAACCGAGAAACTCGCCGCCTCGGGCCAATTGGCCGCCGGCATCGCTCACGAGATCAACAATCCCCTCGGGATCATCAAGAACTACCTCCGCCTGGCCATGGACGGGATTCGCGCGACGGCGCCGACCGAGCCGTCGTCGGCCGCCGGCCAGCACCTGCAAATCATCGAAGAGGAGATCAACCGGATCGCCCGGATCGTCCGCAACCTGCTGGACCTGTACCATCCGCGCGAGGACAGCCCAGTGGCGACCAATCTGGACGAGGTCCTCGAGCGCGTCCTCGAGCTGTTCGCCCCCAACTGGGAAAAGAAGAACATCCGGACCGTCCGCCGGTTCGCTCCCTCGCTGCCGCCCCTGATCGTCTCCGGCGACCGAATCCGCCAAGTGTTCATCAACCTGCTGCGCAACGCCGAAGACGCCATGGAGGACGGCGGAACCATCACGCTGACCACCCGCCTGGAGCCGGCGGTGGTCGCGGGCGACGATCCGCGCATCGCCATCGAGGTCGAGGACTCGGGCTGCGGAATAGCGCGCGGCGACCTGGTCCGCGTGTTCGATCCCTTCTACACGACCAAGAAGGGCGGCGCCGGAACGGGCCTGGGGCTGTCGGTTTCCTATGGGATTGTGCGCAGTTACGGCGGGACGATAGACATAGACAGCGAGCCGGGCCGCGGCACTCGCGTTACCGTCGCATTGCCGCTTGTCGGCCCGGCACAGCCCGACGCAGCCAAGCCTTCCTGAGAACCACGGGCGATCCGCCGCTCCTGGCGGTTATGAGCGCGCTCATAACTTTTATGAACGTGCTCATAATTCCCGCTCATAACGCTCATAACTTTCACGAAGACGCCTGAAACGACTGACTTTATATTGCTTCATTTCCGGCTACCGCAAAGCATACCAAGCGCCGCGTTTGACCCCCTGCCGGACCAGAGGCCCCTGATTTCCCTTGGCCATCTTCTGCAATAGACGGCTTGCCTGATCGGCCCTGATTTGGCACAGCTCCATGACGTCTCTTCGTGTGATCCTGCCGTGTTTCCGAACGTACTGTAAGACCATCTGTTCCTGCTGGATTGGTTCGAAACCCCGCTGCCGAACATAGGCCGTCTTCTCGCCGAATCGGCGATAGACCGCCGCCGACAGATGGTAGGAACGCCCGCCGCGTTCCCCTTTGGCTTCGACAAGCCCGATCTCGATCAGGCGATGGAGAACGACGCGGGCCTCGCTTTCCGGTTTCTGAAGCAACCGCGCCGCCTCCGCGGTTGTCAGGCGCCGTTCCACCCCAAGACCGTTGAGGATCAGCAGGTCGTCCAGACCCAGCATCTGTTCGCGGCGGTTCGCCTCGACGGTGAGACGGACGAACTCGAGGTTCGCCTTGCCGCCCGGCAAGGCCAGCACCACGTCGGTTTCGCTGCTGCGGTCATACGAAGGAGCCGGGCGCCCATTGCGGAGTTGTTCAAAGAAGATCGTGTCAACCCCGCGAGCCGTCCGTTCGACAATTCCCGCCCGTTTGAACGCATCGGCCAGCAGCGGATTGCGCGGTCGGGGCGGCGTCACCAGCAGATTGTCCAGGCGCACGCCTTCCGGGAATCCTCCCGGATTCGAGATTTCGATTCGGTCCGAATGCCACTGAACGTACACGGCGCCCAGACGGGTATAGTCGCGGTGGACAAGCGCATTGGCCAGCCCTTCGCGGAAGGCGCGCTCGGAGTAGTCCGGGACCCCTATCCGCAGCAGGTCCACCATCAACTCGTCCTCGCGGTTCCGTGCTCGAAAGCGTGTGAGCATTTCGTCCATCG
>Ga0315277_10005547_pt1 | contig 16604 bp, 18 predicted proteins | sample YL17G05_15_MG_FD_203695 | JGI IMG/M metagenome (GOLD analysis project Ga0315277, IMG submission 203695) | Sediment microbial communities from Yellowstone Lake, YNP, Wyoming, USA - YL17G05_15 | ecosystem: Environmental > Aquatic > Freshwater > Lake > Sediment | place: USA: Wyoming | collected... | reverse complement strand
TACGCTCATTGTTGGGGATGGACTGACGCTTGGCGATGGAGAAGTTTTTGCGCCAAAGAGCTTACTGCCATAGGACCTCCAGAGAAAATAGCCGCCGACACCTAATATCACCAGCACGACAAGAACGATAATGACAATAATTAGACCCGAGTTCGATCCTTTCCCTTGAGTCCCTTGAGCTTGATTCATTCTACCCTCCGCTCCTGATTTGCGCTCATGCGATAGCAGGAAGCAAGATCAGGAAGTCCGCCGAAAGACGATCCTGTGTGACCCCGCTGAGCGGGGTAAACAGGAAGTCTGTAGGCGGGCGCTAATTTAATTTCTTTATTTCATTGTAGCACTTCTTACTGGGTATAGCTAATCGGCATCAAAACGAAAATCTACCTATCATTGAAGGATTTAATTATTTTTCTGATTTTTTGTTCAAGTTTATTGTAATCCACTTTTGAATAATCGTTCATATTAACTCCAATAGTTTTGCCTGGCATTCTTAATTTGTGTTCTTTCCCCTTTAAAACACTTTCCCGAAAATCTTCAAGGCTATCATAATGGTAGAAATGAGCGATGTGGCGATGACCGCGGTCGTAACGGTCATTATAGCGATCAAACAGCACCCGGTCGCTCGCTGTACAATAAATTTGCATCATATTATAGCCAAATTTCTTCTTAAATTCTTTGATTTTAATATCCTGGTAATCGCCGCGAAAATTTGCTTCAGCGATAAAAGAAATACCATTATCCATCAGGTCTTCGATATAAAAATTAAGGAGGGCGAAACTAACCGCTCCTAATTTCTTAGACCAGCCTAAATCACCAAAGCCAAAAGCATCATAGAGAAGCTCTTTAATGTCATCTCGATGAACGCAATAAAGTTTGAGGCGTCGGGCAATCTCGCAGCTCAAAAACGTCTTTCCGACACCAGGTGGCCCAGTGACAACGATGAAGAGTGGTTTGGGCATTTTTGAAAATCAATTCTTTAGGGCAAAATACTTACTTCCAGCCCTGGGAGCTCATTATACAAAAAAAGGGTATTTTGTCAAGCCCCATTAGATAGCGGAGCATCTAACGGGGCGCAGACCCCGCATACGACGCACTGCGATAACAGGACGTAGTCCGTTTCGCAGTAAGGAGTTATGTTGGGGTCAAGGCCCCCGCCAGCGGCGGGGGCCGTTCTCGATGAGGGGCTGGACAGGCTTGTGACCTCACCTGGCAAATGGTGACTCGCCATTTGCGGGGTAAACGCGGCCAAACAAGCAAGGTCAAGAGTCGACCTTTCCTGAGTGCCAAGCCCAGGATTCCCCCTTTCGGGGATAACTTCTACCCAGCCCCTCAAGATGATCGCGCTTCAGACCTCCTCGATGACCGCGATATCGAGCGGGCCGTGGGCACCGGGAGCAAGGGCGATGGTGTTGTGGTCGGTGACGACCATCTCCCGCAGAGTCCCAAAGTGCCGCGGGTACAACCTGGGATCATTGGTTGAAAAGCTCACCCATTCGGCCTTGAGAGCCTCGATCGCGGCCCGGTCCGGGAACTTTCTGCCGACCAGCCGCCGCTCCAGAAACTCGAGAATCGCTGCGTGGTCAGCATAGCCCATTGACATGCCATTCTCTATCAGATGGTCGCCGCGATGCAATACCCTTAGCATCTATTTCCCTCCTCTCTTCTTCGCCTGGATGTTCTTCCACAGCCGTTCACCTCTCGGTGTGGCCCGGTACTGGGTACCGGCTTTCGCGGCGCAGCCAGTGCTGACCAAGAGTTCGAGCGCTTGCTGTGCGGCCTGGTCTTCGTTTGTCTGGCCAGCAAGGACCAGCTTCAGTGTCTGAAACTCCCTCGGCTTCCCCCCCGCAACGATAAGCCGCTGTAGGAGCAGGAGCGCGTTGCCTGTCAGTTTGGCGGCGATTTGCTCTTCGCCAGTCTCGCTAGCCTTGCCGGTTCCCTTCGTTTCCTTGCGCCGACCGAAGAACAGCCAAGCAACCACTCCAACTACAACAGCCAACAGCAGATACGACCAGGGTGTATACGGCATTCTTCTGCCTTTCTACCGCTGGGTTAACATCGTGGCTAAAATGTAACACGAGACCTATTAGAGGTCAATAATTAGAGTCCATCTTAATATCCTGAACGCCCCATGGGGTGGGGCGTTCAGCGTGCCTATTATTCTTTATCCTTATCTTTGCCATGCCAACCGCCATGTTCTTCGTGCCAAGCTTTGTGTTCTTCTTCAGTCATCTCTGATTCTTTCATAAACCGATCATGCTCCTTTTGCCCCCACGGCTTGGGTATTTTTTTCATGATTTTCGCTTTTTTCGCTTTATCCATTTTTCTCCTTTTATTTTAGGTCTTTTTAAGCTTCAAATGGGGAATTTTTTGTTTTTTGGCGATTTCAAAAACTTTCTTCTGTTCGGCGGTATATAAAGTTTCTAAATCCGAATATTGTCTGAATTTTAACTTCTCACTCAAATAATCCCTCCATTGCTCTGATCGCTCAGAATGCAATGATCTATCAGCAATTTCGGCTGGCTTTAAGTAAGGTATTATTATATACACTGGCAATCGTTGTAACCTAGCGAGCAGGCGAGAATATTTTCTCATGAAATCACTGGGCATTGAATTTTCAAAAATCAAAGTCGATATATGAAAACGTTCAAGAATAAAAACAACTTTCTTATCAATTTTTAACTTCTCTTCAATATAATCCAGCACCAGATTTAGATATTCCAAGCGCAACATTGATATCCCAGGAATATAAATATGCTTCCATCCTAATAATAGTTCTTCTTCCGAGAATTCATAAAGTTTTTTGTTTTTTAAGTATTGTCTGAGAGAATTCTTAAGTGTAGTTTTACCGGCACCAGCGATACCTTCAATAATAATTATTTTTCTATTTTCGATAATGTCCTTCAGTATCATAGCCCTTTGAAGCCACCCGCCTTTAGGAATCGCCCAAAAATGCCCAATTCTTTCAGCTTTGAGTTCATGGGCATAGATTTTTTTTAAGATAGCGGTGCGGCTAATACCCATTATCTTGGCCGTCTCACTAACAGAGAAGTAATTATCTTTATCCATTTGATAACCTTCTTTATATAAGTTATTATTTAATAACTTACGATTTATAGGTTATCATATTTGAGACCAGCTGTCAAGGCCTCAGCCCCTCGACAATACTCGGGGTAATCGGAGAGAGTGAGATTCGAACTCACGGTGATCTTGCGACCACGCACGCTCTCCAAGCGTGTCCTTTAAACCGCTCAGGCATCTCTCCACAATGTCAATCTATCATAATTTCCCGTCTGAATACAGATGTGGGTCAAGGATTTAAACCATATAGAACATAATATTATTACATTTCGTCAATTATTTTCGAAAGCATTATTTTCTTTTCCACCGAAGCCACCAACCGGCGGGTCTTCACCACCGAATCAGGCGAAACTGATACGGATGTTGCCCCCTCACGGACCATCAACTCTGTTACTTCCGGATAGGTCGTGGCTGCCTGACCGCAGATTGAACAGGTGACGTGATTTTTCCGGGCTGCGCGGATCACGTGAGCAATTGAATTCATTACCGCCTCATCACGCTCATCAAATTCTTCAGCCATTGAGGCGTTGTCTCGATCTATCCCTAAAGTCAGCTGGGTTAAATCATTTGAACCGATTGAAACGCCGTCGATACCCACGGCTAAAAATTGATTAATCAACAAAACATTTGAAGGCACTTCCACCATCATCCAGAATTTAAAGTCCGGGCCCCGTTTTAAGCCGCTTTCGGAAATGATGGCTTTGACTTTTTCAATCTCGGCGATAGTCCTGACAAAAGGGATCATGAGCCAGAGATTTTTGGTGGTTTTTCGAACCTGTTTAATGGCGTCTAATTCTAGTTTAAATAAATCCGGTTCTTTGATATAACGAATAGCACCGCGATAACCAATCATTGGGTTACTTTCTTTCGGCTCGTATTTTTCTCCGCCTTTGAGATTTTTATATTCATTAGTTTTAAAGTCTGTAGCGCGATAAACGACTGGCCTCGGATAAAATGCCTGACAGGTTTTCAAGAGACCTTCAACCAGTTTATTAACATAAATATCCGATTTCCCCGCTTTTTCCAGCGCCCGCGGATGTTGACCGATTTCCGCGATCATAAATTCGGCCCGCATCAGCCCGACACCATCACAGGGAAGCTTGGCGACTTCTTCGGCTGCTGACGGTTCGCCCAAATTAACATAGACCTTGGTAGCTGTAATCGGGATTTCTTCCTCAAAACCACCGGTATCGTTCCTGCCCGCCGGCGCTTCGGTGCGGCTGACTTTACCTTTATAAACCAAGCCTTTGGCGCCATCAACGGAGATAACTTGACCATTTGATAAAACATGAGTGGCAGTCCCCGTGCCAACAACGCAAGGAATGCCAAGTTCGCGGCTAACAATCGCTGCATGCGAAGTCTGCCCCCCAGTGTCAGTCACAATCGCCGCGGCGCGTTTCATTGCCGGGACATAGTCAGGACTTGTCATTTCTGTCACTAAAACATTACCTTCTTTTACTTCGTCTATCTGATTCGGCGAGTGTATCACTTTCACTGCTCCTGAAGCGATTCCGAGCGAAGCCGCAATTCCTTTTAGCAAAACTTCGGCCTTTGATTCTTCCTGAGCCCCTGCTTGCGGGCTTTCTTTTTTCTCTTCACTTTTTTCTTTTAAGGTCGTAATCGGTCGCGACTGGACAAAATAAATTTTACCCGCCTCGGCTCCGTCCGCCTTGGCTTGGCGAGACAGGCCGACGCGAGACGGGTTGCCCTCAATCGCCCATTCCACATCTTGAGGGAAGTGATAATGCTCTTCGATTTTTACGCCAAACTCAGCCAATTCCCTAATTTCTTCATCAGTTAATTTCTGCTTTTTTTGCTCCGATTTTGGAAGACTGACATGCTTATCAATCTTTCCGACTTTTGTAATCTGCCAAAGTTGCTCATTAACCTCTTTTTTTTCAATCTTGAGCTCTTTTTTACTGACAACATAGCGATCTGGTGTCACCGAGCCCGATACAATCGCCTCCCCCAAACCAAAACCGGCTTCAATCACAATTTTATCCTTATCGTTAGTCACTGGATCGCTTGAAAACATAACGCCTGATTTTTTAGACTGAACCATTTTTTGAACCGGAACGGCAATACCGACTTTACCTTCCTCAAAATTATTGATCTTTCGATAATAAATCGCCCGTGCCTCAAAAAGCGACGCCCAAGATTTTTTGACGGCCGCGATCACGTCTTCAGCGCCAGCCACATTGAGAAACGTTCTCTGCGCCCCAGCAAAGGAAGCTGTCGGTAAATCCTCGGCTGTGGCTGAAGATCTCACGGCAACAAAAATATTTGATGAAGCGGACGTGTAGAGCTTTTGATAGGCTGATGAAATTTCTTTTGCCAGGCTGGTCGGCAAAGTTTCGGCCATAATAGTTTTTTGAATCTCAAGCGCCTTTTTATGAAGCTGCTTACCGTTATTGACGTCAAGATTTTTCAAACGTTTGGCAATTTCCAAATCCAGATTGGTCTTTTTTAAAAAATTAAAATAAGCATTCGCGGTCACAATAAATCCCGGCGGAACAGGCAATCCCGCCCGGGTAAGCTCTCCTAAATTGGCGCCCTTGCCGCCGACTAAAGCCACATCGCCTTTGCCGACTTCTTTAAACCAAACAATATTCTTCGTCACCACCCCTCCTCTGGAGAAATTTTCAAGTCTCAAATCTCAATTTCCAAATAATATCTAATGTTCAAATGACTAAATGAGCGAAGCCGATATCCTCAAAACCAACTCGCGCAGGCCGAGTTGCATGGTCGCCGCAGGCGACAACGAGGCCGAGCGCGTAGGCAGTGCTGAGTCGCTGGATAAAGCAACTGCCGGTGTGTTTTGACGGATGTCGGCGAGCAGACTTAAATTTTCAAATAATATTTCATCTTATTGGCTAACCGTAATCTGGGTGGTATAAACTAATTCATTATTGAAATAAATATTTAAGTCATACTCACCCGGAGAAACATTGTCCAAAGAGGTGCCAGTGCCTCTATCTTGACCGGAAAATGTCAATTGTTGCTCATTTTGTGACGATCGCAAAACTTCACCGGTGATTGAATTAACAATTTCGTAATAAAAATCACCAACAGTGGTTGACTTGACGCCCACAAAATCCATTTCAATTGCATCGGCCCTGGTGAAAGTATTAGTTACCGTTTCAGGATTATTTGGTCCTGGCCCAGAACCCGGCTTTATCTTTGAAATAATGATATTGCTAAAATATTTAGAATAATCCGGTGGCGTAGCACAAAGGCTTTTTTTACACATTAGTCCCTTTTCGCAATCACCATAGGTTTTACAATTGTTGCCTGCTTTACCTTCGGTGCATAAATTACTGACGCAATAGCCGGTCTGACAATCGCTTTTTTGGGTACAAGAAGAACCCTTTTGTCCAGAAGAACATTTTTGATTAAGACATTTTAATCCAGTTTCACATCTTGAGTCATTCGAGCAACGGCCGCCCTCGGTTGATTTTTTGATCAAAAAATACCAACCGCCAGCCGCGGCAAGGCCTAAAATTAGGATGATAATAATCGCAATGAGCCCATTTTTCATTTCCCCTCCGCTCCTGAATTGCGCTTCTGCAAGAGCAGAAAGCCAAGTTCAGGAAGCCCCGTAGACTGCGCTCCTGAATGTAGAGGATGCAATCCCTTATTCAGGAAGCAGTTCTACTGGGGCATTATTTTTTTATTATCTGATAAATTATATTGGTTGCAAATCCGCGGCGTTGCAAGAAGGCGGCCTTTTTATTGAAATCAGCGTTTTTAAGCCGTGATTTGCTTTCTAGCGCCTTCCTGGCTAACACCTCATCCCGTTGAGGTGTTAAAACTTCTTCGATAATATCTTCGGCTATCCCTAACCTTCTTAATTCCATTTTTAAAACATACGAGCCCGAAGGTCTGAGATTATTTCGGCTTTCTATCCACATTTTAGCAAATTTTCGGTCATCCAACAATTTTTCTCTTTTGAGAACGGAGATGACTTTTTCGATTTCCTTCTCATCGATTCTTTTAGCTTCTAATTTTTTCCTTATTTCAAAAACACTTCGCGGGCGAAATTTTAAAAAATGAAGAGCAATTTTTAAGGGATCTTTATCCATTTCAATTTAGCGAGCCAAATGCCCTCAAAGTAACTCGCGGAGGTCGAGCCGCATGGTCAGGGGCGAGACCGAGCGCGTAGGCTGCAATTTCCTCGCTGGGGAAATTGACAGCCGGTATCTTTGAGGGTTATTGGCGAGCAGTTATTTATTCTATTTTAACCAATTTCGCCTGTAAAACCAACCGTTTCCAATCCGTATAGGGCGGATCGCAGGTATAAAAGGTCAAAAGCCATTCATCGCTTTTGCCAAATAAACTCAAATCGTCCGGGGCAACTGTCTGGCGGAGAAAAACTTTATAAACGTAGGTGTTGGCTTCGTAAAAGATCCTGACTTCATCTTCAAGCTGAACATCACGCAGTTTTAAAAACACTTTTCCATAGGGGTTATCAACATCCAAATCAATGTTATGACCGGCCAAAACGACATTCCCTTTCTCATTGGGCCAGACTGAATCCGGATGGTGACCAATCCCTCTTTTTAAAGATTCCTCATCAATTCCTTCAACCACCGGCGCTTTAATTTCTACCTCATTATTTTTAAGATAAAAATTTGGCGATATATCTTTACTATCGGGAATAGCGGTTGGCGAAACGATCGTATTTTCTCCGAGAGTTTGTTGATTTTCTTCCCTGATCTTAGATTTAACCCAAAAATCGGCCCAGGGAGTGGCGGTAATCACCAAAACTGTAAAAATCCAAACCAATAGTACTACCTGCAGCGATTTATAAAAATAAAAAAAGAGAGAGTTCTTGGGTTTCTTTTGACGAAGATAGACTGAATCGATATTATTAAAGTTAACGCCATGATCAATTGGCATTTTTTTTAAATGTTAAATGGTTTATTTAATTTATCGAAAACGGCGATTAACCAGGTATCTGGCGATCAAGAGAGCCGCCAAAAATCCGCCGGAAATGAAAGGAATTTCTGGACCGGTTTTGGCGGTTTCTGTCGCCCCTGTCGTCGGCGAGGGCGTGACCGAAATTATGGCTGATGGCGTCACTTGGGGGGTGAGAGTCGGCGATGGCAAAGAAGGAATCGGTGACGGAGTCAAAATTGATGGTGTCGGGCTTGGCGTCAGTCCAATATAAGCGTTGTAAACAAAGGCCGCCAGTTGTTGTCTTGGCAATTCCTGATCAGGACGAAAATGGGGCCCATCGCTTTCTTCGTAACCCTTCGTGTAACCCGCTTGATAAATTGCTTCAATTTCTTTATAACCATCATCACTTGGTTGGACATCGACAAAAGTCGGCACCGATGGTGGATTATCAAGGGAAAGGTTTTTAGCTCTGGCTAAAACAATGGCAATCGTTTTCCGGGTCGTTTTTTCCGTTGGCCTAAACGTCCCATCGCCAAAACCGACCATAATTTCCGCTTTTTTCAATCCCTCAATTTCCTTGTAAGCCCAGTAATCTTTGGCGACATCCGGAAAGCTTGGCGAGGGATTATCATAAATATTATTCGAAGCTCGCCCAACTGCCGAAGCCATTTGAGCACGATCAGCGATATCGAGTGGCTTAAACATCGCCTGAGAACCGACAACCGCGATTAGCGAACCCAACTTAAATAATCCCTCAATTTCCTTGTAAGCCCAGTAATCTTTGGCGACATCGGTAAAAGTGGGCGTTGGATTGTCGAATGAGTCTCCATGAGCTCTGGAGATTATCATCGCGGCCATGGCCCGGGTACAGGGATTATCCGGTCTAAAAGAACCGTCTGAATAACCGGTGATTAAATTATTTTCTTTAGCATAATAGATGTATTTAAAAGCCCAATAATCTTTTGTTACATCAGTAAAAACCGTCGTCACTGTCGCTGGCGGATCACTAATTTTATCTTTACCGCCCGCTTTTGCCGCCGCACCCATGACGGTGATGGTGGCTCGATTCATCTCCGCATCGGGTCTAAAAGTCCCATCCGAATAGCCATCGACCCAGCCCGCTTGGGCTAAAGCTTCAATTTCACCATAGAATTCGTAGGTTTTGGGTACATCAGAAAAAGATGGTGTTGAGGCATCATAAGATAACTGATAAGTTCTCGCTGTAAGCGCCGCTGCCATACCCCGGCTAATTGTTTCTTCTGGCTTAAATTCTCGGTATCCTGACATATAGCCCGCTTTGGCAACTGCCTCAATTTCTTTATAAAAGGCATTGTCAGTGCCAACATCGCTAAAAGTCGTTACCACTGGTGGCATTGGCGGTTGGGCGGCGGGTTTGAGTTTGCCGGTTTTATAAATCCACCAGAAAAAGATGCCCGCGCCCAGGAGAACAACAATTAAAATAGTGATATAAATCCAAGTCTTGGTACCCATTTTCCCTCCTTAAGAAAGAATAAACTCTCTACACACTAATATAAGCAATTAATCTTATCAAAATTGCCTCTTTAATTCAATCTTAAAACACCTGCCATGAAAGTCAACCCTTCGATTTTACTCAGGGTTGACACTGAGCGAAATCGAATGTGTCAAGCCAGGCAAAATCCGCAAGCAAATTTTAAGCTTTCCATTTTTTTCTAATTTCTTCTTCAATTTCCTTGGCGATTTTGGCATTTTCTTTCAAAAGGGCTTTGGCGGCTTCTCGACCTTGACCCAGTTTCTGATTACCCAATTGATACCAGGCGCCGGTTTTAGAAACAATGCCTAGCTTTGCCCCTAAATCTAACAAGTCACCTTCTCGGGAAATCCCCTCGCCGTAAATAATATCAAATTCTGCCGTTCTAAAAGGTGGCGCCGTTTTATTTTTAACGACTTTGACTCTGACACGACTGCCAATCATCTCTTCGCCTTGTTTAATCTGTTCAGTTCGACGAATATCGAGTCTGATTGACGAATAAAACTTCAATGCCATCCCGCCAGACGTGGTTTCCGGATTGCCAAACATCACGCCAATCTTCATTCTTAATTGGTTAATGAAGATCACCACCGCTTTGGAACGGGAAATCGCCCCGGTTAATTTTCTTAATGCCTGAGACATCAATCTCGCCTGCACACCCACCATAGCATCGCCCATTTCGCCTTCAATTTCCGCCCGCGGCACTAAAGCGGCCACGGAATCAATGACAATACAATCAACGGCATTCGAGCGGACTAAAGTTTCCACAATCTCTAAAGCCTGCTCGCCGGTATCGGGCTGGGAAATTAAGAGTTCCTCGACATTAATTCCCAGCCTTTTAGCGTATTCCGGGTCAAAAGCGTGTTCGGCATCAATAAACGCGCCCATCCCGCCTTTTTTTTGGGCTTCGGCGAGCGAATGTAAAGCCAAAGTTGTTTTACCACTACCCTCTGGCCCAAAAATTTCGACAATTCTCCCCCGCGGCAGGCCGCCAACGCCCAAAGCCAAATCCAAAGAAATCGAACCGCTGGAAATGCTTTCCACTTGCAGAGCTTCTTTTTGGCCAAAACGCATAATCGCACCTGAACCAAATTGGCGCTCAATTTGCCCCAGGGCCATCTCTAAAGCTTCGGTTTTAGCTTTACTAACCTGGCTACGATGAGACTTTTCTTCTTGTGCCATATTTCTCCTTTGCCCCCGACATAAATTCTAAATCATCAAATCCAAAATAACAAACTACAAGGCAAAGCGAGCTGTATCTTCAAAGTAAATACGCAGGCCGAGCGGGCAGGTGTCGAGCGGCAGCGAGACGAGCGAGGCCGAGCTTTTTAGGCTGCGATTTTCACGCCGGGGAAATCGACAGCCGCAGCGCATGCTACTTTGAACGATACTGCGAGCGATAAACTAATACTCTGCCAATATTTTAATGATCTTGACTGTTTCTTTATGAATCCGATTAACAGAACGAATTTCGATATTATTAATCCCAGGCTGTAATCTGACTTGTTCTTGAAAATTACCATTTTTATCAAGATAGATTGTTTCGCCGTTAATTTGCAAGCTGCACCCTTCGTCGGTTTTGCCAATGACCTCAACTTCTGATTGACGAATCACTGTTTCGGTTGAGGGAGAACTAATTTCCAAATTTGGCGGTGTCGTAAAATTTCTAATTGAATAAAAGATATAACCAATCAAAGCGATGGTGACCAAAATACCCACAACAATCGCAATGATTTTAGGAGTAATAAATACTCTCTCTCTTTTGGGTCTTGTTTGAATGGGAATTGGATTAAGCTGACGACTCGTGGCGCCACGCTCTCGTTTAAAATCTCCTAATAATTCTTCTTTCGGCGCATCTAAAAATTCAGCATATTTCGCCAAAAATCCCAAGGCGTAGACATCAGCCGGTAAGGCTTCGTAAATGCCTTCCTCTAGAGCCTGAAGATATTTTAAACGGACTTTTGTCTCTTCTTCAGCCTGTTCTAAGCTAACATGTTTCTTCTTACGAAAATGCTGCAACTTCTCGCCTAAAGTTTTTTCCGAATATAAATTCTTTCGTTCAAAATTTCTCACTATTTTATTAAAGCAGGATACAAAAATTAGTCAAACGTCTAAGGGTTACGATGCCCGTTTCATTCAGTGTCGGATGCCTGACGTCTATTGAAACCGATGTAAAATCTTTGAATATCCTGAATTGAGACCACCCTGAGTAGTTTTTGCCGCTGATGATGATGGGTTGGTTGCCATATTTATTTCAGATTTTAAAAATTTGATGCTAAAAAATATACCAATAGCAAAAAGGAGAATCAATCCAAGGATAATAAATTTAAAAAGTCTCTTTTCTTCAATCATTTTACCTCGAGATTATTGGTGGTGGGACTAGGTGAAGAGAGATTGGTTGTTTTGCTTTTAGCAGCTGCAAATAATTTAAAAGTAAGATTAGCCGATGCTTCGTTGGTACTACCACGACTGAAGGTAATGCTAAATTTGGTCAAAGTAACATAAAAGGGTAATTTTTCGACATTAGTTAAAAATTCATTGATACTATTGGCATCGCCTTTAACTTGAACCTGATGTTCAACAGGGCTCGTGCCTGAAATCTTGCTCGCGCTCGAAGTATTAGCGCTACTGAAATTAACAGCGACCCCGAGCCCTGCATCAGCACCTGCCTTTTCCAGTGCCGCCTGATAATCTAAAAGGTTTGTTGGATCAGGTAAGGCTTGGCTTATTTTTTCTAAGATTGGTTTAGTTTCCTCCCAATTATTTAACAAGTTTGTATCAACGACATTCGACTGGAGGCTCGAATAAATCATATTTTGTTTTGTGGTAAGACCTGGCGTCATTTGTTTAATTTTATAGACGGCGAAAGCAATCAAGCTGGCCGTAATTACCAGTACGGCTGCCACAATCCAAATTGCCCGGCGAATTTCTCTTTTGACGACTACCTCTGGCTCTTCAATGTAAAACTTAATTCCCGTGTAATAATTTATATTTTGCTTTTCAGGTTTTTCTTTATTCATCTTTTAATCCGTTTTTTGTGTCATAATTTACTAATTTGCACCTTAATTTTCAATCCCTAGTCACTAGTTACTAGTTTCTAGAAACTAGGAGGGCATCTTTCTTTAAAGTTATTGTAATCGTAAAATTAATGACATTATCTTGATTAATATTAGATGATGGTAGCTGCAAAGAATCAACAAACGATTGTTTAGATAAATTCTCTCGGAAAGTAACTAAAGCTTCTCTAGATTCTGCTAAACCTACCAGACTCAATGGCTGGTCTTCTTTAGCCAGACTGACTTGAGATAAAGCCACGCCAGCTGGCATAGTTGCCGTTATTTGTTTTAAAACTGGTGACCAAGCAGTCATTTGATCTTCTAATTTTGCCTCGATTTCAATTTTTGGATTAACATCTTTTAGGATAGTTTGAATTTCCGTGATTTTAGGATCAGATTTTGACTGATTAATCGTGACTAAATTTGCTAATTGCTGATCAGCTTGATTAGCCAGCCAAAAGTAAAAAATAATCGCGCCAAAAAATAGAACCAAGAAAAGAATAGCAGTGATAGAGATAATATTAGTGATTCCTCTTAAGAACTGCAGGGTATTTTTTTCCTGATAGGCTTCCTGGGTTCCCACTGGCAACAAGGAGAGGCTGTTATCTTCTCTTTGACCAGCAGCCGCCCGCAAACCTGCGCCCAATAATGCCAAGCTTAAACTTTGATTGGCAAAGGTTCTAAATATATCCGTGGCAAATTTTACCTCAACACCAAAAGTAGCCTTTAAATTTTCCGCAATCGCCGGGCTCGACGCCTTACCATCTAAGATAATCGTCGAAATTTCAGTTTCTTTTTTTTCAATCAAATAAAAATTCAAAAGATTACGAATTACTCGCAAAAGTTCTTCCATTGGCTGGGATTCAAGACAAACTTCTCTAGCAAGACGCGGGAAACCATCGCTTAAGATTGTCGCTGTCATAATCCAAGGGATATTTTGCTCACTTTTATCTAAATTGATGACTAAAGTATTTTGAGTTTGCCCAAAAACTCGCGCCACAGAACAAGATTTTGGCTCAATCGCTATCGGCGTAATGCCAGCTTTAGCAAAACAATTAAGATAAGGGTTTAAATCAGCTTTTTTAATTGAGGAAAGCATTACTTCTTTTGGCGTATCTTTTTTATTCTGGGGTAATCCTATTTCCTGCCACCCCCAGAAAATTTCTTGGGACCCGCCAGGAAGAAAATTTAAATAATTCATCTCAATCGTTTCTTTGAGATTTTCAGACGGAATTCCAGGAAAGACACGATACATACTAAAAATACCCGCCTCGGGCAATGTTACAACCCAACTAGAACCAGGGGAATGAAACTTTTTTAAAAGCTTGGCAAGATGATCTAAAAATGCATTTTCATCTTTTAGTAAACCATTCTTAATTATACCTGCTGGTAAAGGTTGTTCGACGATACTTACAGGCTTTAAAGTATTATTAACCCTCCCCAAGCGAATCGCTCGAAGAGAAAATTGACTTATTTCAAGAGCTGAAGCCTGCACTGCCCCTCCTAATTTAACTTAAAGCTAAAAGCTCAAAAGTCAAAACTTCAGCTAATAAGTTAAAACTTTTGACTTGAACTTATCACTTATTACTTTTGACTTATTACTTAATATGATTCTCCCCACGACTGGATATTTAACACTTCACTATCAATACTTACGGTTGCCCTAATTTTGCGTCTGGATTTACCGGCTATTCCAATTGAATCCAAAACATAGGGCGCATTACCGCTTATCTTGATTGTACAGCTCCCCTCGGCAATCGTAAAGCTTGAAGGTGTAAAATCTCCTCGAGACATCTTCATTAAATTATCTTCCAAGCATGTTTCGGCTAAAGTTTTCGCGACTGCTGAATCTCTGAATTTTTGCGAATCATTGGCCCCGGAAGAAGCCACCACCGCCACCGACACACCAATCGCGATCGACATTGCTGCCACAATCATCACTGCTAGGAGCATTGTTTGGCCTTTGAAAATATTTTTTTTCATCTTTTATCCTTTATTTTCCCCCCACAAAAACTGCAGTCTCATAATCTCGAGAAAAATTTGAGCCTTTATACTTTACTTTAAATCGTACTTGGATTGATTCGGCATTGGCATTAGCGAACCGATCAAAAATGAAAGTCTCTGGGCTAACGCGACTGATTTCCACTAGATTATTACTTAAGGTTTCTGATGCATAAAGTATTTGATTATTACTTAATTCAAATTTTGTTTGTGTCCCATTGAGAACCAGATTCAATGCGTCAGATGGATATTCTCCAGTTGCCGCGCTCGCGTTCGAAATCTCGTAAAATAATCGGTCTAATATTAAAGTGGCATTGTAAGTTACTTCATTACTGCCCGCACTTTGCGTTTTAACTTGCACAATTCTGGAAGTAAGTTCAATGATTAGGACTGAAACAATCATGGTTATTGCCAAATAAACAATCAATTCTATTAAAGTCATGCCTTTGCTTTTTTTAAATTTTTGTATTTTTTTACTCATATCTTTATTTAATTTTCAATTTTTAATTTTTAATTTTCATTGAATTTTTCAGCCATCGGCTGATCCGCCTTTGGCGGACAATGAATCAATGTTTGAAAATTTTGAAATTGGAAATTGATTGAAAATTGATAATTGTTAATTGTAAATTTTCTATGGTGCCCAATTAATTCTCACCCAATCAAGCGAAGGGGTATTGGTGCCATTACTTTCTAAAATGACCTTATATCTTAAATAATAATTTTGTCCTATCCCAAATCCTTGCCAAATATTTTCACCGGCAGAATAGGTATAGTTATCATTGAGAGCTTCTGCGCCAGAAGGTCCCAAAAAAATCCAAGTGGTATTGTCGCCATTTGCCGCGAGTTTAAATTTAATGGCTGTGCCAGGAGGGGTCGTCCCCTGCCAAGTGATTTTATTGAAACCGCCCCCAGCAATATTGCCTAAATTAAAACTCGAGGAAATTAATTCCCCCTGTTGGGCATACGCCGAACCGGAAAGTAAAAGCTGGTAGACCAAGTCAACAAAAGTTAGATCCGTAAAAGGATTGCCGCCAGTTGATCTTGTGGCAATTGCATCAGTGCCAGCCCAGGTTAAATCGACATATTCAGCATTGTTAGGCGTAGAAATATCTAAAACATTATAGTAGTCTCGGTTATTTGAGCCAGGAGAATAAAATTCAAGCTGGAAAGTATGATTGGCCAAAAGAGTAATTGGGCTGGCAAAATTGTGTGTTTTCCAGGCAAGAGTGGTCGAAACATCAGTTGGTGCGACAAATTGCTCATCCACAAGTATTGAATTATCGGTTACATCGGTTAGCTTAACAAATAAGGAATCGGCTGGGTTTTGGTTCGCCCGACTTTTGCCAACATATAAGCTCGCGCCGATCAATTTTTCCTCGCTTGTAAGGGTAAATTTTTCCCCTTCGATATTATTTTGATAAATACGGCTTAGGGCGGAATTATCGTAAGGATTGCCTTCGAAGGTTCCATCGAAAAATCTCAAAAGATAAATCGGCTGATAATTAGCCACCTGCCAAGAACCGGCGTAAGTTAACGAATTGGCGTTTGGGTCGGCTTTGCCATTTAAAGGATAAAGATTGTTTAACGGTGAACTGGCGCAAATTTCGAGATAGCGATTGTTACTTGGTTGTTGGCCAGAGTCATATTGAACAACTAGATGATAAATCTGACCAGCAACAATCGATGCTGAACCAGTCAGATTGACCGTTAGCCAACCAGTCGTACTCGTTTGTGCTGTTCCATAAGACAGCCAAGTCCCCGAGGGTTGGCCGCCAGAATCGGTCTGCAGTCCATATTGGAAAGTTATGTTGCCTGAATTATTCGCCCGGGAGATGTAAACTCTTACTTGGCTGACGCTGCCAGTTTTTTGAGCCGTAAATCGCATAGAAGTTCTTCTGGTCACACTATTTAATCGATAAAGAATGGTTGGTGCATTAATGATAAAGCCATTACCGTAGGGAACCGATTCAGTTTTGGCAAGTTTGATGACACTCGCGGTCGTGTTGTCAATCTGGCTACTAGAAAAAAATTTATTCGAGCCGGGTGACCAATCGACCTGT
>Ga0315277_10005545_pt1 | contig 16605 bp, 20 predicted proteins | sample YL17G05_15_MG_FD_203695 | JGI IMG/M metagenome (GOLD analysis project Ga0315277, IMG submission 203695) | Sediment microbial communities from Yellowstone Lake, YNP, Wyoming, USA - YL17G05_15 | ecosystem: Environmental > Aquatic > Freshwater > Lake > Sediment | place: USA: Wyoming | collected... | reverse complement strand
CGCTGATTCCAAGAGCCAATGAAAAGGTTGTGCATAGAACTTATTTGGCTGTACCGAGATTTGACACTGATGCCCTAGCTGAGAAGGCTAAGACATGAAAGTTTAAACTGGTTAAGGGAACTCGGCATATTGGCCCTTTAACTTAGGCAGAAGGGGTGTCTATCTTCGTCTTTTTAGAAATAGGAAGGCGTTGGTAGATCTCAGTAACAAAGATAGTCCGACTGTTTACCAAAAACATAGCCGATTGCTAACCCGAAAGGACTTGTATAATCGGTGAAACCTGCCCAGTGGTGGTGTCTGAAACCATCTTTCAAGGTGGCTAAGGCCCATCAAACGGCGGGCCTAATTCCTGAGGCTTGGCTACATAATAGGGCCTCAATAAACTCGACTATATGCTGGAACTCCTGAATAACTTTTAAGTTAAGATAAAGTTATTTAAGTTGCATTCTACTTAAAAAAGTGAAAATGGATGCAGCACAAGGACAATCAGCAGGGAAGGACCTAAATCTGAGCAAAGAAATATGTTATCATTTAGCTGGATTTGTAGATGGAGAAGGAGCTTTTCCAATACAAATGAGAAGAACTTATGATACAAAATTTGGTTTTACAATAACTCCTGAATTTAAAATAAGTCAGCATAAAGATAACAAAGAAATTTTAGAAATGCTTAGAACTGCCTTAGATTGCGGGAAGATTTCAGTAAAGTCTGGACAGCCAAATCTTTTTGTTTTGGTTGAAAAGAATAGAAAAAATCTTTCTGAAAAAATAATCCCTTTTTTTAATAAATACCCTTTGATTGTTAAACAAAGACAATTTCGGTTATTTTCTGAGATTGTTGGTAGGCTTAACAAAAAAGAGCAAGAAACTCGAAAAGGATTTGAAGCATTAGTGGAATTGGTGTTTCAAACAAAAGGTAAAGGAAAAAGGAAATATTCTAAGGAAGAAATTTTAGGTAACCCTCAGAGACTACACGTCGAGAATCGCTAAATGCGATTAAGATATAGTCCGACTCTTTCGGTAACGAAAGTAAGATAGCTTAAGGTAGCGCAATACCCTGTCGTCTGAATGGCGACTTGCATGAATGGTCCAACGAGATTGTCACTGTCCCTAACCAGAAACTTCCGAACTCACCCTCTGGTGAACGAGCCAGAGGCGTCTAGTGGGAAGCGAAGACCTTGTGGACCTTTACTGCAACTTGTTGTTGTGGCTTTACGCGAGATGCATAGAATAGGTAGGAGCGTCGATGCCTAGCTTCGGCGAAGGCGGAGCAAAATTGTAATACTACCTATCTTTTGTGAAGTTGCTAACTCGTAAGAGGACAGCAGCAGGCGGGCAGTTTGGCTGGGGCGGCACCCTGTAGAAAAGGTATCTATAGGGCCCAAAGACAAGCTCATCCGGGTTGGAAATCTGGAGTAGAGCGCAAAGGCAAAAGCTTGTCTGACTGTTTTTCGAAAAGCAAGGAAAGCAGGAGTGAAAGCTGGGCTTAGCGAACCTACAATGACTTTTAATAGGTCATGTAGATGACAGAAAAGGTACCCCAAGGATAACTGGCTAGTCGCGCCCGATAGTTCAAATTGACGGCGCGGATTGGTACACCGCTGTCGGCTCTTCCTATCCTGGTAGTGCACAAGCTACCAAGGGTGTCGGAGTTCACGCATTAAAAGGAATCGTTAGCTGGGTTAAGATCGTCGTGAGACAGATTGTATGATATCTACTAGATGTGTTGTTGTTTGAGTGGAACGATCCCGTAGTACGAGAGGAACCGGGGTTGGGTGCCTCTGGTCTATCAGTTGTTATGAAGCAGGCTGAGCAGCTACGCACTGTGTGGATAAGTGCTGAAAGCATCTAAGCACGAAGCCATCCGCAAAACGAGACAACTAAGGCCGCCGTAGAAGACGGCGTTGATAGAGTTGGGGTGTAAGCTCTAAGCTTCGGCGAGGAGTTCAGCCCGCAACTACTAAAAGCCTCAAATCAAAATCTTAATTGATTTTGAATGAAGACTAAAGTATCTTTGCCTGCTCGCTTTTTTGTTATTTTAAGAATTCTAATTAAAAAATTTGAATATTAAGATTCATTCATACTTTTTCAAACACAACTATATTTAAAAATAATGCCTGCTTAAATTCTAAATGGAAATTTCATATGATGTTGGAAGGTTTCAAGAAGCGTGCCAACAAGTAAGAGATGTCAGAAAAGAAGTTGAAAGTACATATGGTGGCAAGCTTAGAGAAGATATTTTAGATTTATTAAGAAGAGCGACAAGAGGTATGTATTCAGCATGCAAAGAGATATATGAGCCTACAATAGATTCTTCACAAGTAAAAAGAGCAGGTAGTGAATCAGATCTTGAAACTGATAAAAAAGGGCTTGCATTACTTGCAGAATTAGACTTTTAAAATGAGCAAAATGTTGCAATATTCTTTAAGCGTAACAATTCCAGGAACATTTGGGCAGTTCTCGAGCAAATTTTCCTCTGCGCTAAGTACTCTTAATGATTATCAAGTTCTTACTGGAAGTTATGAAATCTCTCCCGAAGAATTCCATATAGATAGAACTAATGGAAATGCTATAGAAGAAGTCTCAATTGGAGAGCTTGAACTCGCAGCATTAAGAGAAGATCCTGATTGCGTGCTTCTCATAGGAAGAAAAGATTTGATTTCAGGCTCGTTATTTGATCTTTCTATGGATGATTAATCATGTTGTCCATTACAGTAATTTTTATATACCCAAAAATGCGTCATAATTGTGTCCCAAAAATATGATTATCTGAGCAAACTTGAAGAGTTAAGTGAAGATATTTCTTTTTATTTCAGAGAATGGCTGGAAAATGAATTTAACCCTCAAAAAGCCAGGCCAAATGAGATAAGATACAGATTCTTATTATACACATTTTACAAAATAGCATTCATAGACCTAAAGCAAAAAGAGTATGAAAGAGAGTATAACCTCGCTTTAGAAAAATATGATTCTTTATTCCCCTGCAAAGATGTTTTTAGCAGGAATCGCAAGGCTTAAAAAGCTGAAAAACTACGAATTTCTGTAAGCATTAGAAAAGAGTTCTTTCAACATGGCAAAAGAAAATATGGCCCATTGGAAATCCACTCTAATGGCTATAAATCCTGATTGGATTAAAAGATATAGGGGAGTCATAGTAAGAACAGTATACAATGAAAAACTTCCAGGAGTTTTTGTGGTAGTTAGAAGGGATGAAGATTCATTAGAGAGTACAATTGATTTTACCCATTATCCTGCAGAATGCTATGAGAGCTTTCAACCAAAAGACCCAAACGAAACGCCGAAATCTATACGGGACCTATACCAAGATTTTCAAGTTACTGATTCTTCTAAACTGGTTAATAGAAGAGTTATTGGCTTTTATTTCTCTGACGCCCTTGTTGCAATACAAAAAGAGGATTAGCAACCTTTAAAAACAACAGTTTTCTAGGTTTTTTGTAAGCAGGGTAGCTGACATAGAAAATTTGCATTCAGTGCTTTATTTTCTATGTGCTGAAAATCCCCTAGAGGATTTTCTTCACTTCGGGGCTTTGCTGTTAAATCAGCAAGTTTTCAAACATATGAGAACTAAGTTCTGAGGAAAGTCCATCCTCCAAAACCTTATAGGTTTTTCAAAACCATCATTCGCAAGGATGATTGCCGTGAGGCAAAGCTCTGGTACAGAAACGCCACAGCTCTTGTTGAGCAATGAATCGTGAGTGGAGCAAAGAAACAAGAGATTTGATGAAACGAGCATCTTGGTTGGAGCAAGGCCCGCGTATCAGCATCTAACAATGCTGGACCAGCGCCGCATAGTAGAATGTCAGCATGTTCTGTTCGCAAAACGAAGAACAACAAAAGATGGCTTATTCCCTGCTTACACTTTTTTATAATAGGTTTAAAAAATATTTCGAGATTGTGTGGAAAATTGCTAAGAAATAGCTATTAAACTATATTTCTCAATAGAGTAATTATTTTATATCCCTAAATGTAATCTCCCATCATGGAAGCTTGTAAAGAAAAGCAAGATTACTATTTTGTATTAAGTCCTAATGAAATCCGACTCTTAAAATTAGGGGTCTTGGAAAATCGGTTAAAAGATAAAGAAAGCGAAGCAGATTTTGGAAAGTGGGTAAGGTTAAAGATTGGGGAGCGTCTTGGCTGGGACTGTTCAGTTGGAATATTTCCTTACGGTTCAGAGTGGGCAAAAGCAGAAGGAGTGGAAGTTAAAATAATGGATTACCTCTTTGAAGCATTAGAAGAAGGTGGAACAATCGAAGGACATTATGTCCAAGGGAATTTAGCAGGAAGCGTATCCCTCTCTCCAGATAACTAACAAGAAGCTTTTCCAATACATTTAAAAAATCAATTCTTTTAGTAATTTTTATGAGGCTCTAGCTCAGTGGGAGAGCACACGGCTGAAGACCGTGACGGCGGTGTTCGATTCACCGGAGCCTCATTTTTATTTTCTATGGAACCGAAAATCATCAAAGCAGAAACACTAAATGAAGAGTCTTATGGAGATACTAAAACCGCCAAAATTCTTGAAACTCCTAAGTTTAATATTGCAAAAGTAAGAAAAACAGGGGATAATATTAAATTAGGTTATGATAAAGAAAGTGATGTGGCTTACTATGTTCTGGAAGGAGAAGGAGATGCAGTTATTGAAGGCGAGACCTATCACCTGAAAAAAGGAGACTGTGTTTTTTATACTAAAGGAACTGTATATAAGCATCTTAAAGGATTGACTCTATTAGCAGTTTCCTGCCCACCGTTTAACAGAGAAAAACGCGTTTACGTTGAGTAAGAAAACCTTTATAAACATAATCTAACTAATAGTTTTAGAAAAAAGAGGAAAAATGTGCTTGAAAGGACTTTATGAAAAGTGCTGTAATATGCATAGAGATTCAATAAATCTATTTTTGCACTTGGTAGCAGCAGTTGTATTAGTTTATAGCTTGTGGATTAACAGCATAGAATGGATACTTTTAGCCCTTCTCATAGCAGTTATAGGGCATATAATTGAAGAACTAAATAAAAAATCCAGTAGGAGAAAAAAGGTAAGAGAAAAACCTGCTAAAAGAAAAAGAAAGAAAGGGGCCTTGGAAATGTCTATTGGAACTATTGTAATTATGGTTATAGCTGTTACAATGCTTATTCTTGGAATAGTTTTTGTAAGAAGCATAATGTGTTCTGGGATACAAATGACTCAAGATTTAAGTAAAGGAACAAGAGCAAAAATAATTGAATTATTTGGGGCAGATGAATATGGGGTGAGATGTGTTGGAGAAGGCGACCAACAAATAGTTTTTGGTAGTGGAGGAAGAAGAAACGTAGTCTGCGTAATTAAATCTGATGAGAATGTTCAATATGAAATAAAGGTTAAAAGCATAGAAAATATAAAAAGGCCTTCTGATACTTCTTTTGAAAGTTGGGTTTTAGATAAAGACTGGGAAGGAAGTGTTACTCCTGGAGGAAAGGGTACCGATGCAACAGTTGCAGTTTTAGATATTCCTAAAGATGCCGCAGCAACAACCTTGAAATTTACTATGGAATCAACAAACATGCAAACTTCTACGACAAAGACACATACTTCTTATATTGATGTTGAACCTGCAAGCTTCTTTACAAGTACGATGTGCTAGTAAGGTTTAAATTTAATGATTTCTTCTTTGCTCTATGAAAAAAGAGGAAAGAGGGTTGAGTTTAAAGAAAGCTTTGTTTTTATTCGCTATAATTTTAATTTTGATTATTGTTGCATCTTATGTAAAGAAGGATTATTGTGATCCTACAAAATATACTATCACAGACACGTCTTCTAAATTGGTTACAAGAAACCTGGAAGACTGGTTTAATTTTTTTGGGGGGGAATTTAAATGTTTAGACTCTGAAGCAGATGCTAACCTGGTTTCTGGCAAAACCAATTATATTGTTTGCGGGATAAAGCCGCAAGAAACAGGAGAATACTCCATAGAGATTACAAAAATTAATACTCTAATAAACAAGCCTCCTAAAATTGAAAGCTGGTTTGCTGAGAAAAAATGGGCAGGAACTGCTGTGGAAAATGAAATAACAAAAACAAGCATTGAATTGAATATTCCCGAAGGAATGGAAGGAGAAGCCTTAAGTTTAGAGGTAGTATTAAGAAAGGATACTCAGCTAATTGCCACAGAAACTTCGCATTTTAAAGTAATAGAAAAAGATTCTTCTAGAGAAATGATTTGTTAAGAGCTTTTCCACAAGCCGTGCAGATTGCAATATTCTCTTGCTTCTACTTTTTCAGCTTTAATGCAAAATTCAGCTTCTGGCTTTTGTCCAGGAGATAAAAACTGCCTGTAAGATCTTCCATCTGCAATAAGCTCTATCCATTCTATATAATGCTCTAGGAGCATTGGATGCGGAATTGAGCCTACTTTTACTTTAAATCCGTTTTTTGTCTTTTCTATAACAGGTACATGTTTCTCAAGTGCCGCATCTACTGTATTTTCCTTAATTAACTTCATTGGCTCTCCGCAGCAAACAAGAGCATCTGCTCCTGGATGAAGAACTTCAATTATATTCCCGCATATTTCACACTTATAAATTTGTTTTTGCTCTGTCATTTTTATTTTTTTTATGCTCTTTTAGGTCTTTCTTCGCTGATTGCAACATAGGTATAATCAATCACTGAAACCTCGTTGGTTAAGAAGGCGCGCCCTTTTGATGGTCTTTGTAACCTATATCCCTTCTCTGTTTCTGATAAATGTATGTATACTTCATCAGGAGCAGCAGAAAGTAGTTCTAAAATCTGATTTCTTTTCCCCTCTTCTAAATCCTTGAAAGGTTCTCCAAAATCAATAATTGTTCTTTTCCCCCCTGCATAGTGTACACGAATATTTATTTTATCTGGTAAGCTCATTTAGTATTCCTCACATTTAACTTGATAGAAAGATTTTTCATGGTCGCAGGAAGGGCATTTCTCTGGTGGTTGCTTGCCTTTATGAACGTATCCGCATTCCCTGCAAACCCATTCAACTTCCTGGTCTTTCTTAAATAATGTCCCTTTTTCAAGCTGCTCTAATAATTTCTTGTATCTTTCTTCATGATGCTTTTCTGCTACTGCAATTGACCTTAATCTTGCAGCTATTTTTGTAAAACCTTCTTTCTTAGCAATATCCGCAAATTCAGGATACATTGAAGTATATTCATAATTCTCTCCTTTGATTGCAGCCCTTAAATTCTCAATAGTTGTTCCTAGAACTAATGGGGCTTCTGCCTCCACAATTGTGACTTCATCTAATCCCGCATCTTTCTTCAATTCTTGTACGTGCTCGAATAATTTCTTGGCATGCTCTTTCTCATTATCTGCTGTAAGTAAAAAAATTTCAGCTATCTGCTCGTAGCCTTCTTTTCTGGCAAGACTCGCATAAAAAGAATACCTGTTTCTTGCCTGGCTTTCTCCAATAAATGCCTTAACTAGATTTTTTATAGTTTCCATCTTTTGCCCTTCCCTTAGTAGAAAAGTACAGCTTATTTATATAGTTTATGGCAAAACAAAACAATTAAAAACCAAGTCCTCTTAAAGAGGTTATGAAAAAAGAGGAGAAGAATAAAGGTAAAAATAACCGATTAAGTGTTTGGAAGATTATAATTCCAGTAGCATTAGTAATATTAATACTAGTAATCTCCTTTTTTTCTATTAGATTGCTTACTACCTCTATTAAAAAAACAGTAGATACCCCTTCTTTATTGAACTTATCTAACTTTTCTAATGAGAGTAGGGAATACAAACTTTTAGAAGACTATTTTGCAAGATATCTAGAACATTTTGGCATCAACCAGGAGGTAAAAAGAATTGATATAATAGAAGGGGGTAATGGAGGTTATACGCTAGGGGGAGGTTGGGGAGAGCCATCCAAGGAAATTTATAGAGCAGTAGTTGTACTTGAGAATGAACAAGCAATGGATTTTCATTTTACACCTGATTTATTTAAATATGAAGATGAAATACCTCTTAGATTTACTGATGAGAGTTGGAACGGTGGAGACACAACTTATTTTGGCCCGAGTTATGGGGATTGCTTTATGTCTAATAACGAGTGTGGATTTAGTGACGAACATGGATATTCTCTTATGTGTGAAAATAAATTTAAGGTTTATGCCGAATACAAACGAAAGGAATTAAATAATTACTTCTCTTGTAAATGTACTGAAAATAAAGAATGGAGGATTTACTTAGCATCTGAATACGACATAAGAGATTGCGATGAATATTGGCCTATTGCTGAAAGTATAAACAATAACACGAGAGGTAATCTTTTGGGAGTTGATGAAACATGTGGCTGTCATTATGAAGGATCAAATTGGACCTGTAGACCGTATTATAACTATGATCTTAACAGATGTGAAGTTGATTTTAAGGGATTTGATTTTGAATCTATGCCTTATGGAGAAGAAAACAAAACTAGGATTATAATCAATAATACAGTTGGATTGCCTTATGTGGATATTCAAATGGGAAACAGCAAATCAAAAATAAAGAAGGATTTAACAAAAGGCGAAAATGTAATCGATACAGAAGGGTATTATTCTCATTATGGTTGCATCAGATTATTTTATGAGGATGTAATGTTGTTAGAAAAAGATTGTTTTTATAGGCTATAAATTCTGCAGTACAAAAAAAAGACTAATTAAATAGGAGTTATTTCTATTCGATAATGGATTTATGTGAGATTTATAGAAACAATTAAAAACATGAATACATATTTCTGTGGTCCAATAAGAAGATTTATATAGTTGTGGACTTATATTCGTGCATGAAAGAAAGAGATATACTCAATAAACTAAAGATTAAGAAAGTTTTAACAAAGGATAACCATCTTAAATTTAATTCTTTTAAACCTTTTAAAGTGGAAAAGATTTATTTTCAAAAAAGAAACTTTGAAGAAGTTCTAGTTCTAGAAAGTAAAGGAAAAATATTTGAATATTGGACTAGTCAAGATTTGCTTGTTCCTCCTTGGCAAACCCATTGGTTTCAACTAAAGGATAATTTCTTGCTTAAATTAAAAGGGAAATTATTGGAGGAGTTTATATCAAAAGCTACTCTTAAAGCAGGAAATCTTAATGTACTGTGCAAAAAAATTCAAATGAGCTATCCAACATTTTATAATTTTGTAAACAAAAAAGGAATTGAGATGATCTCTATTTTAAAATTAAGAAAACTATTAAACTATTTAGAGACAAGTTATGATTCAATTAATAAAAAAATTGAGTATACCAAAAAAGGAAATAAGATTTCTATAGAAAATCCAAATTTTCCAATATCTTTAGATAATGCTCTAGGAGGATTATTATTGGGGATGGTTGTTTCTGATGGATGTATTTACATAGATAAAAAAGCTAGAAATTGCGTTAGAACTAAATACTCGAGCGGGGAAAAGGAATCTATTAAAAAGTTTATTGAGATAATAAATGAAATCTATGGAAAAACTTTTATACAAAGCGAGTATATAAGGAATTGCGAAATTTTAAAAATCGGGTCTTCTATCGTAGGGGATAGCCTATTAAAGGCCGGAGCGATACTTGGGCATAAAGCAAGAAACGACGGTCCTGTTCCCTGGTTAATAAGATATGGAAACCGAGAATTAAAAAGAAAATATCTTCAAGCTGTTTTTGAGGACGAAGCCAGCCTATATAGCGGAAGATGGGGCTATATTAACCTATCAAGGTATAAACATCTTAAAAATTTAACAAAAAATCAAAGAGATGAACTAGACTCTGCAATAAAACATGGTAGGATAAATAAGTTTCCTACAGGTCATGAAAACCAAAGGATCTCGGTTAAAAGTGCATTAGAGAGGAGCGACAGAAAGGAGATTAGAGAGCTTCTTTTAAATTCTGCCCCAAGACTCCTTTCTGGAGAATCTGAGTTACTTGGAGAATTTGGCATAACCAATAGATTATGGCCTTGTTCACTGACCAAAACGTCATTAGGAAATTATAGCCTTTCTTATACCCTATTCATATCAAGAAAAGAAGACATACTAAAGTTTTATAAAGAAATAGGATTTTCACTAGATAATAAATATAAAAAACTTTCAAAGATAGTTGAAGATATTGGAGGCAAAAAGATTGTTAAAACTGTATAACACATTAACAAGAAAGAAAGAAGTCTTTAAACCAATAAAACCAAAACAAGTTGGAATTTATACATGCGGGCCAAACAAAATCTTACACTAAAGATTTGGGCAATCCGTGTATTGGTACCAGCATATTGGCAACTTGCGTAGTTATATCTTTTCTGATATACTCAAGAGAACTCTTTCTTATAATGGGCATAAAGTTAAGCATGTAATGAATGTTACAGATGTTGGGCATTTAACTTCAGATGCAGATGAAGGAGAGGATAAAATGGAAAAAGCAGCTGCAAAAGAGGGGAAAAAAGCAGAAGAAATAGCCAACTATTACTGGGGGATTTTTAAGGAAGATTTCAAGAAATTAAATATTGTCCCTCCTGATGTATGGTGCAAAGCAACAGAACACATTAGAGAGCAAATAGAACTTGTGGAAAAATTGAAGGAAAAAGGCTACACTTATGAAACAAGTGATGGTATTTATTTTGATACTTCAAAAGTTAAAGATTATGGAAAACTCGCTAGATTAAAAATAGAAAAACTTGAGGCTGGAAAAAGAATAGAAATCGGCGAAAAAAAGAACAAAACAGATTTTGCATTATGGAAGTTTTCTGAAAAGCCTGGAGCAAGACAGCAGGAGTGGAGCGCTTTTGGAAAAATGGGATTTCCTGGCTGGCATATTGAATGTTCTGCAATGAGTTCAAAATATTTAGGAGAGCAGTTTGATATTCATACGGGTGGAGAAGACCATATCCCGATTCATCATACTAATGAAATAGCGCAAAGCGAAGCTGCATTTGGAAAAAAGCCCTGGGTTAAATTCTGGCTTCATGGCGCTTTCTTGTTATTTAAAGGAGAAAAAGTAAGCAAAAGCAAAGGCGGCCTGTATACTCTATCAGAGCTGGAAGAAAAAGGGTTCTCTGCATTGTCTTACAGATATTTTGCCTTAACAGCTCATTATAGAACTCAGCTTAACTTCTCGCTGGAAAGTTTAGAAAACGCAAAAAATTCGCATGAAAGACTGAAAAATATTGCATCAGAAATAAAAGATGATGGAAAAATAAATGGAAAATACTTAAAACAGTTTGAAAAAGCAATAAATAATGATTTAGACATGCCCTCTGCTTTGGCTGTTTTATGGAATCTTGTTAGAGACAATAGGGCAGGAGGCAAATATCAGACAATTAAGAAGATAGATGAAGTTTTTGGCTTAGATTTGTTAAAAAAAGAAGAGATTAGCATACCTGAAGAGATTAAGCAGCTTGCAGAACAAAGAGAGAAGGCAAGAAAAGAAAAAAACTGGAAAGAAGCTGACAGACTGAGGAACGAGATAAAAGAAAAAGGATTTGTAATTGAAGATTCCAGCGAAGGAATTAAGATAAAAAAGAGTTAAAATGATTAAAGCGATTATATTTGATTTTGGTGGAGTATTATCGGTACCAGGAAAAATAGACGCCTTTTGTGAGGGCTATGCAAAAAAATTGAATAAAGATCCTAAAGAATTTCTAGAATTAGTCAAAGAAAATTGGCATAGCGCAAGAATAAATAAAATTCCTTCTAAAACATTTTGGGTTAATAGCGCTAAATTTTTGGAAGTAGATAGTAAAAAGTTCAGGGGAGAAATGATTAATTCCTTTAGGTTTCAAGAAGATATATTTACACTTATTAAAAAATTAAAAAAGGATTATAAAATTGGGCTTCTTTCAGACCAGATAGAAGATTGGCTAGAGGAAACTATTAAAGAAAAAAGACTAAACAAGATTTTTGATGCTATAGTAACTTCCTACAAAAGCAAGATAGCAAAACCAGATATAAGAATCTTTAAAGAAATTGTAAAAAAATTAAAAATTAAACCTACAGAATGCATTTATATTGATGATTTAGAGATCAATCGCGCTCCTGCAAAGAAACTAGGCATGAAATTTATTTTGTTTAAAAATAAAGATTATCTTATGAGAGAGTTAAAAAAGCTGAAAATAAGGATGTGAGAGAAAGGATTCTTCATACAATACAAAACTTTAAAAATTATTTAAAGTACTCTCTTACATGTCCCAGATTGATATTTTTAACCTAGACATTAGGATGATTCACCCTTTTTATGGATCAGAAACAAGTTCTTCAGGCAATCCAAGAAATAAAAATAGAGATCTTGGCTTATTTTACCTTGATGGTACAGAACTTAAAGTCCTAATGGTGTCTAATGGATTGCAATTTCTTGAAGAGGCAAGAAGCAGAATTTTTGGCCAAATAAATTATGGGTTCCCAATCGTAAAAAGTGATCATTTAAAGAGACTACTCAACAGAATCAATGAAGGAAAAAATCTGCGACAAATCAGAGTTGCAAAAAAAGAGTTTGGGTCCACAGCCAAAAGATTTGTAGAAGAATATGCACTAGGGAGATTAGAACAAGAAATAACTTCTGCGCAAGATTATATTTCTCTTAAACAAAACATGCCCCAGCCATTTGACTATGAGCACAAACCTGAAAAGAGAAGAGACGCATTTGAACAACAAAGAAAGCTCACCGATAGATTAGAAGTGTATTTAAAGGAAGCCCCACAGATATTGGGGATTCCCTCAAATTCATCTGAGGTTTTTAGAGAGGTAAGATTAGACACCAAATTTTCAAGATGTGTGTTGACTCTAGAAGAATACCAAAAATTAACTAATGGAGATAATTCGTTAATAACAAATTTAACGATTAGCGACTTTATAGTTCTTGCTCCTTCTGGAGAAATTTATGTTGTTGAGGTAAAAACATTGATGAATCCAAAGCAGAGTTCAAGAGTAAGATATGATGCAAGGCGACACGGAAGAAACCAATTAGGAAAGGCATCTCTCTTTTTTCAACAAAATTTTGGAATTTACCCAACGTTAATTAGAGCAACTTTCCATGGACCAGAAGAGAATAAAAGACTGGGCGTAACCCATTATAAGTTCCATGGTGGAAGATTTCATATGATTAAAACAGGCTAAAATGGTTACACTCGCAATAACAAAGATTTAAAAAATAATTTTAACTTAATAATTAAAAGAGGCAACATGAAACCCAAAGATTTCCTAAATTTGAAGTATAAGCCAAAATCATCGGACTTAATTTGCTTGTTTAGAGTGGAACCTGCTTCTGGGGTGAGCGTAAAAACGGCGGCTGAAAATGTGGCTCTTGAAAGCTCAATTGGAACATGGGCAGAAGTTAAAACTGAAAAACAATACATGAGAAACCTGGCTGCAAAGGTATTTTCCATTCAAAAGAATTATGTTAAAATCGCGTATCCTTCTGCATTATTTGAGGGGGGGAATGCTCCAAACATACTTTCCTCAATTGCTGGAAATATTTTTGGCATGAAAATTGTTAAAAATCTAAGATTAGAGGACATAAAAATTCCAAAAGAGATATTGAATTCTTTCTCTGGACCCAAATATGGCATAGAGGGAATAAGAAAAATGATGAAAGTAAAAGATAGACCTTTGCTTGGAACAATTGTCAAGCCGAAATTGGGATTAAATACCTATGACCATGCAAAAGTAGCTTATGATGCATGGATTGGAGGATGCGATTTAGTTAAATCAGATGAAAACCTTGCATCTCAAAAATTCAATGTTTTTGAAGAACGGGTTGCAAGAACCCTAGAGAAATCTCATAATGCAGAAGAAGAAACTGGCGAAAGGAAAGGGTATCTCGAGAATGTCACAGCTGAAACAAAAGAAATGATAAAAAGAGCCCAATTAATAGAAGAACTTGGAGGCAAATTTGCAATGGTCGATGTTATTACTGAAGGTTTTGGGGCTGTTCAAAGCTTAAGAGAAGCTGATTTTAAACTTGCAATACATGCCCACAGGGCTATGGCTGCAGCAATGACCAGGAATAAAAAGCATGGGATTTCTATGATGCTTTTGGCAGACATGCTAAGACTTATTGGAGTAGACAGCTTGCATATAGGAACAGTAGTAGGCAAGATGGTGGGGAGCCAAGAAGAGGTTACAGAAATTGAAGAGGAGATTGAAAAAAAGAAAGTCAGGGAAACAAAAGATAGGCTAAGCCAAGATTGGGGCAGGATTAAACCAACAATGGCTGTAAGCTCTGGGGGCTTGCATCCGCGCCATGTTCCTTATCTAATAAAACACCTTGGAACAGATATAATAATCCAAGCAGGGGGCGGAATTCACAGCCATCCCAATGGCACAATTGCTGGAGCAAAAGCGATGAGACAAGCAATTGATGCAACAATGGAAGGAATTTCGCTAAAAGAATACGCAAAAACACATGAAGAACTTAAAGTGGCGTTAAAAACCTGGAGATGATTTTTCTGTCACAATTAAGTTTAAAAATAGGGTAAGATAGTTTATCCTATGTCTGAAGAAAAAGGGTTTGATACAAAAAAATATTTGAAAGTGCAGTCAAAAGAAATTCTTGAAAGAGTAAAAAAATTTAAAAAATTATATCTAGAATTTGGGGGAAAGATATGCCATGATTTTCATGCTGCGAGAGTTTTGCCTGGCTATGATCCTAATACTAAAATAAAGATGCTTCAGATGATAAAAGAAAATTCTGAGATAGTTTTTTGCATCAGCTCAAAAGACATAGAAAACGGCAAGATAAGAGGAGATTTTGCAATAACCTACGAAGCTGCTACATTAAAATCAATAAATGATTTAAGGGACTTTGGACTCGAAATAAGTGCAGTAATAATAACAAGGTTTTCAAATGAAGAAAAAACCCTAAAATTTAAAAATTATTTGGACAATCTTGGAATGAGGACTTATGTTCAGAAAGAAATAAAAGGCTATCCTGCTGAAGTCGATAAAATTGTCAGCAAAGAGGGCTATGGCTCCAATCCCTACATTGAAACAAGCAAGCCGATTGTTGTTGTGACCGGGGCCGGGCCGGGGAGCGGAAAGATGTCTTTTTGCTTATCCCAGTTATATCACGATAGCTTGAAGGGCATAGATTCGGGATTTGCAAAATTTGAAACTTTTCCTGTTTGGAACTTGCCTTTAGAACATCCTGTTAATTTAGCGTACGAAGCTGCAACAGCAGATATAGGAGATTTGAATATGGTGGACCCTTTTCATTTACAAGCATATAACATAACTGCAATTAATTATAACAGAGATATAGAAAATTTCCCTATCTTGAGGAGCATTTTAGTAAAAATAGGAAAAGATGTGTATAAATCTCCTACTGAAATGGGAGTGAGCAAGACAAAAGCAGGAATAGTTAATGATGAAATTATCAGAGAAGCTTCGAAACAGGAGATTATAAGAAGATATTTTAGATACAGGAAAGAGGCAATTCTTGGGCTTATTAAAAAAGAGGTTGTTGAAAAAGTCAGGGGATTGATGCAAGAGCTTAATATTGATGAGGGCTATAGAAAAACAGTTATCCCTGCAAGGCAGGCTGCTGTTTTAGCTGAAAAACAGAAGGACAAGGGTAACAAAGGGTTTTATTGCGGCTCTGCTATAGAGATAAAAGGAAAAATAATTACTGGAAAAAATTCCGAACTTTTGCACTCAGAATCTGCATGCATAATAAATGCGCTTAAATACCTCTCCAACATGCCTGATGAAATAGACTTGCTGCCAAAAAATATTATCGAGGGCATTAGAGAGCTTAAAAAGAAAATAATATACAATGAAAGCCCCAGCTTGGATGTAAGCGAGATCCTAATTGCCTTGGCCATATCTGCATCTACAAACCCTGCTGCTGCAAAATGTTTAGAGCATATTTCTCTGTTAAAAGGATGCGAGATGCACACCACCCATCTTTCAACAAAGGGCGATGAAAATGGCCTGAGAGACTTAGGGATAAACGTAACAACAGATGCTGTGTTAACTCCTAAAATATACTGTATAAGATAAAATGGGGAAAATAAAAGCAAAGGAATTGAAAAGTTTTTAAAATGGGAATTTTCAGATTTTTAGGAAAAGTTAAAGGATGGCCTGCTAAAAAAGAATTTTTAATGTTCTTTATAATTATCTTAATTCCCAATTTATTCAGGCAGGTAATTTATTTTGTTACTTTTTTAAAAACAAATCAGGTAAGCTTTATAGATTCTTTTGAAACAGTTGCGATTTATTCTAACAATAGTTTTTATCTGGGAGTTTTAGAGGAAATCGTTATTGGAACAGTTTATGCTATTTTATGGTTTAAATTTAAGCGGCTTAAATTTTTGAGCTATGCGTGGATTAGTGATGCCATGTACGATTATCTAAGTGTTTTAGTCTGGGTCTTTGTAGGAATGACTCCCTTGCAATTGTTAGGACTAAATTCAATAATCAGATTTTTGCTAAGAGAAGTTTTATTTTGCTATGTTATAGCCGGTCCTCTGTTATATCATTACCGAGCTAACATAAAAAAGCTAAGCCTCGCTTATACATTAGCAGCTATACTGTTTTTGATAATTATTTTGGTGATTAGTGGAAATCCGCACTAAACTGCCTCCTTACACATATATCAATTAACAACTTATAAATACTTTCATTTCTATGATTAAATCTG
>Ga0315277_10005543_pt1 | contig 16610 bp, 14 predicted proteins | sample YL17G05_15_MG_FD_203695 | JGI IMG/M metagenome (GOLD analysis project Ga0315277, IMG submission 203695) | Sediment microbial communities from Yellowstone Lake, YNP, Wyoming, USA - YL17G05_15 | ecosystem: Environmental > Aquatic > Freshwater > Lake > Sediment | place: USA: Wyoming | collected... | reverse complement strand
GCCGCGCTCGTACGGATGGAACCACTACAGCCGATAGCTGTTGAAACTTTCACTGATTTTGAAGAGCTCGGACGCTTCGCAGTCAGAGACATGGGTACAACCGTGGCCGCAGGCATCATAAAAGAGATCACTAAGAAAGGACCATAAACCCTCCAATCTCTCTTTTTTAAGTTTCTTTTCGTTAGTTTTCTGAGTAATTCTTCAACTTTGATTTGCAGAATTTTCAATGTTTAATGAACAGGGCGAAGGCTAAGTTTTGAATGCTCAGGCCAGAAACTAATTGAGTCTATGGAAGGCGCGTGTCTGACCGCAAAAGAAAATAAGACCACGTGAGTGAAGGTCAATTCTGCAGAGTTGAGGAGTATGTCTGGTACAGAGACTTTGCTACCATATTTGAGGGAGAAAAAGGAGAAAGAGCAAAAGCAGCCGACTATAATTGTTGACAGTCGCGAGGCTTCTTCTGCGCCGAAAATAGTGAAGGGGCTAATGGAAAGGGGCGTCAACGTTCAAACCGCCAAGTTGGAGAAGGGCGATTACGTTCTCTCCGACGTGTGTGCAGTGGAGCGCAAGACTGTTCAGGATTTCGTGTACACGCTTACGCGTCGTTATCTCTTTGAACAGTTGTTCAGACTAAAAGAGGTTTATCCGAAATCGCTGATTCTTCTTGAAGGGTACTTGCCAGTAATTTATAAATACAGCAAAATTCAACCGGCCGCTGTTTGGGGAGCAATGTTTAGCCTAGCCAGAAACGGCATGGCAATGGTGTGCACCACATCTTACAAGGAGACAGTTGATTTCCTTTACGTCGCAGCGCATCAAGAACAAATCGTCGAAAAGCGATCTCCCACAGTGCACGCGTTCAAAAAAATTGACAGCACGTCAGACGCTCAAATGTACTTTATTGCTAGTCTACCTAACATCGGAAGAGAGAAAGCTATAGCAATACTCAAATCCTACCAGACACCATTAAACGCACTCATAAACGTTGACGGCTGGTCTGAGACCGTTCATGGACTTGGGCCCATAATATCTGGCAAAGCCAAAGAAGTGCTGAACAGCCCGTTCAAGGAGTAGAAACCTATGGAAGTCGAAATCGCGCCGACACGCAAAATCATCATACTAGGTCTGGACAAACGTTCAATCGGCAACATTGCATATTGCGCCGCAACCTACGGCGTCAACAGACTGTACTGGATAAACGGTTACCTCCTATGCCTTGAAGTGTATGAGAAATCTTTTGAACAGGAACTAAAAAAGAAAGAGTTTCCTATAAGCCAAGTCTGCTACATCGAGTATCCAAAATATGAGAAAATAGTTGAGGTAGACAAGAGTTTCCAGATTCCATTGATTAACGTTTCAGACATGAAAATCTTTCAAAATATCCTGAAGGCAATCTTGGAACACGAAAATGGAACCAAAACGGAATCAAAGACAAAAGAATCCTAAGTTTTCTTCTTCACGTATTCGTAGCCCAGTTTGAATGCATTCACGTTTGTCTCTACATGTTTTGCCGGAACCAGCTCCTTCAAAGCTTCAACCAGGCTCTCATCCTTCACTGGCAGCTTTCCAGAAGCTGCTAAAACGCCAAGTAGCACAATATTCTTTGTCAAGATACTTCCTGCTTCTTTAGCCAATCTTTCTGTTTCTACCGCAATCACGCTATCCGTGAATTTTCTGATCTTTTCCAGAATCCTTTCAATGGAAGGATAGGCAATGTTCTTGGCTGCAAGCTCGGTTGGCGGAATCCTCTCGTCACTCATGATCACAAAGGTTCTTTCAGAGACAAACTTGAGGTTGCGTAGCGTCTCCAGAGGTTCGAAGCCTATCAGCACATCTGCTTGCCCCTCCAACACCGTGGGTGAAGCCACGTTTTCGCCTATTCTGACGCTGGATGTCACTGCGCCGCCTCGCTGAGCCATTCCGTGAATCTCACTTACACGCGTGTTCAAGCCGTCTTTCACTGCAGCCACACCGAGGATTTCCGCTGCAAGTATTGTACCCTGTCCGCCCACGCCTGCTAGCACTATGTTGAATTCTTTCATGTTGAAGCCTCCTCGCCTTCTATGGTTTTATAGGGACACACTGAAGCGCATAATCCGCAGGCTGTGCACAGTGTCTCATCAATGTGCACTTTCCCGTTTTCTATTATCAACGCTGGGCATCCTAGAAGCTTTATGCAGGTCATGCAATCTGTGCACTTGTCCGTTATTCTGAAAGCCTTGACGGTTATTCCCTTCCTTCTTCTGTCTCTAACCGTCAGTAGAGTGCAAGGTGACCTGAGAATAACAACTGATGGCCCATTATGTTGAAGAGCTTCTTTAAGAACTGCCGTAGCTTCCTTAATCTCAAACGGGTTCACTGACTTCACGAACTTGACTCCACAACCTTCAGCAACCTTTTCGATGCTTATCTTCTCTGATGGGGTTCCCATTCCTGTGACACCTGTTCCAGGATGTGGTTGATGCCCTGTCATGGCAGTAGTGGAGTTATCCAAGACAGCCAGCGTTATCTTTGCGTTATTGTAGACTGCGTTCACGAGGCCGGGAAGCGCGGCGTGGAAGAACGTAGAATCGCCGATAATGGCGATGGTCGGTTCGCCTGTGGCTCGGCTCATTCCCTGAGCGGTACTGACACCTGAACCCATGCAAATCAACAAATCGCCAACACTCAATGGTGGAGCAATCCCTAAAGCATAGCAGCCAATGTCTGTTGGATAATTCGCCTTGTCTCCACATGCTCTCTTTATGACAAAAAAAGAAGCTCTATGCGGACAACCCGCACAAAGAATCGGCGGTCTAGCAGGCAGATCTTTTGCCACTTCAGCGTAAGCTTCATCAATTTTCCTAAAATCCAATGGAAGCTTCTGACCAGTTATCTGTGCTAATCCTTCTGCAACTAGCCGAGTGGTAAGCTCACCTTTCCGCGGAAAATACTGCTTTGCTGTCTTTCCATAGATCTCTACGGTTGGAGTATGATCTTTCGCTATGGCTTTGATCTGCACTTCCAAATATGGCTCAAGCTCCTCTATAATGATGACTTTCTTGTTTGCTTTCAAAAATTGCCCGATTAGCTTTTCGGGAAGCGGGTTAGTCAGTCCGAGTTTCAAAACGCTTGCATCTAATCTGAGCAGTTCGACAGCTTCAACCGCATAATTGTACGCTGAGCTTGACGATACAATTCCGATCTGACTCTTTCCTTTGCGTTTAACTGTGTTGTAGGGCGAGTTTTCGCTGATTTCTCGGGCTTTCTCTACTTTCTCCAATAGTCTGACATGCATCAGTCGAGCGTGTGCAGGAATCATCACCATGCGTTTCACGTCTCTAACAAGAGTGCCCCTTAGGCTCGGCTTTGCCAGCTTGCCCATTGTGACTGGCCCACGCGTATGGTTCACTCGAGTCGTGGTTCTCAGCAACACTGGTAGTTCGAGTTTTTCGGAGATATCTACAGCTGTTTTTATCATGTCTTTTGCTTCTTGAGGATCAGAAGGCTCCATGCATGGAAGGCTTGAGAGCAAAGCATAGTATCGGTTATCTTGCTCATTCTGTGAACTGTAACATTCCGGGTCGTCCGCTGTTACAATAACATAGCCGCCTCTTACTCCGATGTAGGCTAGTGTCATGAGCGCATCAGCAGCAACGTTCAACCCTACATGTTTCATCGCTGTCAAGGCTCTGACTCCAACGTTTGCGGCTCCAGCAGCTACCTCAACTGCCACCATCTCGTTCGTAGAATACTCCATGTATAGGCCGGCTTTACTTGCTATCTCTGATGTTGTATCGCCTATTTCCGAGGCTGGCGTGCCTGGATAAGTGGTTACCATGCTTATGCCTGCTTCAAGGATGCCTCTAACTATGGCTTCATTTCCTAGCAGAAGCATTTGTTTGCCAGATTCGTTCTTCAGCAACACAGTTGGGTCAGGCAATGTTATCTTCTTTCCTATCTGAAGAGAGATTCTGATAACCTTTCGCCATCACATATAACTTTTGGTGAAAACCTCAAATCCGCAAGCGCAACTCGCATCTTCTTAGTTTTTGCTTTCTAAGCCTCATCATTTCTGATTAAATGCTTGTGATTACTAAAATGGGAGGATTTTGAGCAGCGAAGAGTATGTGATTCCAAAGCTAGACTGTCGGCCCAACAGTTACAGATGTACCTGACTTCTTGCTTTTGATTTGCTTTTTCCAAAGTGGTATTATGCCCTTTTCAATCATTATGATAATCGCTAGCAAGACGAAGCTGAGAGGCACAGTGATTATTAGGCCTTGAGCAATCCATATCAGGCTTGTCGTAAGCCATGGAACAACAGTTCCAAGCTGGCTTATGAGCGGAGATTGTCCTCCTTCCGCAATCTCTTTCAGGCTTATGCTGACATCTGACATTGTTTCTTGCTGCTGTGCTGTCGCGTTTATTTCGATCTCCGTAACGCTTATGGAGATGTACGTAACCTTGCCATGGTTACTGATTAAGGCTCTAACGTCAAAGGTGTAAGAAGTCACGTTGTCTGTGGGAATCTTGCATGTTAGCTCGCCTTTCCATACTTCACTCTCGTAAAACATTTGTAAGCGAGGCATTCTCCCACCATGAATAGAAGTCAGGTTTTTCAGTTCTCTCACTATGATTTCAAAGAAACCTCTCTGCAGTTCGCCGACAATGTTCTCTCTGATCACTTGCTTAATTGACATCGATTGCATTTCAGCAAGCGATCTTTTTTTGTAGGGGTTTATTTGAAGAGAATCTTGGTATTCTTGGCTTTGATTCCGTAGGTTGATAAGGCTTACCAAGGCTACTAAAGCGATTGATAGAACTACTGCCAAGGCTACCTCCTTTTTCATTCTTCCAATTACTCGTCTCATATTTTAATCACCAATAAAATCTAGCAAACCCTGTCCATATAATGCTACACATCAGAACACAATGTTCTACAAAATAGAACGATACAATTATTGAGCGCCACACCGTCGATTATGTACGTGTTGAATCAAGATAACCTTTGACTAAATGTTGGATTATACATTAGTAAAGAGCAAAGACCTTGTGAAAGCCAAGACTGACTTATAGCTTATTGCTGGTGATCTTACGTTAGCCCTTTTCCTTTGAGGTCGTTCAAGATTTTTTCAACGGCTATTTCAGGTGGCATGTCTAAGCTTTCAGTCTTGAACTCTACTTGCGGTACCTTCTTCTCTTTGTAATATTGCAGAATTGGTTGGGTCTGCTTTTCGTAGACTTTTATTCTGTCTTTTATGACTTCTGCCGTGTCATCCGAGCGCTGGTAAAGTTGTCCTCCGCACTTGTCGCATACACCTTCCACTTTCGGCTTCAAATAGCGAACGTTGTAAACTTCGCCACAGTTCTTACATATTCTCCGTGTGGACAAGCGCTCAATAATAATCCAGTCGGGCACAGCGAGCAAAATAACAGCACCTATTTGGGCTATCTTCTCCAAAGCTTTAGCCTGATCAATCGTGCGTGGAAAACCGTCAAGAATGAACCCTTTACTACTTGAAACCTTGGTCAAACGTTGCTTCAGGACCTCAATCACAACATCATCAGGAACTAGCTGACCCTTTTCTACAAAACCTTTGACTTTTTTTCCTAAAGGAGTATCTTCTTTCATGATCTCACGGAAAATGTCTCCCATCGCAATAACATCTACACCAAGCTTTCTCTGTAGACGAGACGCATAAGTGCCCTTACCCGAGCCTGGTGGACCAAAAATAATGGCCTTCATGTCATCAGTCTCTCCTATGGAATCCTAGGCTACTAAACTTCTTTCATATAAATGCTTTCAAGAAAGCATGTAATTTGGCAACAAAAACGCGCTGTTCTGTTTCGAAGCGGTTAAAAAGAAGATAGTGAATTGATTGGCTACTTGCCTTTGAATGTTGGTTTTCTTTTCTCTGTAAACGCCTTGACGCCTTCTTGAAGATCTTCTGTTGAAGCCACCACTCCGAAGCCTTCACGCTCTAGAGCTAAGGCTGAATCTAGGCTTATGTCTGCGCCTTTTTCAATCAAGGCTTTAGCTACTTTCAGCGCTACAGGAGCCTTTGCCGCCAGTTCCAAAGCGAACTGCCTGACCGTTTCCCTGAATTTGTCTGCGGCAACGACCATGTTCACGATGCCGAGCTGCTCAGCGGTTCTTGCGTCAATCATTCTTCCAGTGAAAACAAGTTCCTTAGCTTTGCCTCTGCCCACCAGTCTTGTAAGCCGCTGTGTTCCACCCCAACCCGGAATTAAGCCGATGTTAATTTCCGTCTGCCCCATTCGAACGTTTTCGGCGGCGATACGTATATCACATGACATTGCTACTTCCATGCCTCCGCCTAAAGCATATCCGTTCAGTGCTGCAATCACTGGCTTCTCCAGGTTTTCAAAGGACGCGCAGAGCTTCTCTCCCATAAGTGACAGCTCTCTCGCTTTCAATGGGTTTATACCAATCATGGCCTTAATGTCAGCGCCAGCAGAGAACGCCTTTTCGCCTGCGCCAGTTAGAACTACGACTCGAACGTTTTCGTCTCTTCGTATGTCTTCCAGTGCTTGAAGGATTTCTTCGACAACTTCTTTGCTGAACGCGTTCAACGCTTCTGGTCTATTGAGTGTAATGGTGGCGATTCCTTCGCTTTTCTCGTATATGATCAGTTTGAAGTCCATATGTTTCAGCCTCTTAGTCTATTTTTGTGTCCAGTCGTAGAAGCCTTTACCGGTCTTCCTTCCCAGAAGGTTGGCTTTGGCCATCTGTTTCAATCCTGTGGTCGGATGAAACTTTGGATCAAGCTCTTTCGTTAAAACCTCTGCAATAGCCAGCGTCGTGTCTGAGCCAATGTAGTCAAGCAGCATAAGTGGTCCCATAGGCCAGTTCAAGCCCAGCTTAATCGCCTTGTCAATATCGTCTCTGTCGGCGACGCCTTCCCAGTACAGCGCAGCTGCTTCGTTCAACGCTGGGATTAGTATGCGGTTCACGATGAAGCCTGGGCAGTCTTTCTTGACTAGGACTGTTTCCTTTTCCATTCGATGAGCTGTATCCAAAACAGTTTGAGTCGTTTCATCAGATGTTTTGGCTCCTTTAATGACTTCAATCAGCTTCATTAGCTGTGGTGGGTTGAAGAAGTGCATGCCGCACACTTTGTCAGGTCTTCTTGTTGCTGAAGCCAGTTCGGTGATGCTGACGGACGACGTGTTTGATGCGATTATCGCGTGAGGCGGCGCGAAGCCGTCAACTTCGCGGAACAGCGCTTTCTTTAAGTCAATGTTTTCTGGTGCAGCCTCGATTACTAGGTCAGCGTTTGAGACAGCTTCTTTTAGATCAAGTGAGGGATGGATTCTGGAGAGGATCTCGTTCATCTGAGCCTCGGTTATTTGGGCCTTCTTAACGAAGCGTTGGAGGCTTTCTCGTATCATGTTCATTCCATTATCGACAAATCCCTGTTCGATGTCTCGCATCGTAACTTCGTATTTGCCAATCTGAGCGGCTACTTGAGTGATTCCGTGACCCATCAAGCCAGCGCCCAAAACAGTGATTTTCTTTATTTCCATAGTTTTTCACCTTGGTTTAATGATGGAATTATTAGCTCGGAGTATTGTTAAAAAGCTTTTCAAGAAGATTCGATGTTTCCTGTGAAGCCAGAACAGTCGATCTTATTGCTAGTGATTGCTTTGGAGATCTTGAATTGAAGAAAGAGTTTAGAAGATGAAGTTTTTGCTCAGCCAGTCTGGATACCATTTGTACATTTCGAATGGTCCAGCTTTTCGCAGTCCGTTGTAGGTTGCCTTGGCAAGCGTTATTGTGCCGCGGTTGTCGCGATGAAGCTTCACTAGTTCTTTTGCTTCAAGACTGTTGAGCAACTTGTCGAGTTGTTCGTCGTTGGCGTTTTCCAGTCTTTCTTTCATGTCGTCTCTGGTCATGAAGAGTCCAGGATTGACGACGTAGTCTTCTGCCAGAATCTTGAGTATTCCCTCTTCTGTGGTTGCAACTTTTGGCAAAGGCTCTGTTGTTGAGATTGGAACGTTGAGTTGTTCATGCATTCGACGATGTGGCATTTTCAGGTTTTTGCCCATTGCTTTTAGTCCTCCGCGTAGGATGACGAGTTTCATGATGTCGTTGGTTCCTGCGCCGATTTGGTTGACTTTTGCGTCTCTGAGGTATGTTTCAACTGGGTAGAATCGTGTCCAGCCGTCTCCGCCCATTACCATTATGGCTTCGCTGATGAGTTTCTCATAGGTTTCTGATGCGAACATTTTGGCTGTTGCTGCTTCCACCATTGCGTCCTTGTGCTCGTCCAGCAAATAAGCAGCATGATACACTAATAACCGTGAAGTATGTAATCCTGCGAACATTTCGGCAACTTTTGCCTGATTAGTTGGGATGTCAATTGTCGGTTTGCCAAATTGCAGCCGCCTCTGAGCGTAAGCAACCGCGTATCTTATTGATTCGCGCATGGGTCCAAGCATTGCTGCTGAGTAGACGATGCGTTCAAAGTTGAGACCTGCCATCATGACTTTCCAGCCTTCTCCTTCACGGCCTATTAGGTTGTCGGATGAGACTTTCGCTTCGTTGAAGTCCATGAAACCGTTGGGCAAGCCAATCCATCCGGAAAGCTCGTTGATCTTCTCAACAGACATTCCGGGCGTTCCTTTCTCAACTAGGAAAGCTGTTAGGTGCTGGTACTTGGTTTTGTCCTCAGTTTTCTCGCTTGTTTTCGCGTAAACTACGTAAATATCCGCTAAGCCGGCGTTGGTTATGAAGCGTTTCTTGCCGTTTAGCACATATTGATTTTCTTCTTGTCTGGCTGTTGATTCGATGCCTGCTGCGTCTGAGCCGGCGAAGGGTTCTGTTATGCAGACAGCGCCAACTACGCCGCCTTTAGCTATTTTCGGGAGCCATTTTTGTTTTTGTTGTTCTGTTCCAAATGTTAGGAGTTGTTCGACGCCGCCGAACATGGAAACTGAGTAGGCTTCGCCGAGGGCTGAGCCGATGCGGCTTAGTTCTTCTGCAACGACAGCCGTTCCTGTTACTCCCGCGTTCATGCCGCCATATTGTTTAGGGATTACTGTGCCGAACCAGCCTTTGAGGGCAACCTCTTTTAACAGTTCGGTTGGAAACTTTTTTGTCCAGTAGACTTCTTCGCCTTTAGGCAGGTTCTTGTCGGCAAAGGCCTTTGCTTCTTCCATAAGGCTTTTCTGTTTCTCATTCCACCATGGAAAAGACTCCATACTTCAACACCGTAACTATATTGGCTAATTGGACGCATTTGATTTTAAACTTTCGCCAGTGAAAATGAGATTAAGAAGGCTCTTTGCAAGACCTTGGCTGAGATTGCTGAAAAAGAGAAAAAGAAGGCAATTCAAAATGGCGAATACATGGATGCGATTTTTGCAGGCTTTGTTGAAGGTTTCTTCAAGCAAACAGAAATGTCATTTGATTAGCTGCGCGCGCCTTGCTCGCATCGTTGGGAGTGTACCAGCAGAGGGGGAAAATCAAAAAAGCACCTTTGGCACAGACAGTTGTTACGGAGTAGCGGGTTCCTTACAGGATCGTGTGCCTTTGTCCTATTAATCCACACAGTTAGTGAAATGATATAGCTTAACGATACTCAGAAAAGCGATATTTCTTATATTTATGGCTGCAAAATAGATAGAGTGTCTCTCACCTTAATCTTGTAGGAAGGCATACATTCGTTGAGAAGATCAATATTCAAGAAACTTGAAGCTCAAGGCCTGATAGCAAACTACAACAGGCTCCGAAAGAACCTTCCACCTAAGCTGCCTGAACGCGTCTTCGTGTGGGATGAAACCCTAAGCGAAGGCGTTCAGACACCAGCAGTGTTCCTCACGTATGTGGAAAAGGTCAAGCTTGCCAAAATGATGGATGAAATAGGCGTTTCCATAATAACCGTTGGTCGCCCAGCGTTGTCAGATGAAGAAAAGAATAGCGTCAAAAGAATTGCAAATGAAGGTTTTCAACAAGCCAGCATAGCTGCTGAAGCACGCGCAAATAAGAATGAAATTAATGTGTGCTTGGAATGTGGCATCAGAGAAATCGCTGTTATCACGCCGTTCAACGAGCTAAACCTGCAGTACCGATTGAAGATGACCCAAGAGCAAGTACTGCACAACACCACAGAATGCATTCAATACGCGAAGAAACATGGAACAAAAGTAGACCTAATTCTGGAAGATGGCACCAGAACACCTGTTGAAGATATTACGAAGATCTTCGCAGAAGCAGTCAAAGCTGGCGCAGACAGACTTGTAATCTCGGACACAGTGGGCTTCCTGAGGCCTCTATCCATGCGCTATCTAGTCTCACACGTCAGAGACGACCTTGCCACTATGAAAGTCAAAGAGGTTCCTCTTTCTGTTCACTGTCACAACGACTTCGGCTTGGCTACAGCCAACACACTCGCTGCCGTTGAAGAAGGTGTCTCCTACGTGCACACATGCCTTGTCGGCTTCGGAGAAAGAGCCGGTTGCGCCCCCTTGGAGGAAGTTGTAACTGCTCTGGAGCTACTCTATGATGTGGACACTGGAGTAGACTTGAACAAGATCTACAGGTTAACTCAATTGGCTGAAAAAACCTTTGCCTTGCCCATACAGTTCCACAAGCCACTCGTAGGCGACAACGCATTTTCTCACGAAACAGACGAACGCGTAGAAGGCATGCTTGCCAACTCAATGACATACGAGCCTTTCCCGCCTCAGATCATAGGGCGAGAAACCCAATACTATCTAGGCAAGCAAGCTGGAAAACGTCTCATCGAATCCCGACTGGCTCAAGCAGAAATCAAAGCCTCACCCGTTCACCTTGAAGAGATAATGAGAAGAATGCGCAGAATGCATGAAAGTGCAGACAAGGGCGAGGCGCAAATGACCTTCTACCAGATCAAAAAACTCATGAAGGAATTGCGAAAAGGCTTGGGTGAAGAAGAGTTCTGGAGACTAGTCGAAGACGTTACAAAGCAGAAACCCAAGTTCAAGCCAAAAGAGACAGCGACAACTACTTAGATCGCGGTATATAGATTCCCTTAGGATCAATAGCTCTCAGCAATTCCAGCTCCTCATACGTAGGAAGCTCCGTCGTAGGCACATTCTGCGGAATGATCAAGTCAAAGCCAGAATTATCGACAACTTGTTGGACAGAGACTCCAGGATGAACAGTTGCAAGCCTAATTCGCTTCGTCTTAGGATCAAAATCCATCTGACAAAGGTTAGTAACCACAAGAGAAGGACCACCACCAAGCAAGCCAGTTCTCTCTCTCGCTCCTGGTCCATCCAAGAATCCGGGACTCGTCAGATAATCAAGCTTCTTAACCATCTTTCTCTTCTCATGCGTCATTATGACCACAACGCGTTTTGCTGAACTTATTATGTCGTTTCCCCCTCCGCTTCCCGGAAGCCTAACCACTGGTTTCTCAAAACTTCCAATGTACGTAGTGTTAATGTTTCCATACTCATCTATCTGAGCTGCGCCCACAAACCCCAAATCCACATGTCCACCCTGCAACATCAAACCAAGCGTCTCAATAAGACCAATAGCTCCAGCAGCATGATACCCGAGCCGCGAATCCGCTATAGAAAGAGCAATGTCCTTAGCATTAGAATCAATGAAACCTGCTTCATAAACGATCTTCGCTCCCGGCGCATGTGTCTTCTTAGCAAGCATAGCCGCTATCAGCGGCAACCCTGTGCCAATAAAAACGACTTCACCGTTCTTTATCTGCTTGGACCCGCAAACTGCCATAAGCTCCAACGTGGTAAATTCTTCTGGCTTTGCATATTTCTTAGTCATTTCATCTTCCCCCAATCTAATACGCAAGAGGTTTCTTGGCCTTGAGCTTCAAGAGTCGTTCTATGCCGACCTTCTGCAGAAGCTCCTTGTAATCATTGAAGGCCATTATGTATTCTTCGCAGTATTTCTGCCATCCTTCTTCCGTCTTGCACTGATCATAGTACATGCGCACATGCTCCATGTCATAATCATAGTAATTGTAAACCATCATCGGATACGAACCCCACGGACACTCAACCACATGAGAAACGTAAATGTTCGGAATAACCGTCTGATCCGGCTGAGCCCTTATGAACTCAGTGTCAACAATCTCCTCAGCCATAACGATAAGCTTCTTTCCAGCCCTCGCGCCCTCAATGTCTTCACCACGTATACCATCAATCTGAGCATTCCCCTCCTTGTCCACACGCGAAACATGCACAATACTGAAATCAGGACGAACAGAAGGAACCAGCACAACCTTTTCGTCCGTGAAGGGGCAATCCATCACATGTGCCTTCTTTGACCTGAACCTCGACTTCATGAGTAAATCTGTGCCCAGCATGCTCTTTAGAGGCATGAAAGGAACACCAAGCGCGCCGCCTAAGAAACGCAGTGCCATCGCCAAGTTAGAATAGTCCTCGATTTCTATGGCTCCTTCCTTGATTCGTCTCTGAATATTCGGGACAAGACCTATGCCCTCAATTGCAAAAAACGCCAGTTCAAAACGCGAAACCACCTTGGCTCCTGAAAGTATGTCTATATCCATTTCCGAGCCGCAAGTGTAAATCGTCATGTTACGCTTATTCTGCCTCACAAGTTCATGCGCAAAAGCCATTGGCGGACGCTGAAAGCCAAAACCTCCCCAGAAAATGTGAGAACCATCTGGAACAAGCTTAACTGCCTCTTTCAAAGATATCCTCTTGTCCTCTACAGGTACCTCAACCAAACATTGCACCAGCCAAGTTAGAACTGAATAACAAACATCCAAGACATAAAGATTTTTCGACCAGAAACCAAGCTTGCCCAGTCTAACCTAACCATCTCGAAATGTCTGCACCCTTCTCAAGCTTTAACTCTATTCCCATGGGCTCAAATGCCTGCTCTAACGCAGTCGAAAGGTTTCTCACGTAATCATCAACATTCAGATCAGCAATGGCCACATCAGACTCTGCAGGTTTGACCGTAAAAGTCCTGCCTCGATAGTTAAAAGGCTTCACTTTAACAAAAGCGACAGTGTCCCCTCTCGCCAGTTTTCTACCTCTATCAATAAGCTGCAGGGCGCACTGATAGGCCTGAGCATACGTTTTTGCACCAGCCAATTTCTCGTTAGGATCAATGCAAAGCTTCACGGAATAGCGCATGTCCGCGAGCTCAAACTGTCTACTCTTCAAGCCTGCTACTGCTTTTCTAACGATCTCTTTCATTCTAAAAGTGGCTTGAACATATTCTTCTTGGTTCCTAACTGAAGATAGCTCTCTGACACACTGCCCAAAAACCTTTGCAATATACATGGACGCGTTAGATTTCATAGCTGTGACGCCCTTGATATCTGGCTTCCCATCAGGCAAGATCCCGAAGTAGGCTTTCTTAGCCTTGGGCAGAACACACAGATTGTACCTTTTGTCAACAGCTAGATCTAGCCGAAATCGCTCCTTGACCGCTCCAATTAACCATTGAACCTGCTCCTCAGCAGCATTGTCCAAGAACAGAGAATCTGTATCACCATAAAGTGGTCGCAATCCCTTTTCCTCAGCCATCTGCCAGCTTTCTCTGAGCACATAACGCCCATAACCAGTTATTGCCTCAGCAAGTGGCGGACAAGCCAAACCATGAATCCTCACCGTGACGCCGTAGCAAGACACAGACATCAACTTCAACAATCTAGCTGCAGCCGCCGCGACCTTTCTCTCTTCCTCCGTCAAAGCGCTATTCTTTGAGGCAGGTTTAAACTGCCTTATTCTCAACTCTTTCAACGCGCCTACGAGAATCGCATAGAAGCCTCTTCGACGAGTGCAAACATGTCCATCAAAATCTGGAATCCGATTTTTGGTGCATTCAGGATGGTTGCAGTTGATTGTTTCATATGAAAGGTTAAAGCTGTCAATGCAACTTGGGTACAGGCTCTCGAAATCGCAGACCACCGTGTTAAAATAGATTCCAGCCTTAGGCGCAATCGTCAACGCCCCTGTAACGGTATGCGTTTCATGTCCTTTTTTCAGCTCTTCCGAAGTCGGTATGAGAATATTGTTATTTCTTAAATACGTGTGAATGATTGATTTCAACCAGTCGCTAACATGTTGGCTACGGAAAGCTTCGGGTAGCGGGATGTTGGCTATTCTTGCAAGCACCCATGCAGCATGAGTTTGTTCAGCATCAACGTCTTCGAAACCGAAAATCTGTGAATTAACGTTCGGGATTGGTTGACTAAGTATTGTGAACCATCGTAACAGTTGCTCATATTTTGTTTGGTCATTCATTCGTGCTTCTCGGAAAGTTGCTTCGAGCCGCTTTGCATCTTCTTCTGACAGGTTCAAGGTCGGTTTCAAATCATTTTCAGAATGCCACGCTCCAAAGTGCAAGCCTTTATCATAAACATACGATTTTGGGAGATCCACTTCTGCTTCCCAGACTTGGCGAAATCGCTCAGTGGCCCTTGAAGCGATTCTAGCATTGGGCCACATGATCTTTGAGAGGAATCGGGTTTGTCCCGTGAATACGTCTGTTTTTTCCACGGTTTGAAAATGGCCGCTGAAAAGTCTGATGGCTTCGTTCTCTTCTGCTGTAAGCGGATCTAATGCAAAAAAGTAAGGTCGATATTTATCATCGGTAATCTCTTTGATCTGTCCATCATGGGTTAAGAATCTGAGCTTGACCGCGTTTGTCTCAGTAACTGCAGCATCCAAAAGGCATAGTTCGCTCAAGATCTGATACTCCTGTTTAGACACAGTTGAGTCAGCACCTCGGAGATCTCGTGTTCTGTCAGTCTCCTCGGGTAGTTGTAAATTGGGCCACTTGGTTTTTCATTATAATATGGACGGTTGCAATCTGGGCATCCTGACGTGAGAAAAGGTTTACCCGATTTCACTATTTGTATCAGAGCTTCTTCACTCATCCCAAAACTAGCGATCTTATCTTCTTCGTCAAAGCGCATATCTTCTGCATTGACCATTTTTTTCACAATCAAATACCGTGCGAGCTGTATTCGCCTATACTTCTCAATTGGAGGTTGAGCGCAACTTTCCAATGCGGTTCCCCTGATAGGCGTGAAGGCGAAGAATCCTGGCAGCACTTTCATTTCGACGCACTTCTGTATGGCCCAAGTCATTTCTTTCTCGGTTTCTCCCAATCCAACAATAAAGTGTGTGCTAACCCGGTTTTCTCCAAAGACGCTAACAGCTTCTCTCAGCAGTCCATATTGCTGTCTCCAATCATATGGGCCACCAGCCCATTTTCCCTTGATCTTGACAAACAACTCTTCCGTTGCAGCATCCAGAGGGATTCCTATTCTCTCAACACCAGCCTCAGCAAGCAATCTTATATTCTGCTTGATTAATGGTTGACATGAAACTGAAATGGGCACTATTACCTTTTCAGAAATAGCTTTCACCAAGCTGACAACTTGGTCAAAAACTGATGAATAGTTCAAGGCCTGAATGCAGACGCGCTTAATCTTGCCGCAATCAACCGCTTCGACCAATCCTTCAAATGCGCACTCTACTTCATGAGCTGGCCAAGAAACCCTTGAAAGCATGTCTGCCCTGCTGTCACTCTGTCTAGCTTGAGGACAGAAACTACAATTTGCTGTGCACTTACCGTCACGATAAGTCATAAAATACGCAGTCGTTGGCTCAGCGTCAAGTTTTCCTTTCGCAAGTCCTAAGAGTATGGCGGTGCCTGTGGAAACTCTGATCAGCGTCGGCAGGTCTTTGCAGAAGTCCTTTGATGGCATTCTATTCCTCTACAATTCTGATGACCAAGGGCCGTTTTAAATGAGATGTGAGTCTTTTTGATGATTAAAAAGCTTTCACAGCTGAACATACGCTCTATCCTTTCAAGATGCAAAACATTTGTGCTCGATACGAGCGATAGAAACCATTAAACATAGCCGTGAAGAATTCTTCATAGAAGACTGATGACAGGGCTTTCAGCTGAAGAATTTTGGACCATTAGCGACAGCAAATTACAGGCCATTCTCGATGGTAATGAAGCATTATCGCGACAGAAAAGAATCCATTTCTATGCACCCAGTTTTATGTACTACAAAACAAGCCACTACTGCTCTTTGCCAACTGCTTTTCCCACAATATCCATAACTGGCAAAGACTGTGCACTGAAATGTAGACATTGCGGAGGAATTGTCCTTGAAACCATGCACCCTGCTGTTCAGCCACAACAGTTGTATGAACTATGCCAAAAACTGAAGCAAGAAGGCGCTATGGGATGTTTGATAAGCGGAGGCTGTCTGCCAAATGGGTCCGTTCCAATTGAAAGATTTATGGAAGCAATTAGTAAAATCAAGCAAAAGCTAGATTTGACCGTCCTCGTTCATACTGGAACCATAGATCTCAAAACGGCTAAAGCCCTCAAAACGGCCTGTGTTGATGCAGCATTGATAGACATAGTAGGATCGGACGAGACGATTAGGGAGATATTTAGACTCAACGTAACAGTTCAGGACTACGCACATTCCTTGAAAGCACTGCATGATTCAGGATTGGCCTTTGTGCCACATGTTATCGTAGGACTTCACTATGGCCAACTCTTGGGCGAGTTGAACGCCTTGAAAATAGTATCGGATCTCAAGCCTTCTGCTCTCGTGATAATTGCGTTCATGCCCATCCGTGGA
>Ga0315277_10005540_pt1 | contig 16612 bp, 31 predicted proteins | sample YL17G05_15_MG_FD_203695 | JGI IMG/M metagenome (GOLD analysis project Ga0315277, IMG submission 203695) | Sediment microbial communities from Yellowstone Lake, YNP, Wyoming, USA - YL17G05_15 | ecosystem: Environmental > Aquatic > Freshwater > Lake > Sediment | place: USA: Wyoming | collected... | reverse complement strand
GTCCATCCCCATGCCTTCGGGAATTACATGCACAAAATACTTCTTAAATTGAGCATCGGTAATAGGACGGTCATGATTGCCGCGAATCAAGGTCTTTTTACCATTGAACAAGGCTACGCGGTCAAGGAATTCAGGTTTCTTTTGATAACACACGTCACCGACCATATAAACGGTGTCGTCTTTGGCGACAAGAGTATTATGGTTAGCAACCAATGTGCCAATCATTTGATCGACCGTTTGAAATGGACGACCCATCAAATCGAATCTGTCTTCTCCGAGGTGCCAATCTGCCGTAAGCCATGTAGCCATATTATCGCTCCAAAAGGAAGACTACATAAGTAAGTAGTTCATCCAAATTGTTAAAATGATCGCGGCCAGTAGTTTTCTTATACAACCAATCCAAGTAACCTTTCTTTTCGCTGTTGTCTGGACGGCCATAATAAGCACGTCCTGAACGAACATAACTACCAAATTCTACGTTAGTAGTAAATGCTGGCATTGTATCAATTTCCCTTGGAACCCAAAACACAATAGCAGAACAATTCTCTAGTCCTTGCCATTCCCATTCGACTTGATCCTTGAAATTAAAATTAGCGAGCGTTTCTACCCAATTTCTTCCTTCTGGCACAAGAACAGTACCAGGAAAGTTCAGACTAGCTAACTTCTCAATGGCCTTTGGACGCCATGAAGGAACTTTGCTTGATCTTGGTGTAGGACCAGCTAGAAAAATGCTGTTACCTACTAACTCAACCTTATCGCTGGTATAGATGAGCTTCATACATATATCCTATTTGCTACGAATATGAATCCTATCAAACCTTTTTATCATTATTTTATATAATAAACTGGCTCCCGAACCAAATTAGGAGTTTCTTTTGCCATCTTCAGAAATTCGCTTATGCAGGGCGGGCAGCAAAACCAATATTCTTTCCCGTTTATAATCCAAGAACATTTTGGATTAGCTTTAGTGAGCGTAATAGGACAAATACGATCACCCTGTTTAGGCTTCAAATCATGTGATGGAACAAAGCCCCTAAACTTCTGAGAAGCCGTCATGTTGCCATTAGCAATTATATCTTCCTTAGTGTATATGCCGCCAGGAGTTAGATAAAGTTTCTTTTCTGCATCACTCGACAAATCGGTTTGTGGCTGGACTGTAATCACAATCCTGGCCCTAAATCTATCGCCTTTAATTATGATGTTAAAAGATATGCTAATTTCTTCTTCGCTTAGATATTTAGCTGGTATCTTACCCTCGAACCTGGAAGTTCCATCGCCATCACCAGCCTGGGGCTTAGGCATTATACTAAATTCTTCATAGTCTTCTGATTTACCCCTGATGTAAGTCTCAAGAACTTGTTTATCAACAACAATGACTTTGGATTCGTCTCTATCAAGGGTATAGATTGTGATAACACCGTCTTTACCTGGGACAACTTCCAGGTGATAGTTGTCCCGTCCCAATTCCATTATAAAGCCGCCGAATTGACCTGGCTTATGTTTATGTTCTTCTGTAGTAGGCTGAGATTTGTGTTGACTGCTTTTAAGCGCAAAAGCAAGTATAATCAAAACAAAAATTGCAAAAACTGCTAATATAATACGTTTCATTATTATGGCTCCATGTGTGGAGGAAGGACTGGTTTCCATCCTGCGTCCATGCTATCATATTCTTGTAATGCTGCTAGCACAACAAGCAAACAAGCATTGTCAAACATCGCATATTGTGGTGGTCCTGATTTCCAGTCCTTGACAACCTCTCTTAATACTTCTGCAATATCTGCCATGTGCTGAGGCTGACCTTCACACGCTCCTGAAAAATAACCGTGCAAAGACAATGCTAAATCCAGAATGGTAGCATCCCCAGCAATCTCTTGATATTTTTTTGTTCTATACATTGAATTCTCCCGTCAAATCATACCAATTTTCTTTTCCATTAACAAGTCCACCTTCTCAATAAATTGATCGGTTAGCACCTGTAATGACTTATCAAATTCTTTGCTTTGTTGCCGCATCCTTTTGCGAACACTTCTTATGGAAATCCTGGCATCTTCCGCGAGCTTCTTAATCTGCACAATTACCTTATCAATTTGATCGGTACTTGGCTTCGGACAGGACACAACAACGGAAGTTTTAGAGAATGGATAAGCATTAAAACCAGCGGCTTTGAGAGCGTCCGTAATAGCACCCAAAATGAATGGATCGTGCGGGGTTATACAGATTTGATTATTCTTGGGTATAGAAAACCCAATTTGGCTAATTGGCACCTTTTGTCCCTGATAAGGAACTTTTATAGTGTCAATTAAACCAACGTTTATAAACCCGCTTCGGATACTTTGCAGTTGATCGGAAAAGTATTGATATGATTTCTGCATTAGCTGTTCGGCTTCTTTCAAAATTTCAGCACATGATATAATCTCCTTATGAGTTGTAAAAAACTAACATTTTACTTTCTTTAAATCCACACTTCTTAAAGAACTTTCGATTCCAAGTGAAAGTCTCAAGAACTATGGACGTATTATCATAATAATCTCTAACCGCTTTTAGCAATCTCTTCCCAACACCTAAGCTCTGATAATCGGGGTGAACAATTAATTCACCAATCCAAGTAATGAATATATCATCACTCATTACTCTTGCCACACCAATTAGCTCGTCATATTGATTCCTGGCTGATACCAATAATGTAGTATTTTTAATCGCGGCTTTAACTGTTTGTGGGGAGTAATCATTCTCACCCGACCACTCAACAGACGCCCATAGTTTGAGTAGCTCTTTTGGTTTTACTTTACTTTTGTCAGTTGAAAGGGTAAATCTTGCCATGCCCTATCTATAACATAATAACCCCATCTAAATGTTGTAATTTGGTTAAATTTACAAGTGCGGGTAGTGGGAATCGAACCCACGATGCCTGTTTGGAAAACAGGGGTTATACCATTTAACTATGCCCGCTGAAAGAAGATGCAAGTATATTCGTTAAATATCTCTTTGTACTTTTGTTTATTTACTTCATGATCTACTACTTGCTCTATCCCTGGACAGCGAAAGAACTTATAATCATGAAAGCCTATAATACCGCCAGGGACCATTCTATTTTCTAGGAATTTATAGCCAAAAGAAGTTGCTTGATACAGGTCTAAATCGACCCAGGCAAAGCAAAACTTTTTATCCCCTAATTGGGGTACTAAAGTATCTTCAATTAAACCTTCAACGCAAATGATATTAGCATCTTTACGGATATTTAATACATCTTTGAACACATTGCCACAGTTAATTTCCCCTTTCTTACACATTGCGTCTGACACAATTGCGTCGTCATAGGGAAAACCAGTAAATGTATCGCAGGCATACAGTTTCTTGTCTGCCTGCATGATTTGCATAAGGTTGGCTAAAGGGAAGGCGGTATCACCTTTGGCAACGCCTAGTTCTATAACGTCACCAGGCAAATCATGCGTTTTAAGATACAGTTGTAGGCAATATAGTGTTTTCATTGATTTCACAACTCGACATACTTATTTAGCTGGATATGCTAACCCGCCAAAGACGGAAATATTGATCTTTCCATTGGGTGCCTCAAAATCAGGAATAGATATCAAATTAGACCGTGTTGTTATCTCAAGCTTACCACAAATATGACAAGTTCGTTCCCACTCTCCTTGGTCGTAGCTTCCGCCATAAGCGTCTACTCCAAATTCAACCTTTCTGCTTCTGTATGCAGGTTCGGTCCAATAGTGTTGACAGGAAGCATATAAATCGTTAATACGCTTCCATTTATCACTTAATTGGGTTTGCAACTCTTTGATTTCACTTTGTATTTTTTCTATTTGTTGTTTCATAAATATAAAATTATTGGGTGCTTTCTTCCCAAGACGGTTAAACCATTATTATTGCTAAATCTTCCTATAACCTGCCAAGAGTGAATAGATGTAAATTCCTCAATTGCAGGCCACAAACCTCTGGTTAGGTCTTCCGCAGACATATTAAGTTCATTTCGCAAAGACTTTAGACTAAATTCTTTACTGCGTACTACCTCACTTTGCCATTCGTCAATTGTCGTATCATGCATAATTATATAGCGTCTAACATAACCATGCCAGCGAGCAAGCTCTCTTTTTAATTGTCCATATACATGCAGAGTATCCAAGAATAACATATCCGTATTTTCCAAAGGACATGTTAAATCACTCTGCTCATGAAAAATAACATTAACCCCTTCGTTTCTGCATTCTACCATAAAGTTGTTAATGCGATGATTGCCTACTAAATCAACTAAAACAAGTTTATTTGGATGTTTGTTTTTAAGTCCCATAGCAAATGCATAGGAACTTACAACTTCTCGCACACCGCATTCAGTTATATGATTACATTTAAGTGCATAATAATTCAAAACTGGCAAATGTTCATTTATGTCAGACTTTGTGAAGTAAGCCAGTTCATAGCCATCTTTAAGCACATTATTATATAGAGGCTCATGTAGGAGTTGAACCTACCTATGGCAAGTTAACAGCTTGCTGCCTGGCCGATAGGCTAATGAGCCATTTTTATTGTGCAGGCTTACAATTACAATTAGGCCCACATCTATGACCATCCGTGCAAGTGCAATTATTACACCTGCAATTTTTTTCTTTTTTATTGTAACTTTGGGTTTCACACCCTATTAAAGCAAACAAACAAATTAAGGCAATTGCTAGATTTTTCATAAGTGGAAGCTACGGGATTCGAACCCGTAATTATACGTTGCGAACGTATCGTGATCCCATTTCACCAAGCCCCCAAGTAGACCCACCATAGACGCGATTCAATCGTTACAAAATCAACTCTTTCTTGCATGATCTATATTTATTATACGGAGACAATGCAGACAAGTTACAAAATACATTAGAACTTCTATTCCGAGAAGCCCATAATTGAAAAGATGATGATACCACTTTCCATACATTTCCAACGCCTCATAATAAGGCATTAAATTAACACGGTGCAGTGACGATGTATTATATGTTATAAACACATGTGCCGCCGCTATCGCCGCTAAAGCAAGGATACACAGCAATGGGAAATCACCATCTCTAGCCATTACCGCCAGACCTATCCCTATCCACGTCCAGAAACACAAAATAATGGGAATTACCCAAAACGGACTATAACTTTCCATTGTAAATCCTCTAAAGTACCCCCACTCGGACTTGAACCGAGATGACCAGATTAAGAGTCTGGATCGTTGCCAATTACGATCATGGAGGCATCTAACGTGTTCGTCAGGCTTACACCTGGCACGGCCCTGGCTTGCGCTGTTCCGTGACTAACAGAGTCGAGAGGTGGATTCGAACCACATGCCACAGAGTTTGCAGCCCTGCACCGCGCCACGCGGAATTAGGCTCCCCCGACATTATTGGTCGAAAAATTCAGCCGTATTCTCAAGTATTTTAACTAACTGAGGATTAATTCCAAATCTAACGGCATTAATCTCTATACTTTTCCTAATATTTCCATCGTTATGTCTCATTGAAGATGCCTTCCAGTCACATAGCATCTCTACCAAATCTATCAAATTCATATCATTAACACCATTCTTGAAATGTTCAGGATGGTGCCTGTTATTGGCATAATGATGCTCTAGTGCAACCGCCATTTCCTTTCTAAAGCTATTATACTCTTCACTTCCATAGGTGCTTGAAGCTAACTTTGGAGTATATTTGGTAAATAATTCCACTTCTGGTTGCTGCAACTTTGACAAATCATGTTTTTCAGCACGCTCCAATAACTCTCGAATAAAAATATGAACAAATTTTTCGACAGTTCTAATATGTTGCAAAGTATGATAATTGGTTACTTCTTCGTCCTGAGTTAACTTAGCGTCCATTTTTAATCCAAACCTTTCCACAAAAATCTATGAATTCTTGTTGAGAAAAATTTTGCTTCATGTAATTAATTTTTACATGAACCCATTGCACGTTGCCTAAAATGTAACCTTTAGAACTATCAATTCTATCTAATGAGCAAGTGTTCAATCTATTTCTCAGGTCTTTTGAAGTTTGGGCAAACACTAGCGGCAAATCAGTTAAAGCACATTTACCACCTTGATTCTCATAAATCTCCCATGCTTCTTCTATTTTGATTGTAAACTCTTTACTTCTCTGTTTGGCAGATTGTTTAATTCTATTCCATATAGAACCAGATATTTCGCCATACCCATTCCAACCCGCATGTGCTTTGCCATATTTAGTTTTTGGTGCTTTTTTGATACAGCCACATGATTTTACATGACCATACCTCAATTTGCCAGTACAGGCAGTAACAATATTACCACACTCACACTGACACTCCCAATATATCTGTCTGTTTTTGCGAAATTTCTCACAAACAACCAACAATTTATTGAACTTTTGACCTTTGAGATTCACGACCCTATTATAGTGAATACCGATATTTTATCAATATAATTTATTGAAAATAGGCATTTTTCAAAATGAGTACGAGCGGGTGGAGTCGAACCACCTTTACCCACCTTATGAGGGTGGTGCCTCAAACCGTTCGGCCACGCTCGCATACACATCCTTAGTCCTTCTTCTTACACTTACCATCATTCTTTTTGCCGTACTTACATTCCTTTTTCTTCTTCTCACCCATCCTGCGGCCATACCATATACCAAATACCCCTACAGAACGACGACTTGGCTTATCGTCTGCGTCGTTATCGTTATCACCCTTACCTTCATGTCCTTCATCACCATCAGGCTCACTATGACCACTATTACCAATGCTAGGCTCACTGCCGCTGGAACCGCCACTAGAAGGCCCACTAGAAGGCCCACTAGAGCCACCGCTAGGGCCAGAACTTCCACCAGCGGAACTGCCACCCATACCACTGCCGCCCATACCACCGCCGCCGTCCATTTCCTTCTTCTTCTTTTTTAGCCAGTTATGAAAGTTTGCTACCATGCGGTATATAGCAAACTATTTGACAAAAAAGTGCGGGTAGGGGGAATCGAACCCCCGCCTCCAACATGGCAAGCTGACGTACTACCACTATACGATACCCGCAAAAGTCGTTAAAGTGGGCTTCCACACCCACATGATACAGTCCTGCCAGAGACACCATAACCATTGATAGACAGGCCAATACTGGCATATCTCCTGCTATATAATTATGGGTTAACGTACCGCCAATTTACATTGGTGCGTCTGGTTCCGCCATTTAACGACTGCATTCTTTAGGGAAAAAGACTACCTTATCCCTGAAATATCACAAGCTTCTTCTATTGTATTCATAAGAGCGGGCGATGGGATTCGAACCCACAGTATCAGCGTTGGCAACGCCGCACATTAGCCGTTATGTTACGCCCGCTTAAAAAAATCCAAACTCGCCTCTTGTCTCTTCTACATTATTATAGTCCATCCAATCCACAAAGCAAACTTCTTCTCGGTGTCTGGTTGGAACTTTTTGCCAACACTTTTCACACAACTCAGAGTATTCAGCACAATCACATTCAAAATGTTCTTCACATATCTGCTTACATTGTGCGCATTTCATATTTATACTCCAATTTAGCGGAGAGCGGGTGATGGGACTCGAACCCACAATATCTTGCTTGGGAAGCAAGTGCATCGCCATTATGCTACACCCGCATGTTTGACAGTACAGAGCTACTATCCACTACCTATAAATCTCAGTGTGGCCACACTGAACTTTCACTCTTTTTGGTGGATCGGTCCCTCATGCCGTGTACAGCAACACTATTTGTGGGGTAGCAGTCCTATGGGGCCGATTGCTCCACTGTCTGTCAAAGTAGCCCATAGGAGAATCGAACTCCTATTGACGGATTGAAAGTCCGTTCGCCTGACCATTAGCGGAATGGGCCATTAATTTCTGTTCGACAGGGTTTCACTGTTCCGTGGCTAACCCAAGCTGCCCTCCAGGGAATCGAACCCCAATTTTGACGTTCAGAGCGTCACGTCTTGCCATTAGACCAGAGGGCAATCAATCCTGCACTTAAAATGTCTTACCACAAGCATTACACTCCTGATAAGAGTCATTATTTCCAGAAGGATCGGGGTGGTAGGTTCTATCCCAATGCCTACACTGAACTTGCCAATCCTTAATCTTCACATTCAATTCACTTACTTTAGCCGTATGTCGCTTCTCTTCATCACTCAAAGCCGCATTTGCAACCTTAATACCTTGCTTGATATCTTCTACCAATTTTAATTCATTATATAGTTGCTCAGAAACTTTATCAGCATTCAAATAATCGTCTTTAAAACTATCTATTACATGTTTTATAAAGGTTTTACTTACCATAATTTAATTCCAACTACCATGAATATAACATCCAGGCCCAGGCCAACCATCTAGGCATGTTACACACAAATGTAAGCAGTGTATGCCATCTTCAAGATCAACACAAATTAGCACACATTTCGTTTTCGCAAGCCAAGGCATCAACCAACCAAACATGGTAGTCGAAATAGTAAAAGTATTGCTGCCAGGTTTGTCTTCCTTGGTTGCTTCCCTTATTGTACTATTTTCCAAAACCGCTGGCAAGTCAATGCCTAATTTATTGCACAAATCCGAAGTCTTTTGAGTCCCAACCAAATCAAGACGACTGATTTGATGCATGAAGTCTAAAAGACTGTCCGTAAATAAGTGAGTCATAGTAGCCCGCAGAGGATTCGAACCTCTATCTTCACCTTCGTAGAGTGATGTGCTGATCCATTGCACCAGTGGGCCATCAAGTAGCCTGTATAGGATTCGAACCTATGCTCGGATTCGTAGTCCCAACGCCTGAAATCCACAGGACAGGCCATTTATGTTTCATATCCCCTGTAGCGTCCATATGTCGCAACACAGTCAGGATTTGTTTTAGCTTTGCGACGTTCATAGCGGCGTTTCTTCATCTTTAAGAAGCGATGCCAGTTACCGCCCGAAGAACCATCCGCTTGCTCGCATTTAACTTTCTGACTTCTCATGCTTTGTGTTCCCTATTGTTATATGGTAACACCGTCTATCAGCCCCTAAATCCCCAAAGCGAAATCTTGGCAAACCCAACTCTTCCCTGATATCACCAATCCTATCACTCTGAACTCTCAAATAAAAATAAGTTCCGTCATAACAAACCTCGTTATCATAATTGAACGAAACTTCTTCGCCTTGATATTTAGACCAGGCATCCAGATTTTTAGCATTTTCCTTCTTCAGTCTCACAACAGTAATGTGGGCTGGATACATCTGTGGTTGAGCATAATGGTATTTGGGGATTAGTTTACGGTATAAATCCGCAATCCCTTGATCGGCCCAAACAACTGCTCGCATACCAGGCCCGTATTGCAAGATTCCGCTTGTAACAAACATTTTAGTATTCGCATATTACTACTTATTTCGAGACTAAGTAATACATAAGTGCTGCCCCTCGGAGTTGAACCGAGTCTTTTTGGTCTTCAGCCAAACGTGACAACCACCTACACCAGAGCAGCAATGTCACAATGCCCTAATCTCACCACAGTTGAACCTATAAACAAGATTCACTCCGTCTATACTTTCAGGCAAATCCATTTCAGGCTTCTCGCCAACAAAATTGACAGAAACAGCGTACTCTTTGTTCGCGTCCCAGGTAAGACCTACGGCATTTACCAAGGGATATTCATACATTTTCCAGACTTTTACCGTTACGGCTTGGGCTTGTTCTATTGTAATCATAGTGGACCTGACGGGAATCGAACCCGCAACTTCGTGTTGGTATTCCTAAAGAGTGTGTCCTGCCAGACCACTCATCGTGGGCAACATAGGCTAGCCTCACCTACTGAACCCCACGTCTTGGCTTTCACACACGCCGTCTACCGTTGACTATACAGGCCCATCAGTCAGACACTCAACCACCAATGTATCCCAAATAAGCCAAATTACCAATATCAAGATTTTGTAAAGCCTGATATTGTGCATTCACTTCCACAAACTCCCTCAATTTCTCATATATGGGCAACATGCCAACTTGTTGTATTTTATCATAACGTATAGGCATAGTTTTAGAAGCAGTTGACTTCTCTATATATTCCATTAACAACTTAGCTTCTTGGACTGTAAGAACTGCCCATTCATTAGGCATTAACATAACATTCTCCAAGGGTGTTCGACGGGAATCGGACCCGCACCTTTTGTTCCACAGACAAACGTGCAGAACCACTACACCACGAACACCATCAGCCACTAACCTGCGCCCTTAATCTTATGTTTTCAGCTTTCAACTCAGCATTTTCTTTATTTAAATCAGCTATAGCTTTTATAATTCTATTTATACGAGCTTTCTCGTCATCATAAAGATTAGTCGCCATTCTTTTTAGTTCATTCAAATCACTATTACTTAACATATTAAACTCCTTTTGTAAACTTCCCTGCCGTGCATTACAAAGTAGGCGGAAAGTCTCTAATATACCTATCATAGAAAGAAGTTGCAAGTTCTTCTTTAAAAGTCTTCAAAGCTGTTCGCAAACCCCTTGGTGATTCATCAGGCGTATCCAGTGTGAAAAGAAGTTTATAGAAATCATCAGAGTGAAGCATTGTGCTTTCATGAGTTTTCATCTGCCACTCAATAAACGCCCTTCTTATGCGAGACACAAGTTCAACCAAATGGTTCACAGCATCAAACAAATTCTCATGATTTCTTGAACCCTTGTGACTGTCCACAGTATTCAAAAGTTCTACGATGCCGCCATGCAACCATTTACCAAAATCTCGCCTGTTCGCAGCATGTAGACCAGGATCACCCCAATTCGCAGTTGAAGGACGCTCTGGCCTTGGTGGAGCGGCAGTTGAAGGACGCTCTGGCCTTGGTGGAGCGGCACTTGGCCCACCAGGAATTTGTCTTCCAATAAATGATTTCAAAGCCTTAACCGCAAGGTTTACTCTTACCATATCCGCATCACTGCCGCCCCTGTCAAAATGAGACTGCATAGCCAACCTACGGAAACGTGTCTTAAAGTCTTGCTCGTCTACAAAATCTCCAGGCTGATAACCAAAAAGCTGTAAAGCGTCTGGAAAACTTATTTCCTCTCCCTCTCTAAGTCTCAACCAATTATTAAACATGAATTTATTTATGGTTGATTACTACAAAATAAAGCTCCCCCGCTAGGATTCGAACCTAGAACCTTCACGTTAACAGCGTGCCGCGCTACCGTTGCGCCACAGGGGAATTAGTAAACGTCATAAGAATATGAACCATTCTTATATTCAGCCGTACCAATCAATTGCCCATCTGGTCGAGTGATTGTGGTTTCGACCATCGCAGCCACAGTATGCTGCCCTATTTGGCGTATATAATCGCCAAGAGTTTCAACAAGTGTATCGCCATTGACCACTTCTCTGTCAATATACACTTCAACTGTCATGATAAATTTTTTCATAAAACTCGTCTATCATGACTACTAAAGTAGATTTAGTAATCATGCCTTCTTCATACATCTCAATAAGCTGGTCAAGCTTTTCAGAAACAACCTTACTGATCTTGCCAGGTTTGCATTCCATGCCACCAGTAATCAGGTATTCTTCGTTATCTCTTCCCATAGCATTAATATAGTCCCTACGGTGAAGAAGATACAGCCCAAAAGGTAAAAAAGCAACGCTAATTTTGTCATAAGCAGGCGCGGAAGGATTCGAACCCTCACTAACAAGGTTGGAGCTTGTCGTGCTAAAACCGTTACACTACGCGCCCATAAAGCTAACTAGAGACAGGTCGTTTCGCCCCAACGCCCAGGAAGCCCACCTAGCTCTTTCCTCTTAAGCGGACTTAATTCGACAGAGTAATTAATTCTGCCTTTTAGGTCAACACCCAGCAGGTGCAATCAGCGTCTAGTTAGCAACAGGTGCGGAGCGAGTCGAACGCTCACCAGCAGTTTTGGAGACTGATATGCTGCCATTACACTACGCACCTAAACAGGTAATACAATCGGTCCAAAATCAGTAATTGGTGGTTCTGGCGGCAGAGCAAATCCACCCCAAAAATAGTTAATATCATCAATCCCGATAAATGGACTGAATGAGTTTAATGCATCAGTGGTTTGTTCCATTGTTCCACTGAACATGACCGATTCCCATTCACCTATAAATCGGTTAAACTTCTCTATATTGAAAGCTCCACTTGGCCCAAATTTAACCCCATATACAATGGTTCTGGTATAAAATCGTAAGTCACAATGACCTATAAAGAAACCAGTTGTCCCCATCAATACATTGAGGTTAATTAATTCTAAAATACCACCTGGGTCTACATCTGCCATGATGGTATTTAGTTGAATTTCTCAATAATAGCCTCCGCTAAATTAGTTTTCAAGGTTTCATTGCTTGCAGGAAGGGTATCACTTACAAATTCCCGATAAAGGAATCTCAAGTTCTCCATTCCTTCTTCCGTCGCCGTAGCTTTTCGCAGTTTAGAGCGAATTGCTTCTGGCGAATCGTCAAGGAATAAACAACCTTGCGGAGCCGATTTAGACATTTTCTTATTTGGTTCACGCAAATCTTTGATGCGACCCACCACTATGTTAGCGGTTGGGATAGTATATGGTTCGTAGAGCGAATTATACTTATGCAAGAGTTTCCTGGCATATTGCAGGTGTTGCTCTTGATCTTCGCCCACCATTACTTCTTCATATCCAGCAACATCGTGAACCATAAGGACTGGATACGTTAAGAGGTGTGCTGTCTGGTTGCTCGTCTCCGCAGACTTGAATTGAGTCATGCGGTTCAAATCGCCAATTTTGGCCAATTGGAGCAACTTGAAATACAATTCGGGGTTAAAAACATCTTTCTGCAACTTAATGTTCTTGACCCCGAAGTTGTATAGAACTTCGAGATTTGCACGCTCTGTGGGAGCGTGATAATTAGCAACCAGAACATCTACATCATTTTGCATTCCAGGTCGGATTACGGAGAAGTAATGACCGATATGCAAGCGGCCAGTTGGCCTAAATCCGCACAGTTTCGAGCCAAAGACGCACCATGTTAACCTTCCTTCTTCTTGAAAAAGTGAACAATACAGGACGGTGTATCACTTTCGTAGTAACAACTACTGTAATCTAATTCTGTTTCAACGTGAGTAGCACCTTCTGGAATTGAAACCATTTCCCAACCCCAATTTACCGTGCTAATCTTCTCATATTCCACCTTTGGTGGAACAACCTTCTTCTTAGCCATAGGGCGACCTCCATTAGTAGAGTCAGAGAGGCGGGAGTCGAACCCGCATGGTGTCCAGCTTCCGACGCTGGCGGCTTACCAATTAGCCCACTCTCTGATAAAGCTGCCTCGCTAGGGTTCGAACCTAGATTAAGTGCTTAACAGGCACCCGTCCTACCAATTGAACGACAAGGCAATAAAGTCGGAGGTATAGGAATTGAACCTATAAAGTCTGGCTTATGAGGCCAGACCAGCGCCTTGCGAACCTCCAATTTTTGAATTATAAAGTTCTTCGTGAACTTCTGCATGACAGCGACAACATAACAAATCGCATTTATCAACCTCTTTTTTAAGTTTTGATAAACCTCTTATTCGACCACCCGCACTAATTCCAAACTCTTTTTCATTAGGATCACGATGATGGAAGGCATAACAAGAAAGGTAGTCTTTGTCATAGCCACAACGTTCGCATTTTCCGCCTTTATAGGCTACCAAAGCAACTTTAGCACGTCGCCTCCACTCAATCACCTTTTTTACATTCCGATCTTTCCATGCTTGAGCCTTATTGATCTTTCTTTGCTTTTGATATTCAGCCCAAGCTTCTTCGCCAATTTCTCTTCTTTTTATTTTCATATATCACTCCACTGAGGAGTATTATACATGAAACTGGTAACTGAGTCAAGTTACCATAAGTGGCTTCGGAGGGATTCGAACCCTCACCAAACGGTTTAAAAGACCGCTACGCTGCCATTACGCCACGAAGCCTTATTTTCGGCATCGCAGCTACGTTTATAAAACATGACAAACCTCCTTTAATGGATAAAACAGGGTGATCGGTGGGAGTTGAACCCACTATTTACTGGTTCACAGCCAGTCGCTTAGCCGTTTAGCTTCGACCACAGTGGACCGTAAGGGAATTGAACCCTTCACAGGTTGCTTGCAAGGCATCCTCGCCCCCTTGGTACATGACGGCCCTTACCAAATTAAATCGTTCGCAAAATGTTGTTTCTTCCCAAAATATTTTCCAGATGGTGCAAATCTTACAGTTATTGTTTTTCTATTATGAAATAATTCAGGACCAAGACATATAACATTATCAATTCTCGGCACATAAACTAACACTAAATCAATTTCATCTTTGGTATAAACCTTACTCTTTCCATTATTTCTACACTCTTTCCTCAAATCCAATTCTGTAGAATCAACATCTGTACCTTCAGCATCAGCATATTTCACTTGAACACGATGAATCTTTAAACCATCGTCCAATAATAAATCATACCTTGCTTCTGTAGTCGGTTTGCTTACAATAAATCCTTTTTCTATTGCTCGTCGCTGGACCTCACAGGAAGCAATTTCACCTTTTTGGTGTGTTTCATACATTGCTTCATTTTACCTTAAATTACTTCTTATTTCAAGTGGCCCCACAGGGAGTTGAACCCTGATTCCGAGATTAAGAGTCTCGTTCGTTAACCAATTACGATCATGGAGCCGTAATAGCCCGCCAGGGATTCGAACCCTGTCCAAAACTTTCAAAGAGTCTTATGCTAACCATTACACCAGCAGGCAGTACCCCGTATGGGAATTGAACCCATCTATGCTGGTTGAAAGCCAGCCGACCTCACCTGAAGTCTAACGGGGCATAAAGAGCTAGTAGAAGGAATTGAACCCTCGTCACCTGCTTACAAGACAGGGGTAATACCACTATACGATACTAGCAATCAATAAGTGTGCAGACTGGTAATCTTCACGCCATGTTTTACGCTTACTTCCTGAATAGTTTCAGCGAAAACTTTGTCACACAGAATATGGACTTCGCCATACTTACAAGTCATGGCATAATCTGTGTTTAATTTAAGGCGATGTTCTTCACGAAGTTCATTTACAAAAACTTCCATTTTTATCTCCTCAAGTCAGGGATGTGGGAGTTGAACCCACCGCCTCCTGTTTCCAAAACAGGCGTCTCTCCAACGGGACTTATCCCTGATAATGAGTAATCATCCCTTAATGTTAGTTAAAAGATGATTACCCGTCCCCGACATAGGACATTTCTTACTATAACCATAAATTATCATCACTTATACCAGCATATTTTTTTATACTACCAAAGATGCGTTGAACTAAATTTGTATCATTAACACTTATACTACATATGCCATAAGGATATTTTACTTTTTTAACTTTTGGTATTCGCGTCTCAATGCTACCTTTCCTTAAATTTTTATCAGTTAATCCAAGTGTCTTTGTCCAATATTTTTCAACCTCTTCCAAACCATAAGGAGAAAGAACATGTGATCGACAAGTTATTACAATTTTATCATTTGCAATTCCATATATTTCTCTAATAAATTTTAAGAACAAAACCATCATAGATGCATCTGTATTCGTAAAACGAACACTATTTCTACTTTTTGTTCCTTCTGCCCAATACAACATACATCCAGCTAAATGTAAATTAAAATCATAGCTCTCACGCCGACCTTGATGCTGGTAATTCAATCTCGCTGCCGCAGCCCGTTTTCTATTAGTATCTGAAGTTATTCTAATACCATTGTATTGTTTAGTAGCAGGATTTTGTTTGAGTAATTTTAAAGTTTGATTTTTTGTTAACTTAACATTTTTCACCCAACCGCTAACACTACTTTTAGAAACTCCTAAGCATGTTGATATTTGGCCAAGGGATAACCCTTCAACTTTTCTTAGATAAATTGCTTTTTTCTTACTTTCCTTTTTCATTTTGAACCCCCGTATATTACCGTATAATACAGTAAGGGTTCAAATATTTCAATAATAAATAAGCGGTCCCGACGAGATTCGAACTCGCTCTAAAACAGTGACAATGTTTCGTGCTAACCATTACACTACGGAACCATACAGTGGAGCTACACGGAATCGAACCGAGAGGTCGGCATTGCAAGTGCCAACTGCTACCCATAGACTAGCCCCGAAGTCTGGCTACTCGGACTCGAACCGAGAGTAATGTCCTGCTTCCAACGCAGGCGGCTTACCAATTAGCCTATAGCCAGATACAAGAGGAGCTACCCTCTCGACCTTGTTTCACCTAGTTGAGATACTCTTTCATCATCGGGATTAGCGGTCCCTAGAAATTTCTCTCTCAGTTGGATACAGGTTCTCCAGAGTCGATGCGGCAGGAATCGAACCTGCGTCACAAGTTCATCGGACTTGGGCCTTACCATTAGACGACGCATCGAACTACGGCCACTCCAGGCTGGCCCACACTCCTAATTACTACGAGACTTATCTCCTATTTAAAATGTAATAAACTTATCTCCTATTTAAAATGTAATAAGCAACGAATTTCTCTACTTTAGGCAAACCAAGTGATTTTCGAATCTTGTTTTCAACCCGTGACATCCAACAATCTCCTGGGGTTAATAAATTAGGAATTAACCCAAGGCTTATTGGAATCCATAAGTACCATTCCACCATGAACGG
>Ga0315277_10005538_pt1 | contig 16613 bp, 17 predicted proteins | sample YL17G05_15_MG_FD_203695 | JGI IMG/M metagenome (GOLD analysis project Ga0315277, IMG submission 203695) | Sediment microbial communities from Yellowstone Lake, YNP, Wyoming, USA - YL17G05_15 | ecosystem: Environmental > Aquatic > Freshwater > Lake > Sediment | place: USA: Wyoming | collected... | reverse complement strand
TCAATTTCCACGAATAACTGTCCCCAATTCATCTCGGGGACCACAATTTTTTTCACGGACTGGGCGACTTGCGTCATTTTCTTCGTGGCAAAGGGCCAGATTGTTTTAAAGCGCAGGAGTCCGACTTTGATCCCTTCTTTCCGTAACTCTCTGACGGCGCCTTTCGCTGATCGTCCAGGCATCCCGTAGCAAACTATTGCCAGATCCGCATCATCGAGGTATAGTTCCTCGGTTTGGACTATTTTTTCTTCGTTATTGATGATTTTATCATTCACCGCCTCGACCTGGGCATACGAAGGAATCTCATCTTGCTGCATCGTATCCCCTTCGATTGGCAACCCCATTGGATTATGGGACACGCTTGGAACCCAAAAAGGCATGTAGGGGGTCCCAAGTTGATACATAGGTGTAATGATAAATTCACCAGTTTTCTTGTCTTTTCGCGTGAAAGGAATATAAGTCTGCGGATTCCCCTCCGGTAAACGGCGAGGGATTACCCGCTTTTTTAAATCTTCGGGCGTTGGGAACTTAACCACTTCATAAAGTTGCCCCAGCCAAGCGTCAGATAAGTAGATTACAGGGGTACGATAAATTTCGGCAGTGTTAAAGGCGTCAATGGCCATATCATACAGTTCTTGACAGGAACTCGGAGCATAAGTGGGCAAGATATAATCACCGTTGCCGCCATAATGGGCTTGCATTACATCTGAATGGTGTGGCAGGCTCACAATCCCGGACGATGGACCGGTCCGCTGCACATCAGAAATAACCAGCGGTAATTCGATGCCAGCGGCCCAACTAATGCACTCCTGCATCAAGCAGAACCCAGGACCGGAGGTACTGGTGCAAGCTTTGGCTCCCGCCGCTGATGCACCAATTACTGCTGCGATAGAGGCTAATTCATCCTCCATCTGCATAAATACGCCACCAATTTGGGGCATACGCCAGCTCATCCGTTCTGGAACTTCATTCTGAGGCGTAATCGGGTACCCCGCAAAGAATCGACAGCCCGCGGCAATGGCGCCCTCGACAAACGAATGGTTGCCCATCATTAAATCTTTGCCTTCCATAAACTCACCGATTTTCAAATTATCTCTAATTTCGGTAATTTCACTTGTGATAATTGTAATAATTTATTAAAACACTTAAAATTATGTTTATTAAATTACCTAAATCAACCTTTGTATGAAGCGATTATTCCGAAAGAATTAAATTCCCCAGAGGCATCTGAGCCGCTCTCCTAAAAGCGGCTAGTTAAAAGTGAATTTGATAGAAAATAGAAGAATATAATGATCCGTCTATTTGTAATTTAATATAAAATTTATTTTATGGGAAAAAAATAAAATAGTATTTTGTGGTTTCAAAGGATAGTTGAATGATATACCAATTTTATAGAAAGATAACGAATAAGGCAAGATGTTGTTTCTTCAGTTTAAAGAATAGGTGATAGAAATGCCGATTCTATATAAGGATGAAGAAAAAGGGAAGATGCTGTGTCTCCAGTTCGAGAGATGCAAAGGGTGTGAGCTATGCATCAATATCTGTCCCAAAAAAGTGTTAGAGAAATCAGAGACTTTAAATCGCAATGTGCAGTATCCTCCCACCATTTCGGGTGAAAAGAAATGCACCTTTTGCCAGTTGTGCCAATACGTATGTCCTGACTTCTCGATATATGTGATCCCGATAGAGGAGACGTAAATCATAAATGTGATCCCGTTAGAGGAGGCGTAAGTCATGAATAAAGTGGATATTTATAATTACGATATGAAGCCGGGGAAAACGGTTTTAATTGGGAATTTCGCGATGGTGGAAGGGGCCCTGGCGGCGGGATGTCGTTTCTTCGCGGGGTACCCCATCACGCCTCAGAACGATGTTCCCGAGAAAATGAGTGTGCGGTTGCCCCAACTAGGCGGGCGTTTCATTCAGATGGAGGATGAAATTGGTAGCATTTCAGCGGTTGTGGGGGCTTCCTTTGCTGGATTGAAAGCGATGACCAGCACCTCCGGACCAGGGTTCAGTTTAATGCAAGAATCGTTATCGTGGGCGGCATGTGTGGAAATACCCATCGTGGTTTGCGATGTCCAGCGAACGGGACCTGGATCAGGGATCGTTTCCCTTCCACATCAATCTGATATCATTCAAGCGCAATATGGCGGAAATGGTGAATACAAGGTCATCGCCTATGCGCCTTCTTCCTGTCAGGAACTGTTCGATTTCACCTTTGATGCGTTCAATGATGCCGAGAAATGGCGCGTTCCGGTCTTTGTGTTTTCAGATGCATGGTTAGGAAATGTGCGTGAGCGAGTAATTATTCCATCTTTAGAGGAGATAAATGAGAAGATCATTCCTAGAAAGCCTATGCCCGATGATATGAGTAAATGGATACCGTTTTCAAGGAAGGTAGGGGATAAAATTGAAGTTCCAGATGCGGTTCCTACCTTAGGCTATGATAGTTTTCCAGATTGGGTCTCTTCAGTCACCCATAATCCAACGGGCATCGCCAGCGAAGAAGGTCCGGTCTCCTATAAGATGATTGAGGCGATTTGCGATAAAATCACCAAAAATGAAGAGAGCATCTGTAAGACCAAATCCTACTTCTTAGATGATGCGGATATCGCCGTGGTAACCTACGGGTTCCCTTCGAGACCGGCGCTCGCCGCGGTGCAGGAAGCTCGGAAAGCGGGAATTAAGGTAGGGTTGTTGCGCCTATTGACGGTATGGCCTTTCCCCACGAAAATTATGCATGAATTATCAGAGAAGGTAAAAAAAATAATTGATGTCGAAATGAACTGGGGGCAAATGCTCGTTTGGATACAGGCCAACCTTGCGGAGGGAACTCAACTCAAATTTGTTCCGCAAATATCAAAATTACATGAACCGAAAGAAATTTTAGATAAAATTAAGGAGGCTGTGTGATATGTCTATATCAGATGTTCAAGGGGAACCCAATCTGCCGGAACATCCACTTGTTGCGAATAAAGTTCTTTATTTAGCAAAATTATTTCACGGTATTAGGAGTTTCTTTTGCGGCGGATGTGGGTATGGGTCAATCGCCCAAATGATTGGAACTGTTTATTTCGAGGATAAGCTCGATGTCAATAAATACCCATTTATAAACGGGGTAGGATGTTACACGATGATCCCGATTATTATGCCTGGCAAAATCTTGATGAACTTACACGGGCGGGGGTTAGCCGTTGCGACAGGTGTCCAAATGGCGAATTCGGATCTCAAGCCCATCATCATCGCCGGCGATGGGGATTTGTTGAGTATCGGGACCAATCACTTTATTCATGCGATGAGACGCAACCTAGACTGCGTTTGCCTTCTGCTACACAATTTAACGTATGGAATGACGGGCGGTCAGATTGCACCGACAGCCCATATTGGTCAAATTGCTTCGACTGCGACACAGGGAGTCATGGACGAGCCAATTGATGCCGTGGAACTAGCAAAAATAGGGGGTGCCACCTACATTGCCAGATGCACAACCGCGCAACCCCTTCAATTCATGAAGTATTTCCGAAAAGCCCTAAAACACAAGGGATTCGCATTCATTGACATGGTTTCGCAGTGTGTCACGTATTTTGGTCGGCATAACAAACTGTCTTCACCCGTAGAAGTCTTTAATTGGATTAAAAGCCACACCCTGACTATCAAACAGGCCGAAGGAATGTCCAAGGCGGAGTTAATGGATAAATTTGTGACCGGCGAATTCGTGGATATCGAAAAGCCCACACTAATGGATAATTACTTCGGTGTCATTGAAAAATCTCAGAAGGGAAAAGGAAAATGACACGTACGGAAGTGAAAATCTCCGGATATGGCGGGCAGGGGGTTCTGACTCTTGGTGCGCTCATTACAAATACATCAATTATGTACACGGACACCCTCAACGCGTCGCAGTCGGAATCATATGGCGCTGCCGCACGCGGCGGGGCCTGTTGGTCGGAGGTCGTGATAGAGGATTCCCCTGAAGAAATCAATTATCCCCGCACAACCCCAAAAAATGTCGATGTGGGGATATTCTTGACCGATGAGGCCGTGTCAAAATATTTGGGTGAAATCAAGCGTGAAGGTGGCATCGTCATTTATGATCCCTCGAGCGTGGGAAAGATCAGGACCAAAAATACGCAAGTCGTTTACAGCATTCCCGCGCAGCAAATGGCAAGAGAAAACTTGAAAAATCCGCTGACTACCAATGCCATCATGTTCGGCGCATTCACTGCCATAATGGACATCTTTGATAAAGCCGCAGCTTTAAAAGGCGTAAAAGAGGTTTCCCCAGCTAAAGCCTATGATATTAATATCCAAGCTTTCAATGTCGGCTATGATTTTGCCCTAGAACAGAAGAAAAATCTAAAAAAAGCAGCTTAATTTTTTTAGTTACTTCTTTTTCTATTGAATACGCTTGTTCTGATTCAAAGTTTAGATCGTAAGAATTGTTCTAACTCCTCTTTAGAGGTTGGCAACGTGGCGTTTTCATTTTCGTTGGTTTCTTGGAATTTCTTTAGGAGTTTAGCGACTAGCTTCTCATTTTCCAGAATGAGGGGGATGACGCCAAATTTATCGCGATAAATCTCCCGGGGGTTCGGACCGCCCTTCAGGGGCGCGAGAATTTTATCGACGACCTTCTTGGCGACCCAATCTTCGACCGAGGACGCCTCTTCTTCGGCTACCACATCTTTCGTGCTTTTGCCCGGACGCTCTCCGCCCCATTTCAGGGTTACCAAGTTTCCGTTAACTGAAATGAAATAATCATCACCCAACACGATATCTGCACTGGTTTGATCCAATCCTTTGAATTCTCCAAAATCAACTTGGAGTTGGGCGATTTGATCTAAGGACGCCGAGGGTATTTTAAAGAGAAATGTTTCGGGATTGAATTTTTGCTGTTTTATTCCGATCAGGAGCCCGGTGAAAAGGTGCGGGCAGAACCCGTTCATTTGACCTGTTTTGCAACTGCAATCATAACTCAAGAGGGTGCCATCCTTAGAGAACGTGAGTGTAGTTTCTGTCTCCCATTGCCAGCCCTTGAACTTCAGTTTGAGTTCGTTCTCTGAAAAATTTAGAGATTCCAGTTTTTCTCGGTCAGCTTCTTTCTTGATATATGCCTGAGCCTCATTGAATAACTCTTCAAGATAGCCCTGCTCTATCTTTTTCAGAATTCCTTCCATTTCTTCCTCCGCAAGATGCTCGAGTAGGAAATCAATCAAGCCTTCCTTAGTATTGTATGGCTTTTTACTGTAGCCTTTAAGCATGTTCTCCTTCAGATTATTTTCAGCGCAGTAGTTATTGTAATTTGTTATAATTTCAAGGATATGCTCTCTGGTTTTCGATGAGAGCAGGGCTTTCAATTTAAAATTTATATTCGGATTCGATAATGTCATGGAATTCCCCTATTTTCTATTTTGAAAAGTGTGAATTTTTAAGGCGTATTGAATTCAATTAGTTTTATATTATTAATGATAGTATTTTTTAATTGTTTTACGTACTCAGATGAAGAGAAATTCGCAAAGCCGATGTATTTACGCCGGTTTTCCGAATGACTTTGTCCAATTGGTGAATTGAAATGACAAAATACAAGTGCACGAGATGCGATTGGGAGAGCAAGAAGAAGGAGGATTTGAAGTATGTGCCCATCTGCCCAGATTGTGCAACGGGGCACAGTCCACTGTATCGAATGATGAAGAGAGGGAATCTATTGGAGTGCCCTTCTTGCAGCTGGATTGGACCGCCAGAGAAGGCATTATCGGAAGCAGAATGCCCAAAATGTGAGGATCAATATATTCGAGAAGAGTAACTATTTAACTTCCTCAAACCAATTTGTCATTCGCTTTACCATTTTAGGGGCTTCCAGTATTTTATCTAAATCCGCATTGAAAGATAGGAACTCGTCGAGATCGGGCGCGGCTTTTTCAAGAACTGTTTTAAATTTACCCAGGAAAAGGTCCCGAATTTTTTCTAATCCCGCTTGGACGTCCTTAACGTTGATTTTTTTAGGGCAACGAACCACAATAAACATTTGATAGGGGTCAATATAGAGGAAAATTAATTGCGATTCCCCAAAAACTAAGGTTTGTAAATGTAAGCCACTGAATGAGGTCTCAATAAATCCCTGAATCGCGGAAAGAAAACCGCCAAATAAAGCGGGATCCACCTTAGTATCATTGCTGCGGTTAAAGAGGGGAGCTCCACTTTTATTCACAATCCATATTTCGGAAATTTTTTCCATCTAAATTACATCACTTGAATGCGTTGGAAAACAGTGTAGATGCTCGTATGAAAGACCTTCAATGGAAATGGATATTTTTTGAAGAGCGCCCGCAATTTTGTTCGTAATTCAGTGCTTCTTTTCTTATAGTCTTCGGATTCTAATATTTCAGGGTCAAATTTATGGAGAAACACGGAACATTCGCTTTTCTGCGTGAGGCTTTGCAAGGTATCGAGTACTTTTTCCAGGTATTGGAGCGCGTTTTCGTAACGCGCGGCATCTTGGATGTCGATAACATAAATTAGCATATCGGTCCCTTTGAAATTCTCCGGTTTGGTAAAGTATTTTTGGCGATAGGCTTCCTGCCCGCCAAAATCCCAAACGTAATAGGTGGCATCCTGTGATTCAAAATTTTCGGTTGAAATCCCTGCCGTGGGCTTCAAATTCGCGAAGCGCTGAATACCAGTCTGTTGTTTCAAGGTCAATAAAATAGTTGATTTGCCGGCATTATCTAAGCCGAGAATAACCATTTTCTTTTTCGGTTTCGCTTCCATGATTTAAACACCCATCAATTTCGCAAAGCGAATGACGTCACGGAGCTTCCAGAATGGGCTATATTTGATACGTCGGAGGATGATATTACCAAAGCGTTTAACCCAATCTTTGAGGCCATAACTCGAGTACACTGTGAATTTGGTAAGGTTTTCGATATTCCCTTTCAATTCAAAATCGTATTTCGGCTTTTCATCCGGTTTTAACGCTTGAAGCTTAATTTCACCGTTTTCTACTGCGCCTAAGACAACTCCTTGATCCGTGATAGTTAGCAAGAAACTTCTGTTCCAACCCTTTGTAAGTTTATTCCGTTCCTCAACGTCCTTCGAGTAAAACGTCGCAAATAACATATCCGCGATAATTTCGATTTCTGTTTTCATAGTAAAAAATTAGCTCTATTGCTTTTAATAAAACTAGCTAAAGCGATGAATCACAGAATTTCTTTTAATTCCTTTTTTCTTTTAATAATTTTCACTTTTTACGACTAACTTTCCAACGCCGGCCTGATAAAAGCCATTGGGTGTTCTGATCTGATATACATAATGTCTATGATAATCAAAAATAGGTTTTCTCCACTCTTTCAAGGGTTTATCAAATTGGCTACGTTTGTAAACTAAGAGATCCCACAACCCAGAATCTTCATGAAATAATGGATATCTTAAATAGGTTTCAGCGTATAACGCTCTCATATCTTTTATGTAATCCTCAGGAGTGTAAGAATTAGAGAGATGAACGACTTCTCCCGTTTTAAAATCAATGGCATCCTGATTTAAATAGTCGCAATCATACTTAATATCCTCATATGATGATTTAAACCTCAAATGATTAGGTTCGGAAGTTTTTGGTATCCTAGGTTGAAATCCTACTTTTTCAGCTAACATCATTAATTGTTGTAACTCTGTAAAATTCCAAACAAGCGTAATATTTGGTTGAAGATTATTTCGTCTATTCAGAAATGCCTGTTTTGCAGCTTCAATATTTTTACAGTTTAAATAATCCGTTAAATCATGAATATCTTCACCACTTCTGTCATCTACGTCCTCGATGCTCATCAGTTTATGGGGTTCTGGCTCAATATTTTTAGGAATTGGCAAAGCATATACGCTACTTATAGGATACTGTATTTGGAATAGCTTGGTATCCTCAACTACTTTAGAAACTTGGATTGTATCGTTGTTTTCCAATAGCAATTTGCAATCTTCAGTCGCATATAACCAATTATAACAATTTGAAATCCGGTAAATTTGTTGAGAAGTTTTTTCCCTTATAACCTCTATTATCGGCTCCCAGTCTTTATTAGTCCAAATTTTAAGCCCATCCAACCGGGGACACCCATATAACTTCTTTATTGGCATTACATGAACTAATTCACGCTTTACGATTATAGGTGATATACCAATAAGACCTACCATCATTTCACCAAACAAATAGGTATGTTTCGCTCAAAGATCTATTGAGTTATAAAATTTCTTTTAATTCATTCAAATTGGCAATGACGGTGTCGGGTTTAAACATGTCAAGGTCGAGCTGCTGGGCGGATGCTTTCAGGAAAGGGGCGCTTTCAAAGATATATTTGCGGAGGAAAGTCTGATTTTGGTTTATTGCTTGGGTGCGCGCTTGGATAGGCAATTCTAAATATTGCTTCGGGAGTTTCCGCATGAGCCAAATTGCTTGGTACCCAGCACTTTTCGCCCCATACACATCAAAATAGAGGCTATCCCCAATCACAATATAGGGCTCTGGGAATCCCTGAGTGGCGAATTCAAAAATTTCCGGATTAGGCTTGACAAAGTTAAATAACATAGGATCTGGCATTACAATTTTTTGGAAGTATTTCTGAAGCCCCAACTTCTCAATTATACTATCCTGATATTTATGTAACCCATTCGTCAAAAGGACCATGACGTATTGGTTCTCCGAAAGCCACTCGAGAGCACTTACAACATCCTTATAGAGAAAGCTATGCTTGGTAATTTCGTCAGATTTATAGTAATCCTCAATTTCACAATTCCACGCCCCAGGCAGGTCATATTGCATCAGATATTCACGGGCAATTAAATCCCAATCATACGCAGGCGTTTTATCTTCGGCAGCCAGTTTCTCGAGGAATCTTTTAATGATTTCTTGAAAAACAATGGATTTATCGGCAGGTAGATTATGGGTCTCAAGCTTCTGGCATAGCATCTTCATTAGAACCTCAGAAAAAAAGGTCGAATGTAAGAGTGTTCCGTCCAAGTCAAAAATGAGAACCATATGTAACACTATTTCTAAACTGTTTGATTAAAAATGTTTTGATGTTGATAGATAGAATCCGGCAATGTTGGGTGGGTTTTTTCAACAAATTCAATGACTTTGGGATTGATATTCGGAAGTCCAAGGGTATATGCGATGGAATCGAGAAATAATTGCGTTGGGCTGAAAAAGCCATACTTCAGCGCAAAATCTTTATTGAATCCGTAGGTTCTTGCTAATTTTTTCAGGACCTCATAGGATCCAGAACTGAACTGAATGGCGCGTTTAGGTTCTTGGGTTATGCTTAGGGGAAGGTTGAGTGTCTCCCCGATTTTTCGTAAGATATATTTCCGGATTGGGGGTTGGACCTTAAAGGCAGGGGGAATTTGCATGCTTAGTTCCACAAATTTCGGAGTTAAATAGGGAAACCGGAGCTCAACGGAATGTGCCATAGTGACGGCATCATCGCGGCGCAGACTATCCTCTGCCAAATTTCGGAGATCGGTCCACAGCGCCTCATGCAGAGTTTGCGGGTTCTGTGCGAATTGCATTGCATGGCGTTCATATCCAGCGAATAATTCATCCGCACCCTCTCCTGTAAAAACCACCTGAATCCCCTTACTCCTCAGATACTGCGAGGCATAAAACAAGGGGAAGGCAATATTTAATTTCTTCTCTTCTTGGCTTTCCAAATGGTAAATCAGAAACGGCAGCATTTTTTCTAACGTGGCAGTATCAAATTTTAGAACTTCGAGCGGAATCTCTAGAAAATCCGCGGCAGTTTGCGCTTTTTGAATATCTTTCGAGACCTCGTTCCCTACCACTAGAGAAGTAAAGGGAATATTCCGTTGTTTTAAACAGGCCGCTAATAAGGTGCTATCCAGTCCTCCGGAGAGCAGCATGTAAAAAGGGTTTCGCCATTGTAATTTAAGTAAATTTATTTGCAGAAATTGCAATATTTCTTCGGAATAGTAAGCTAGGCTTCGTTCGATGAAGGCGTTTCCTTTGAAATCAGCTTGGAAAATGGAGGTAAAGCCCTTTTCCGCAACGCGAACGACTCGTCCGGGCGGAAGCGGCTGCGATGGAGTGAAGCCAGCAGCCCAAAGGGCCTTTTGCTCAGAGGCAAAAGCGACATACTTTGGACCACTATACAGATGTAGGGGCTTAATACCTAATAAATCCCGAAAAAGAAACACATGGTTTGCAAGAAGTAAGGCTCCTGCGAACATGCCTTCTAAAGAATCATATACCTTTTCGAATATTTGTGTAAAATCGAATATTTTATCCTGTAATTCTTCAAAAAAATGGATAATTATACTGGAACTTCCGAGATTGCAACTGTGGTTATTATCCATTTTATTTTTTATTTCCAAATTATTGATACTTCGGCCATCTAACACCAGAAACCTATTCATTTGACAATCAACGTAAGGAATTGGCGTATCTTCCTTTTCTAAAAGGAGGTAGCGCCCGACAATCCCAAACGAGGTTCGTAAAGTGGAAATTTCTTCGGGATGCTCACTAATGACTAAATCCCACCCATTCTCGCCTCTTTTGAAAATACAAAAGGGGGAATTGCCCCGGTGTTCTAACTTCCTCGTCATAATTCCCAGAAACTTGGAAATATCGCTCCCATCTCTGGAGGCAATGCCTGCAATCAGCCCCATCTTACGCCTCGTCACCTTTTATTGTGTGAACTACCTCTAATTTTTCATTTTCGCTTGATTCATTCTATTGCAAAAATTTAATTATTGATTTTCGCTTAAATTACTTAATTGTTTTAGGTGAGGTCTATGTGTAAATATTGCGGTTTATACGGAGATGGCCATAAGTGGTATCTCAATCCGAAGAACTTCACGGAAGAGATGGTGAATTCGGTTCGGGTACAAACGGCGCGCGTGGTGGCAATGCTGGGGGGACCAGAGAAAATGGATTTTGAAATGGGGGCTGCCGAAGGGATTGATAAGATGCTACCCAATATCCACGATCAGAACGCCCTGAAAAACTTGAATGAGATGGTTGCTGACAAATTACATGGCGGGCAGGTGGTTCCGCTGGAGGATGCACTCAAAGTTGTGGATCTCACCAAAGGGGCGATTCTTATACCGTGTTACTGCCGCAAGTATTTCGCCGGTATCGAGAAAATGACTTGCATGTTCTTCTATCCGGTGTCGGAGATGGTCCCGAAAACGCGCCCCTGGGAACGTTGCGAGAAACTCACCCCGGAAACCGCTAAAGTCTACCTGCACGAATTCGACCGCCTGGGGTTCGTCCATTCCGTCTTTTGGGCGCCCATGCCTGTACCAATCGTCATCTGCAATTGCGAGTATCCATATTGTATAGGCCTTAAAGGACGCGTGAATTACGGCGTGATGAATACCACCCGGAAGAGTGAATACATTTGCGTGGTGGACCGAGACAAATGCGATGGCTGCAAGGGTGAACCGAAATGCTCGAAACGCTGTTTCTTTGGCGCCATCAAATATGCACCATCCGAGCAGCGGGTGCTTGTCAGCCCGACCGATTGCTTCGGGTGCGGGGTCTGCCGCGTATCGTGCAGTCGAGGAGCAATGAAACTACTCGATCGGACTCAGTTTCCTGCTCTGCAGGACGAATATTAATGTCAAATAAGTTAGGACGTAAAAACTAAGGTCAGAATAATCAGAAAGAATTAAAGGTATCAAAAAAGCCACCCAGTTGGCCAGACAGAGTCCTTTTTATTTTTTTACTCACATCAATCTCATAATAAATCTCAGCTATCTTTTGGATGATGGGAATTTCAGAACGTTCAATAGTAATATTCTGTTCAGTTTTCATGTTTTTGATGAGGATATCTTCAGAGATTTCGGGAATTTCCTTTATTTCGGATAGAATCTTATCTGTGTCGAGTATTAGGCGCTCAAATTCTCTATTTGTTGCTAAAACTTGCATATTTATATCTTTAATTTTCAATATCTCTTTGAATAGCTTCGATTCAAAATTGAAATATTCTCGATCGGGATAGGGTTCAGAGATCACGTTCGAATAGAAATCGATAATGAGATTATCTTCATAGAGCTTGGGATTTTCCAGATATTTCTCTATTTGAATGCTAGAAATGCCGTTTCCATATTCCAGGGTCGGAAAGATCTTTTGGAGGAATTTGATTATCGCCCGAATATTGGATTCGATATCGTCCCCGATAAAAAGGATGGGAATCCTGAAGAAAATGGCGTGAAACATATTAAAAAATAGGTCTTGACCAAAAAATGCAATTAAACTTTCCAGAGAAATGTTGGTAATATCCAAGGCATCTTTGAATGCCCCCAATTTCTCAATTTTTTTGGTATTCATTTTCATCTTTTTATCGAAGAAGGCAATGTAGGTGTGCCCGCATCCCACGGGAGATACTTGAAATCGTATTTTTTCCGGCGTCTTCCAGGCTAGAAATTTGGGAATGAACTTCAGTGCATAAGTTTTGCACTCTAAACACGATATCTTCCAGAGTTCATGAGCTTCAAACTGAAGTAACTGCCTTTGATTTAAATTATAGAGTGCGACCAAGATTTCAGGTTTTGGGGCATCGACTAATTTCATCAGGTCTGAGAGCTTCGGTTTTTCGGTGCTTTTTTGAAGTATCAATCCTTCTAGGAAGGTAAATTTCTCCTTTTGGGGTATTTTGATATTTATAATTTTGATTGCGCCTTGGTATTTCGGGTCTCTTGAAATGATCGGAGTTTTTATTTCGATCTGAGGTACCTCCTGAACAATAGGAGCGGTTCCTACCTGTGGACCCAGTTCATGGAACATTTGAACCAAATTATTCAATTTTGCATTATAATCATTCATGATTGATTTAAATACCAATAATTGTCCGATTTTCCCTTTTGGGTTGTATAATACAGTTACCGACTCGGCGGTGGTTTTAAAGAACATGATGTTTTGAGCCGAAATAGGAATGCTGTGATCGCCGATGCCTAAATACTTGGAATTACTCTTCACAAAATCCTGAATGAAATTTCGATACGCCTCAAAAGCCGCATCGAAAAATATGAAATACCCCTTTTCGTCAACTAACGTTACGTAAACTCTCACTCCAATCATAGTGCCCAATTTATGGCTAATTTCCTTTGCGATTATTTCAATTTCGGAACTCATCGGGAGCCACTCTCTAATATGTTAAGATATTGAATGAAGTAATGCAATTCCAAATTGGAATTATAGTTCGATTTTAAAAAAAATAAAAAAAAATGAATTATTTTTCGCCTTTTACCCTGAATAAACCCCAATAATAGAACAACATCGCCGGAATAAATAAGAATCGCCCGATTGTTGCTATCCAAATATCAAATCCAACTATTTCTACTATGCTGCCTATATTGAAACAGATAAGACCAAGTCCCATGAACAAGGACATATGACTTTTTTTGGGTGATTCGGCCCGAACTTTGACGGCGTAGTAAAAGAAGACCAGCATCGGGATGATTAATAAAGGTGTATCAATAGCGTAGACAAGGATTTGTGAAATCTCAGAGATAGCTAGTTCTGTTGCAGCCCAATCAACTGTTACTGGACCGAGGAACCAAAAGTATCCAAATATTGCCATGAACACAACAACAATCACTGCGAAGATCTTCCATAGTTTAGGCGCCGCCATATTGAATGCAAAAGTACAGATAGATATAATTGCTAAAATGCTAAATGCTTGAGCGACATAGCCGAATATTACTGCATAGGTTGGATCTGGCATGGGAGGAGGGGGCCAAGTTTGAAACACTATAATACAAAATTTTTCAAGGACGACAAACAATAGCGCCAAAGCAGCGCCTAAAACGCTCAATGCAAAAAAGAAAGTTGCTATTCCTTTAGTCTGACGATATGATTTTAACCCTTTAAGTCCCACAATGAAGCCAATAACAACAGCGATTAGAACAAATGTAATACTCAAGGTAAAAGCTAGCCATTGTTCAGATGTAAGAGGTAGTGCCATTTTTTATTTAACTCCCCAAAAACTTCAATTATTTATATTGAAGCGTTTAAATTCAAACTTCAGTAGTATATAAATCTAGTGAATTTTAATTATCGATAACATTCAAACTCAATCAAAAATACATCCTAATAATGTTCGATCTCAAATTAAAAAAATAAAAAAGTAGGTTTAATTTATTGCTTTTCAGCCTTGTGCTCCTTATAGACAGCTCTGATCGAAAGAATGATGGCAATGAGTAGGGGGACGGTGAGCAGGAACAGAATGAACGCTTCCGTAGAACCTAAGTTGGGAGTACTCGATCCGCTCATACTGGTAATCAGCCACATACCCAGAATGGCTAAAATAGGGAAATAATCTCGTTTTTTCATGGCGGCCACCAGATTGGGAATAATGGATCTCCTATATTTATTCCACCTACTTTTAGAGCAACTACTAAGATTTGCGCGAGCACCAGAATCGCTAAAGTCAGACCCAGCATGCCTGCAAGACCGAGGTAAAAGACGCCTGTGGTTTTCTTCCGTTTCCATTTCTCTTCCTTTGGCGGGATCTTCTCCCAAAGTATCGCAAAGAGGAAAATCAATAAGAACCAGCCGATAAAATTGGTAAAGGGTATTCCCAATATCCAGAACGTAGTTTGTTGTGTTGCTAATGTTTCAGCTTGCGGCCATGCCCACCAGATATTTCTCACAGCAATAGGATCTATCATTAAATCGAGACTCATTGCCAGCACTCCACCGACTGCAGCTCTTGTGTACAATCGGCTATTCTTGAACAATTTGGTCGCTATATACACCATAGAATAGGCGATGAAGAACCAGCCAATGCAGACTGAGAGCGGGACGGTTATGAACCAGAGATAGTACTGTTCAGGGTTAAAGTAGTAGGTAGGCTGCCCTGTGAAGTAACCGATGAGAATCCAGATGTTTTCTTCGATTCCTGTGAAGAGGAATGAGCCAGTGAAAAAGAGGATAGTCTTCCACCAGCCAAAGGTCTTGTAGCTATGGTAGAGGCATAAGACGGCAAGGAGGACGGGAAAAGTTTCTCGGAGGATGATTGTCGGATCCCCAAGAGGAGCTAAGCCTTTCCAGAAATCCCACATTCGTGCCCAGAAAATTGGATCAGGAGGGGGAAATGCCATTTCGTGTTTCCTTCTTTTAGTTCTTGATTTTTTTAGGGAGTTTTTAAAATACTCGAAAGAATTATTTCATTTTTATTCTATAAATAGATATAAGTAATAGAGCAGATAGGAATTTCAAAGAATTGGTGAGTAATATGAGTGAAGATGTCGTGTTAATCGAGAAAGATGAAGCGAAGAATATCGTTACGATAAAGATGAATCGGTTGGCGAAGAAGAATGCGTTAAATTATGATTTATTCATGGGGTTGCAGCACGCCGTAGAGGACGTGGAAAAAAGCGATGCTCGGGTGGTGATTCTAACGGGGGGCGAAAACTCATTTAGTGCTGGAATCGACCTGAAGATGCTCACAGGGCAAGGGCAAGTGTCAGATAAAGGCGGGGCGCCTACCAAGCCGCAGAACTTCCGATACTGGTTGAATACCTTTTTACAGCCAATTTTTACGCGGATTGAAAAAATGGAGAAGCCAGTGATTGCAAAGATAAATGGCTATTGCTATGGCTCGGGGTTTGAGATGGCGCTCGCGTGTGATTTTCGATTTGCGGTTAAATCGGCGACGTTCACGATGCCCGAGTCGCTCGTCGGGATTATCACGGATGTTGGGGGTACCATTCGCCTCACGCGTATAGTAGGAATCGCCAATGCCAAGGATATCATCATGACGGGGCGGACGTTTGATGCGGAGGAAGCATATCGACTAGGAATTCTAAATGGAGTCGCAGTAGATCAAGCGGGGCTAGATAAAATGGTGGCAGATTACGCAGACAAACTCTTGGAGGCAGCTCCATTAGCGGTAGGGATGGCAAAAAGGCTAATAGATCTATGTTATGGGAAAGACGCGGAGTATGGGATGCAGCTGGAAGGGCTAGTGAATTCACAATTGCTACAGTCGAAAGATTTCTTCACAGGGGCAGTTTCACGGTTGGAGAAAAAGAAGCCACAGTGGAAAGGAAAATAAAAAGGTGATTTATAGTGGAGAATGCGGTTCTTTTAAGATGGCTATTGATTATCGGTGGTATTGTTGAAATATTTTTGGGGATTGCCTTTATCTTTATTCATTTATTAGTTCCAGCCATGGGGCTTTCCGTTGACATACCGATCTTCCCGCAACTGGCAGGGTGTCTCTGTATCTGTTTCGGCTATCTCCTGATTTATTCCTCGAAAGATATTAAGACCTACTCGATAATTCCAAAAATGAATGTTCTCTTACGCTTTATAGTGCAACCGGCGGCGATTTATAACCTATTCGTAGTGCCAGCGTTTATTCCGATACTGATTGGATCCGCAATTTACGATATTGTTTGGGCGATTCTGGTCTTAATTTTACTCAAGAAACTGGGATATTGGCTGAAACCCAAGTCAAATTAGAAAATTAGAATGGACTTACCATTTAAAATGCAATTTCAACAGGGCTTTTATTTTTTCAACAGCCTCTTTATTTTTTTCGTCACCAGGTTGTTCCTCAAGGAGCATCGTGTAATCCTGGGCGGAGACAAAGTCCGGAAAGGTT
>Ga0315277_10005537_pt1 | contig 16614 bp, 14 predicted proteins | sample YL17G05_15_MG_FD_203695 | JGI IMG/M metagenome (GOLD analysis project Ga0315277, IMG submission 203695) | Sediment microbial communities from Yellowstone Lake, YNP, Wyoming, USA - YL17G05_15 | ecosystem: Environmental > Aquatic > Freshwater > Lake > Sediment | place: USA: Wyoming | collected... | reverse complement strand
CGAGGGTTTCAAGATAAAAATCAGCCGGGCCCAGTCCGTACCTGCGGCTCCAGCCAAGGTCCCGGGGCCGGACCCCGGCGCCCCGCCGGAACCGGCTCAGCCCTCCGCCCAGGCAACTCCAAGCACCTCGGAAGCCCTTGACCAGTTCCATTACATCACTTCCCCTATGGTTGGGACATTCTACCGGGCGCCCAATCCCACTTCTCCTTCGTTCGTCGAGATCGGTGAGGAAGTGAAAAAGAATCAAACCCTCTGCATCATCGAGGCCATGAAGCTGATGAACGAGATTGAATCCGACGTGGACGGCGTCGTCGCCGAGATCTATGTGGAAAACGGAAAGCCGGTCGAGTACGGACAGAGGCTATTTGCCATCCAGACTTTGGCTGCCTGAACGCCCATGTTTTCCAAGATCCTGATCGCCAACCGGGGAGAAATCGCCCTCCGGGTCATCCGGGCCGCCCGGGAGCTCGGCCTTAAGACTGTGGCGGTCTATTCCGAAAGCGATCGAAACAGCCTTCACACCATCCTGGCGGACGAAAAGGTCTGCATCGGCCCGAGCCGGTCTTCCGACAGCTATCTCAATATTCCCAATATCCTCGGCGCGGCCGAGCAAACCAAGGCGGAAGCCATCCATCCGGGATACGGATTTCTGGCCGAGAACCCGAGGTTCGCCGAGATCTGCGAATCCTCGGGCTTCGTTTTCATCGGTCCGCAGCCGGCCATGATCAAGCTCATGGGCAATAAGAGCCTGGCCCGCCAGGAGATGAAGAAAGCCCACCTCTATATCCTGCCGGGCAGCAACGAGATCGTCCAGGACCTGGCCGAGGCCAAGAAGATCGCCAAGAAAATGGGTTATCCGGTGATCATTAAAGCGGCGGCCGGGGGAGGCGGCAAAGGGATGAGGATCGCGCGCACCCGAGTCCAGCTCGAAGAGCAGTTCGGCCTGGCCCAGAACGAAGCCAAGGCCTCCTTCAGCGACTCCTCGCTTTACGTCGAAAAATACCTTACCAACTCCCGCCACATCGAAATCCAGGTCATCGGCGACAAGCACGGCAACGTTGTCGCGCTTGGGGAGAGGGAGTGTTCGATTCAGAGAAAGCACCAGAAGCTTATCGAAGAATCCCCTTCTCCGTTCGTCGATGACAAGTTGCGCAAGAAGATGATCAAGGCGGTCGAGGACGCCGCCCGTCACATCGGCTACCAGAGCCTCGGGACGTTCGAATTCCTGGTCGACGAAATGAAAAGGTTCTATTTCATGGAGGCCAACACCCGTATCCAGGTCGAACATCCGGTCACCGAGATGGTCTACAGCGTGGACTTGGTCAGGGAGCAGATCAGGATCGCGGCCGGAGAAAAGCTCTCCATCCGCGACGGCATGGAGATGCGGGGCCACGGCCTGGAATGCCGGATCAACGCTGAGGACCCGAAGACCTTCAGCCCCAGCCCGGGAACGATCGATTTCCTGCTCCTGCCAGGTGGCCATGGAATCCGGGTGGACTCGGCCGCTTATCAAGGATGGCAGATTCCGCCCGCCTATGATTCCCTGGTCGCCAAGATCGTCGCCCTGGCCCCGACCAGGGCCGAGGCCATCAGGAAGATGCAGACCGCGCTGGAGATGACCACGATAGTCGGGATCAAGACCAACCTTCCTCTGCATCTCGCCATTCTGGCTGATACCGATTTCGCCACGGGCAGCTACGATACTCAGTTCATGGAGAGATTCCAGCAGAAAAACGGCAATAATCAGAAGTGAGGGCGCGGTTCCTCACGGCCGGTCACGATCGTAACCATGAATTGGCCGGAGTTGTCCCCGATGACAAGTTCATTAACCCCCAGGAAGAGACGACCCTTTGCCGGCATCTCCACCCTGTTTCTGGCGCCGATAGGGAATAGCTCGGCGGCCTCGTCGATTTTCTCATCGCCGGTCTTCTTGTCTTTTATCAGGGTGACGGCGATGACCACTTTCCCGATCAGAGATCCCAGGTTGCGGTCCGTCAGCGGCTGCTGGACGGTCCGGAGGTCATAGCCGTCAGGCCCGCAATCCGCCTGAGGATTGCCTTTCTGAAGAGAGATCATCCCCTCGGCGTCAAACTCGATCGCCTGGCCCTGAACAACTTCGATTCCCGTGTCCGTCCAAGCGACATTTCCAGGAACGACGATCGTCCGAGCTTCCTCGGCAGCCGTCAGCCATCCGGCGGCCATCAGGCAGGCCAGGGCAAACCGGCGGTCCGCTTTCACCCTTCCTCTCCCCCGCTCTCCGGCTTCTTACCCAGGCCAAGAACCTGGATCATTTGCGGATGGATAAGGCCGTTTGAAGCCAGGGATTCCTGGGAGGAGATCTGGAACTCGCCGCCATCGAAATCGGATACCCGGCCGCCCGCCTCCCGGACGATCAGGGCGCCGGCAGCATGGTCCCAGGGCTTGAGCTTCAGCTCCCAGAACCCGTCAAACCGGCCGCAGGCCACATAGCAGAGATCCATGGCCGCCGAGCCGCAGCGGCGCACGGCCTGGGCTCGGGTGAGAAAATGATTGAAATGGGCGATGTTGTTAACCGGGCTCTCCCTAAGGTCATAGGGGAATCCCGTGGCCAGGAGACTCCTGTTCAGGTCAGAGACGGCGGAAACACCTATTCTCCGGCCGTTGAGCCAGGCTCCTTCTCCTTCAACAGCCTGAAAAAGCTCCTCCCGCATCGGATCATACACGACACCAAGGATCACCCGGGCCCGGTATTCCAGGGCGATCGAGACGGTGAATACGGGAAGCCGGTGGGCGAAATTGGTCGTCCCGTCAAGCGGATCGAAAACCCAGCGAAAATCCGCCTGCTCCGCGCGAGTCAGCCCCTCCTCGGCAAGGAATCCATGCCCTGGGAAGGCCGCGGCCAGCCGGTCGAAAATCAACTCCTGGGCTTTATGGTCGAAGTTCGTTACGAGGTCTACGACTCCCTTGTAGGAAATCTCCTGTCCCTCATTCATCCCCGATCGAAGCATCCGGCCGGCCTCAAGCGCTGCCTCCCGCGCGGGCTCCAGGAATTCATTCCATTTCGCCATGCTCCATTTATCTTAGCAGGCCGGGTTATAGTTGGCAACGGGCTAAACTCTTTGGATTTTGGTCCGTAATATACTATGATATTGAGCGAAAGGTCATGAAATACCGCATCATCTGGCGTCGAAAAGCAGAAGTCCCCGTGGTCGAGGCCGCTCCGAGACCGCGGCCCAAGCCAAAACGGAGGAAGGCTGTTATCATCTCAGCAGTCTGCCTGTTGATCGCCGTTATCGTCGTGGCCAACCTCACCTCCAAGAGGGAGAAATCGGTCAAAGTCACCATCGAAAAAGCCTCCCCCCATGACCTGACTTCGATAATCTCAGCTTCGGGAGAAGTCAAGCCCAAGAAAAGCATCAACATCAGCGCCAATGTCCCCGGCCGGATAATAAAGATCGGCGTCCTCGAGGGACAGATGGTCAAGGCGGGCGAATTCCTCCTCAATCTTGATTCCACTCAGTACGAGGCCAACGCCGAGAGGGACAAGGCGCTAATCCAAGCCTACAGGTCTCAGCTCATCCAGTCCGAAGCCCGGATGAAGAGGGAGCAGAGCAACGATGACCGTCAGAAGCAGCTCTTCGACAGCCAGCTTATCTCGCAAGAGCAGTTGGAGACAGCCAAGCTCCAGTTCGACATCGCCCGGGCCGAAGTCCAGGCCATTCACCATCAGATCGAACAGGCCGAAGCCTCCCTCAAGAGCACGCTCGACAGCCTGAGCAAGACTGTCTTCAACTCCCCGATCGACGGGATCATAACCAGCCTCCGCGTGGAAGAAGGAGAAGTGGCCATCATCGGAACGATGAACAACCCCGGGACCGTCCTCATGACCATTGCCGACCTTTCCGAAATGGAGGTGGAGGTCGAAGTGGACGAGACCGACGTGGTCGGTGTCCGGCTCGGCCAGGGCGCGGACGTGAAGGTCGATGCCCTCCCCGACCGGGTGCTCAAGGGAACAGTCACCGAGATCGGAAGTTCAGCCATAGCCAGACTGACCACATCCCAGGAGGAATCCCGGGATTTCCAGGTCACCATCACCTTGAGCGATCCTCCCATCACGCTCAAGCCGGGCCTCTCCGCGTCCGCGGATATCATCACGGCCGAGAAGAAAGGGGTGCTGGCCGTCCCGATCTCCGCTCTTGTCGTCAGGGAAAAGAGGAGTGATGACCCATCCCAGAAAGAGAAGGTCGAAGAAGAGGGTGTCTATGTCCTCGAGAACGGGCGCGCCAAGTTCCTTCCCGTCAGCAAGGGGATCATGGGCGGACTTCTGATCGAGATCTCCGCCGGCCTCCAAGAAGGCCGGGAAGTCATTGTCGGCCCCTACAACTCCCTGCGCGAGCTCAAAGACGGCGTCCTCATCAAGACCGAGTCGAAAGCCTCAGAATCAGAATGAACCTCCAAAACGGATGCCTGATCAAGGCGGACAATCTCTGGAAAGTCTACCCGCTCGAAAAACAGGAGGTCGCGGCGCTCCAGGGCATATCTTTCTGTGTCCGGCCCAACGAATTCATGGCCATCATGGGGCCCTCCGGGAGCGGCAAGTCCACTCTGATGAACATCCTGGGCTGCTTGGACACGCCCACGGAAGGCCAGTATCACCTCAACGGCCGGCTCGTAAGCGCCCTGACCGAGAATGAGCTGGCCGATATCCGAAACCGGGAGATCGGGTTCGTGTTCCAGGTATTCAACCTTCTCCCGCGCGCCACCGCCTTCCACAACGTCGAGCTGCCCCTGATCTATAAAGGAACAGAAAAAGGAGAGCGGGAAGACAGGGTCAGGCGGGCCCTGGAGATGGTCGAGATGTCCGCCCGGATGAGCCATCGCCCGTCCGAATTATCCGGCGGCGAGAGGCAGCGCGTGGCCATCGCCCGGGCCCTGGTCAACGAACCATCCCTGATCCTGGCCGACGAGCCGACCGGCAACCTCGACTCCCGGACCGGTTCCGAGATCCTCCGCTTATTCCACAAGCTCCACGACCAGGGGAATACCATCATCATCGTCAGTCACGACAAGGAGATCGCCGATCAGACGCAGCGGGTCATCTTTCTGCGAGACGGCCGGATCGAGTGGGACAGGCAGGGAGAGAAAAAAGCATGAGCTTCTGCCGCCGGCTGACCGGCACGTTTTTCAACCCGGGCCGCACCTTCCGGGCCATCGCCGAGCGCCCCCTTTGGGTGGACACCCTCATCATCCTTCTGATCCTCGTCTCGCTCTACACCTACCTCATTTTTCCATTCGGGCAGAAGGACAGTGTCCGGATGATAGAGGACAATGCGGCTAAGCTCAAGGATAAGTGGGGCGAGTCCCGTTATGCCGCCGCCCTCGAAAGGATAGAGGACCAGAGCCGCTCCCTGGCCGCGTTTTTGGTCACCCCGCTGACTTTCCTCATCGGCTTGCTCTTTTCGGCACTCATCGTTCTGGGCCTGGGCCGGATGGTCACAACCCAGGGCAACTATCTGAAAGTCTTCTCTTCACTCCTCCATGCCAGTCTCGTCGACAAACTGCTGGGCAACGGCCTGCGGCTCTTTCTCGTCTCCGGCCGGGAATCCGTCCTCCAGACATCGACCGGACTGCCCGTCCTTTTCCCCAGGCTGGACGCCATGTCGATCGCTTACTCGCTCCTGAGCCAGGTGGATTTGTTCCAGATCTGGACGTTCTGTTTGTTTGGGATCGGTTTGGCGGCGTCCTTTAAAATCAGCCTGAAGAAGGGACTCGTTATCTCCTTTGCTTTCTGGCTTTTCAAGAGCCTGCTCACCGCGGGTCTCATCATCCTCCGGGCCCGCATGTTCAAATAGGGTAGGCTCGGGGCAATTGGCTCCAAACCACGCCGCTTTTGTCCCGGCGAGCCAAAAGCGGCTCGCTTTCGGGCTCCGCTCTCTCCTCCTCCGGAGGAGATCCCTGCCCGCTGCGTCCTCAAACGGGTTTGTCGCCAACAACCCCTCGCCTGGGCGAACAAAGATATTCCCGCTCAGTCGTCCACGGACTTCCTCACCCACACCCTTCGCCTTGGTCAACCATGAGGAACCGTGCCCGCTCTGCTGCGGAGGGCTTTTGGATGGACTCCCCCTCGCCTGGGCAACTAAAAATGATTTAAAGAAAAGAGACCGTTGACAGGAAAAGGCCCGCGGCATAAATTATCTTTATGCCTGAAGAGGTCTGCCACGGAAACTCGTCTACCACTTCCTTCCCCCAGCTCCTCTTTTGCACTTGGGAAAAACGAGACTCGGGCCGGCTGACGATCCGGGCCGAAGAGGGCGAAAGATATGTCCATTTTGTAAACGGGGACCTGGCTCTGGCCGAAGGGTCTTTCTCCGGAGAAGGGTTCTTAAGAAAACTGATGTCCCTGCGGGTTCTGACTCCTCTCCAGGCCGAGGAATGTTCCGGTTTGGCCGGCGAAAACAAATTCTCTTGCCTCCGGGTGCTCATCGAGCGAGGGATCATTTCCCCGTCCCGGGTTTGGGAATCGCTGGCCGAGTTCTGGATGGGAGAGCTTTTCGAAATTTTCGATTGGACCCGGGCGGACCTCACTTTCGATCCGGGATCGACCCTGCCGGAAGCTCAAGTTTATGCGCTTTTCCCCACTCCGGCCGTCGTCCTGCGGGGGATTCGCCGGATGAAGAAAGCCGACCTGGTCAGGGACTTCCTTCCGGCGGAAAGCGAAGCCGTTCAACTCCTCTCGCCTGCCTACGCCGACCATCTTCATCTCGCGCCGCACGAAAAATACGTGCTCGGCATCCTCCGGGTCAGCCCCCGCTTGAGCGATGTCTATGCGCAGAGCCAGGTCGGGAAGTGGGAGACTCAAAAGACTATCTTCGCTTTCCTGACGCTGGGATTGGCCGGGCTCTCCCCGGCGCCCAGTCAGACCAAGCCGGCGCCGGAGTTGTCTTCGGCCGGCCTGGAGAAGATCTGGGCCGACTTCAACGACAAGTGTTCTTATATCTATAGATACATCTCCAAGGAGATCGGCCCGGTGGGTTTGAGCGTCCTGGAAAAATCGCTGGAGGACGTCCGGATTCGTCTCTCCCCCCCCTTCCAGAGGCTCGAGCTTCGGACCGACGGGCGGGTCGAATTCAGCCCCTTTCCCTTGATGAGCCTGACCTTGTTCACGGAGGAGTCCAGAAGGCAGTTCATCCTGGTGCTGAACGAGATTCTCATGGCGGAAGTCCTGGCCGTCAAGAAGACGCTGGGGAACGCCCACGAGGCCGGAATCATCAAAAGCCTGGAGAAAATCGGAGAGTCGATTTGACTCGAAAACAGACCTTGGCCATCCTCATTCTGCTGACCCTGATCGCCGTTTGGCTCCTGATCAAAATTGCAGCCTAGAAAAAGACGTTTGGTCATCCTCCTTGGGCCCACGGGCGTGGGCAAAAGCGCGGCGGGGATTTACCTGGCCCTGAGGTTCGGAGGCGAGATCATCAACTGCGATTCGATGCAGGTCTACCGCGGCTTTGACATCGGAACCGACAAGCCGACACCGGACATGCGGCGGCGCGTGCCTCATCATCTCCTCGATATTGCCGAGGCGTCCGACCAGTTCACGGCCGCCGACTTCGTCCGGGAGGCGCTCGCCGCCCTGCGGCTGATCGAGGAACGGGGACGTCTGCCTTTCGTCGTCGGCGGCACCGGGCTCTATCTCAAGGCCCTTCTCGATGGGCTTTTCCCCGGCCCCGGCCGGAATGCGGAGCTGCGGCTGAAGCTCGAGCAAGAAGCCGTTGAGAAAGGCCTGCCCAGCCTGCATCGTCGGCTCGAGCAGGTTGATCCAGTCTATGCCCGGCTCATCGGGCCGAGGGACAAGGTCCGGATTATACGGGCTCTGGAGGTTTTTTATCTCACCGGGAAACCCATCTCGGAACATTTCCAAAACACTCGATCAGAAGTCACCGATTTCCATCTCCTCAAAATTGGACTAAAATTAGAGAGGAAAGAGCTCTACAGGATGATCGAGGAACGGGTAGACAGGATGTTTCAGGGCGGAATCGTCGAGGAAGTCCGCAGCCTTTTAGCCGCCGGTGTCAGGCCGGAGGCGCCTCCGTTCCGGGCCCTGGGGTATAAGCACATCCTCTCCTATCTGGAAAGAGAGGTCTCTTTTGACGAGGCGGCGCGGCTGACGAAACAGGATACCCGTCACTATGCTAAGAGACAAATCTCCTGGTTCCAAAAAATGGCGGGAGTGACCTGGCTGCCGGCCGGAGATCATGCCTGTGTGGGCGCCTTCCTGGAGGAACAATTCGCGACCTAGCCATGGAAAAAGCTATCCTGGTGCATCTGGCGACCACCCGGCAAGAAAAGACGGGAGCAGAGGAATCGGTCGAAGAACTGGCCCACCTGACGGCGGCGGCAGGAGCTCAGGTCGTGGACAGGGTCTTCCAGTACCGGCCCCGGATCAATCCAAAATACTTCATCGGAGAAGGGAAGGCCGAAGAGCTGGCCCGCCTTAAAGATGAGCTTCAGGCCGACCTCATCATCTTCGACCATAACCTCAGCCCCATCCAACAAAGGAGCCTGGAAGACAGGATCGAAACGAAAGTCATCGACCGGACGCAGCTCATCCTCGACATCTTCTCCCGGAGGGCCCGAAGCAACGAAGGAAAGCTCCAGGTCGAACTGGCCCGGCTGACCTACCTCCTGCCGCGCCTGAGCGGAAAAGGAACCGCTCTCTCCCGGCTGGGAGCCGGGATCCGCACCCGGGGCCCGGGGGAAATGAAGCTGGAAGAAGACCGGCGCAGGATCACCGACCGCATTTCCCGGATCAAGAATGAAATTCTGGACATCCAGAAAAGACGGGAAAACCAGAGGGAGAGCCGCCGAAGAAGCCCCGTGCCGACCGTATCTCTCGTCGGCTATACGAGCGCCGGGAAATCCACCCTTTTCAACGCGCTCTGCCGCGAGAGGGTGTACACATCGCCCGCACTATTCGCGACTTTGGACCCGATCTTGCGCCGCGTGGAATATGCCGACGGCGTCTTTTTCTTCCTGAGCGACACCGTCGGTTTTATCAGGAAACTTCCGGTGGAGCTGGTATCATCCTTCCGGGCCACTCTCGAAGAGATCCGGGAAGCCGACTGTCTATGTCACGTCATCGACCTCACTTCGCCATCCCATGAAGAGAGATCCCGGGCTGTCGAAAACATCCTCGGCGAAATAGGGACCGGGGATATCCCAGTGATCAAGGTCTTCAATAAGGTCGACCTCCTTCCCTCCAAGGAGGAACTGCTGGTCCGGAACAAATCGGCCGGAGAGAGGACCGTGTTCATCTCCGCCGGGACGGGGGAAGGGATCTCAAGCTTGAAGGACAAGATCCGGCGCATCCTGTTCGAGAAGTACCACCTTTATTGCCTGCGCATCCCCAAGGATCGTGAAGACCTGATCACCTCGTTCCCCCGCTGGTCGCTCGTCCTCAGGAAAAGGGAGGAAGGAGACTTCTCCGAGATCCGGATTATGGCCAACCCTAAATTCATGTTAAACTATCTTCCCTACATCGTCCAAGGAGAAGAGAATTGGTGAAAAAAGCCTGTCGACTCGGGGCCGTTTCCCTCCTCCTCTGGTCCTGCGTCACCGTCGCCCCTCCTCCGCCGAACCTCTACCTGGAAAACCTGCCTCAGTCTCTGGTTACTCCGCTGACCCTCGAGGAGCGCATCCAGATGGAAGAGGCCTGGGGTTTGCTGAGACAGGGCCGGCTGGACAAGGCGGAAAAGGCGTTCCTGCGGCTCGGCCCTGAGAATCCGCTTTATGCCGTCGGACTCGGGTATCTGTCTCTTCTCCGGGATGACTTTGCGGCCGCTGACGAAATGTTCGGACAGGAGGTAAAAGGGAACCCGGGCTCTCTGCTCGGCCGCCTGGGACTCGTCCAGCTCTACCAGAAAACGGGGGAAGAGGACAAGGAATTCAATTCGCTTCGAGAGGTCCTGAAGATCGACCCTCTGAACCTCTGGGCAAAAGAAGCCTACGAGAGCCTCAAGGCGCAGAAAACGGAACAGGCCGTGACCTCCGCCCGGGAAGCGGCGGCCAAGGGGGACTCAAAGACGGCCAAGGAAGCCTACCTCATGGCCCTTCATTATTCGCCGGAATCCGGGGAGACCCATCTGGCCCTTGCTGACCTTTACAAGAGCGAAAACAACATTGCGAGCGCTCTCGTCCATTTGAAGGCGGCAGCCGCCGGCGCGCCCGACAACGCTAAAACCCTGCAGATGTATGCCGCTGCTCTGGCTGAGGACAAGCAGTACGACCGAAGCCTGGATGTCTACCAGAGAGTGCTGGAGCTCGACCGGGAAAATGCGGAAGCCCGGCGGCAGGTCGAGGAATTGAAGAACAAGCTCGGCATCATCGATCTTCCCAGCCGGTACAACGAGATCTCCATGGCCGCGGCCCTGACAAGGGAAGACATCGCCGCTCTTCTGGCCGTCAAGCTCAAGGATATCCTGGGTGAAACATCCGCCCCGCCGCCGATCATCATCGATATCTCAGCCTCCTGGGCCTCCAAGTTCATAATCAAGGTCACTTCGCTGGGCCTTCTCGAGGTCCATTCCAACCACGCTTTCCAGCCGAAGCGGACAGTGACCAAGGCGGAGTTCGCCGAAACTCTCATCCGGGTGATCCGATATCTCGAAGGCAAAGGTTACAAATTCATCCGGCAGATCCCGCCGGACAGGATCAGAGTGCAGGACGTCGGCCCGGACCATTTTTATTATCAGCCGATCAGTCAGATTCTTTCCTATCAGGTCATGGAGCTTGACGCCGATAAGAACTTCCATCCCGACCAGCCGGTCCCGGGGCCCGAGGCGATCAAGACTATCGATATCCTGCTGGCCCTGGTGCGTTAGAAATTGAGGCAAGGGGAGCCAAAACCAGAGGATGTGATGGACAGCCGAAACGGAGAAAAGTTCTGGAACGTGCCCAACATGATCACCCTGACCAGGGCCGCCCTGGTCCCGGTCTTCGCCGTGATGCTTCTTCAGAACCGGGCGTTCGGCGCCTTGCTCATCATTTTCCTGGCCGGACTGAGCGATGTGCTGGACGGATTCGCCGCCCGGAAATGGCACCAGAGGACGAAGGCCGGGACCCTCATCGACCCCCTGGCCGATAAGTTCCTCCTTTCCACGGCCTACATACTCCTCGCCGTCCGGAGCCTCGGTTTCGTCTATGTCATCCCGCTCTGGCTGACCGCGGCCGTCGTCGCCCGCGATCTCATCATCCTCGCCGGCGGCGTTGTGATCTTCCTCGTCCGGGGTCGCCGGGATTTCCCCCCTTCGTGGCTCGGGAAACTGAGCACCATCATGCAGGTGGCCACCGCCTTTTGGGTCGTCCTCTCGAATTATGTCCGGGTTTCGGCCTTGGGCGAGATGTCTTTCCTCTCGGGGCTCACCTCTCCTTCCGTCCTGGGGGCTTTCTACAAGGCCACCCTTATCCTGACCGCCGTCTCCGGAGCCAACTATATATATAATGGGGTCCGAACTACTTTTTTCCCGAACTATAGATTGATCCGCATCCCTGCATACAAAACCACTGTCCGCCTATTGAGGTCCCTTCCCGTCTGCCCAAAGCCCAAGGTGGTCGGGCTTTCGAATATCCCGAAAGACGGGCCTGTCATTTATGTGTATAATCATGTCACCACGCGCGTGGAACCGGTTTTCCTTGCCCTGGCCGCTCCATACAGGCCGGAGGTCCGTTTCTTCGTCGACATCAAGGTCACCCGGCCGGAGATCTTCGACCTCACCCACACGGACGTGAAAAACTCCCTTTTCTCAACGGGCCTCCAGGAGAAATGGGGCCATCATGCCTTGAGGCAAAAGATCCTGGAGAAGGCCAGCCGGCTGGTGACGTTGTATGTTATGGGCTGCATGAGACGCTGCAATTTCATACCCGTCTACGTACATGATCCTCCCTCGCCGGAGGAAGAGGTCAGACGGCGGCGGATCAACCGGGAAGCGTTTAAGGAGTGCGTGAGGTGCCTGGAGACGGGAATCCCGGTGGCCATCGCGCCCAGCGGCGGTTATACCCATCGGGGGGCGAAAAGGAGCACGGTCCCGACCACCCTACCCTCCCTGGCCGAGGCATTGAAGAAGCGCGGGAAAACCCTGCAAATCATCCCGAGCATCGTCAAAGAAAGACCCCCGGTCTGTCATGGGACCTACAAGAGATATGTCGCCGACAGGATCCTTCCCTACCGGCTCTTCCGCCTGTTGCTCGACCGCCTGAAGATCAAACGATACGGCCGGCCCCGGCTGACCGTCGAATTCCTGCCACCCATAACCTACCCCCACAGCGATTCGAACAAAGACGAAAAGATCCAGTTCGTTCAGCATCTCCAGAAAATCATGCTGGACGTTTTGCACAAAGACTGAGGGGGGAAGCCGGTTCCGTCTTCTTCAGTTCAGCGGTTTAGCGGAATCGTTCCAGGCATAATTCCGCCGCCTTGAGAGCCAGCGCTCGGGCGTCGAGGTCAGTGCGGTTACACAGAACGATAACGGTGAACCGATCGTCTATGAAGCGCTGGATCGCCGTCCGGAAACCGGACGTCTCGCCATAATGCCACATCCGGGCGTGGCCCCTCCAGGGATTAAGGAACCAGCCAAAACCGTAATCGGCCGGCGTCCCGTCCGGCTCCGTCGGCGGGCCCTCCGGAACGCGCACGGGGGTCAGCGCAAGCCGCATCTCCGTTTCGCTCAGGAGCGTGTGCCGGCGCAGCGCCTCGTCCCACTTCAGGAGATCCGAAATGGAGGAATACACGCCTCCATCCCCGAGGGTCGCCGATGTCGGGCTCTGGTCCGCTTCCTGCCAGCCATCGCCGTCCCGGGTGTGACCGAAGGCCCGGTCAGGGACTTCTTCCGGGCCGTGCTCGTAGGCTATCGTCGCCGTCATTTTCAAGGGGGCAAAGATGCGATCGCGGAGAAAGCCGGAGAAGCGGCGGCCCGAGATTTTCTCGATGACGAGGCCGAGAAGGACGTAGCCGGAGTTGCTATAGGCCCATTTCGTTCCCGGCACGAATTTTCCGGAATTTTGCCTTTTCAGGAGTTCGAGGACCCCGTCGTCTCTGATCTGAACCTGCTCCACGGCGAGGGTGGGGTCGACGGGGGGCATAAGGTCCTCATAGTCAGGCAGCCCCGAGGTGTGGTTGAGCAGCTGGCGGACGGTGATGGCGCGGCCGTATTCGGGAAAACCGGGAAAGATGTCGGTTAATCTGTCCTCATAGCGAAGCTTGCCGTCGCGGACGAGGAGCATAACGGCCGCGGCCGTGAACTGTTTCGTGACCGAGGCCAAGCGAAAGTTCGTCCGGGCGTCGATGCGGCGCATCGTCCGCAGGTCCGTGACTCCGTAGCCGCGTTCGAAAACGCCGTCCCCCTCCTTCACAACGGCCACCGCGGCCCCGGGCTCACGGCCGGACGTCAGCCCGGCAAAAAGGGTATCGACCCGCTTAGCTTGATGGACTTGCTTCTCCGGCCGGCCCGGCGCCAAGGTCAGAAAAGCCAGGCTGATAATCATGAATATCCGTGCCGCCGGTCCCGCCGGAATTTCCATGTGCACGAAATGCTGATATCCGGTTTACATACTCTGGTCGAGGAAGCCCTTGCGCAGGGTCATCCAAACGATCTTGAGGTCGAGACCCAAAGACCAGTTCTGGATATAGTAGAAGTCATATTCGAGCCGTTTGTCGATCGGCGTGTCCTGCCTCAGGCCGTGGACCTGGGCCCAGCCCGTGATGCCGCACTTGACCTTGTGCCGGAGCATATAATTAGGGACCCGGTCGGCGAATTCTCTGACAAATTCGGGCCGTTCCGGACGGGGGCCGATCAGGCTCATCTCGCCCTTGAATACATTGATGAGCTGGGGGAACTCGTCGATACTAAATTTCCGGAGGAAACGCCCCACTCTGGTCATCCGCGGGTCGTCGGGGCGGCTCATCACCGGGCCGGTCTCCTCTTCGGCGTCCCGGACCATCGTCCGGAACTTGATCATGCTGAAGCGGCGGCCGTCCATTCCCATCCTCACCTGGCGGTAGAAGACAGGCCCCCGGGAGGTCAGCTTGATCAAGATTGAAACCACGAGGAAAACGGGCGAAAGGACAAAGAGGCCAAGGGAGGAGACCATGACGTCCACCGCCCTCTTGATCATGCCCCTCCCGCCTTTCAGGGCGACATCGTCGATCGAGATAACCGGGAATCCGTCGAGATCCTGGATGTTGGCCTTCAAGGTGAGGAGCTGGAATAAATCGGGGATCAGGCGGATGTTGACCACGTATCGGTTGGCGACCCTGATCGCCTCCAGGATCTTGCCGTAATTGTTCAAGTCCAGAGCGACAAAGACTTCGCTTATCTCCCCCTTTCCCAGGATCGGGCCGAGGTCTTCGAGACGCCCAAGAACCTCCCCGGAGCCATCTATTTCTACCTTCTCGCCGATAGGCCGGTCGTCGTCCAGGAAGCCCTTAAGCCGGAAGCCCAGGTCCTTGTACACGAGGACTTTCTGAGCCACTGCCCTCCCCATCTCCCCAGCCCCGACGACCAGGACGTTCTGCAGGTTCAGCCCCCGAGCGTACCTCCTCTTCATGAAGAAGAAGATTTGGTTGCGGAGGAAGGTGATCATAAAGATGACGACTACGAAATAGACCGCCAGGAAGCCGTGGGAAACCTTGAAAGTCACCTGGAAAAGCGGCCGCGGTCCCTGGCTGTAGCTGTAGAGGTAGCTCAGGATCCCAAACACGTCGATGGCGATGGTCAGGATGGCGTTCAGACAGATGGCCAGGAAGTCATCGATCTTGGCCCGCTGGAGGCGAGTCCGATAAAAACCCTGGAAATAAAAGATCAGGAGGTGGGTGGCCAAAAAGAGCGGAAAGATGACCACATACTGGTGGAAGGGAGGAACCCCCTTGCCCGGGTCGACTGGGATGATATAGGCGTAAAAGCGAAAGAGGTAGGAGTAGAAAAAGGAAATGAGGATACCGACCGCATCGCTGAGGACGAAGAGTCCGACCAGGCCGAACCGTTTCTTCTGGATCACCGCATCCCCTTGAAATCAGCCCATCTTCGTTCGAGATAGGCCGCCACTTTCTCTTTAAAGGACTGCCGGGAGAACTGCTCGGCATGAGACCGGACAGCAGCCTCATTAAATTTCAGCCCCTCGAATTTGTCAAGAGCGGCCCGCAGGCTCGAGGCGCTGAGCTCCGGGAAAAGAAGTCCGGTCTGCCCCGGGACAATGCTCTCCAGGGCGCCGCCGCGGCCCAAGGCGATGACCGGCGTTCCGCAGGCTTGGGCCTCCACGGCCGTAATCCCGAAATCTTCCTCGCCGGGAAGAAGGAGCGCCCTGGCCTTCCGGTAGAGGATCCTCAACTCTTCGGCCGATACGGGACCGCGAAAGGTGATGTTCGGGCGGGCCGTCTTTCTGAGCCGAGCTAGGTCCGGACCGGCGCCGACTATCGTCAGCTTCTCCCCCGAATTGTTGAAGGCCTCAATGGCCAGGTCGATCCGCTTGTAAGGGACGAGCGCCGAGACGATGAGGAATTCCCCGCTTTTCGCGACACCCGCGTCGGGCCGGAAGAAATCGACATCGGCCGGCGGGCGGATGACGTCGGCCTCCCGGCGGTAATACTTCTTGATCCGCCGGGCGACGTTGTCGGAGTTGGCGATAAAATGGTCGACCCGGGCCGCGGACGACTCGTCCCAGACCCTCAGCCGGTGCATGACCGGAGGGATAAGGCGACGCGAAAAAAAAGAAAGGCGCTCCGGGGAGAAGTAGGCGAAATACTGGTTCCAGGCATAGCGGATGGGAGAGTGGATATAGCTGACGTGGAGGGCGTCGGGAGGCGGGATGGCGCCCTTGGCCACACAGTGAGAGCTCGAGACGATGAGGTCAAAGCCTCCCAGGTCAAAAAGCTCGACGGCCAGGGGGAAGAGCGGCAGGTAATGCCGGTATCTGCTCTTCAAGAAGGGCAGCCTCTGGAGAAAGCTGGTCCGGATTTCGCGGCTCTCGATAATCTCCGATTGGCATCCCTTGAAATGGAAGAGCGTATAGATCGGGGCATGGGGAAATATCTCGGCCAGGACCTCGAGCACCTTCTCGCCCCCCCGCTGGCCCGTCAGCCAGTCATGGACCAGGGCGACTTTGATGTTGTCCATCGGCGTTGATTATAAATCACCAGAAATGGTGACACAATACTTAACCTGATCTATTCACGAATAAAGCGAAAAAATAATCCCCCTCCCCTGGCGGGAGGGGATAGAGGGGAGGGGGATGTCTTTTTACAATCACCCTCTTCCCGACCCTCTCCCGTCCAGGGAGAGGGAATTTCCTACTCTTCATTTCATGAATAATTCAGGTTAATTCCACCAATCAGGCCTTCCGTCCCATCACTTCCAAATAAAGGTTTTGGGTCTGGTCGATCATGCGGCGGAGGGGAAATCGGGGAGGAACAAGAGCCCGGGCCATCTCCCCCAGGAGGCGCGCCTGTTCTTTATTCCTGAGCAACCTGATAGCGGCGTCGGCCAAGGCGTCCGGGTCTCCGGGCCGGACCAGGAGCCCAGTCTTCCCGTCTTCGAGGACCTCAGGGACCCCGTCCACGGCCGTGGCGATGATCGGCTTTCCCAGGGC